>Ga0325411_1003279_pt1 | contig 18240 bp, 8 predicted proteins | sample PopdelMetagenome_13_FD_206181 | JGI IMG/M metagenome (GOLD analysis project Ga0325411, IMG submission 206181) | Populus deltoides microbial communities from Bellville, Georgia, United States - Xylem-PdIQD-R4 | ecosystem: Host-associated > Plants > Phyllosphere > Stem > Wood/Secondary xylem...
TTTTTTTCTAATAAACATATTCATTCCAGCTTCAATTCATTTATAGACAAAATCCAATCTAGTTAAAACCATTGATTTTATTTTAAAAACGAACCAAAAATACTGTTAGCTATTTAATGAATAATGCCAACATCTCATCTATCCACTCTATTCATGTGTACAGATGCACTACCTTGGATTGCAATAATCAAATTCAAGAAAACAAACCAACCTGTTTCCTCTTTGGACAACCTTCTCCTTCGCCAACTCCAAGAATTCTTCTTCCTCTGACCGGTTTTGCTTTCCATTGCCAGCACAACTGCTGGACCAGACTAGCTGCCATTAATAAGCAAAACAAACTGCAGCCTCATTTACTACAAGGCAACAACGTCAAATTAACACGATAACACAAACACATCGTTGTCAGACAAGAGAAATAGTAGCAATTACCTGGGCATGGCATGGCATTTGCTCCTGGCCTCGAATTCCTTGAAGCTGCTTTCTTGGATGGTTCTTCACAGTATGGTTGCAAAATAGGGGAAGGCTGCTGTGTTTCATGACTTGATATAAATATATGTATGTGTGAATACTGCGTGTGTCAAAGATAGGTTGAGGGCCTAACTACAAGACTTTTGGTTTTGGGTTATGAATGATAGGTTGTCAATTCAAAATCTTGAAAATTCGATAGATTTAAAGTGGTTATGAATTAGATTTGGAAATGGAAATGATATATTTAAATTTTTTTTAGTTTGCAAGATAATTAATTAAGGTTGTAGTAGAATTGTCTCCAACCACAGGGAAGCCCAGTCAGTAATTATTAAGCCAGGAAGGGTGGCATGCATTCATGCCATCAAGATAGGGAGCACCACCGCTTGTGGGTGGACTCTACCAAGGCTTACCTATTTGGCAACGGCAACCTGATGTGTGTGATTTAAAAAACGAAGGACCACGCGTCAAGGTTTTGATGGCTGCGGCATTGTAGAACTTGCCATAAAAAAAAGAGAGAGGAATGATCCACCTCTTTGTCAGTGACATTGTACATTGGTTCGGGCAATAACCGGCATCTAGGCCCACCACCTGAGCCAACAGCTGGAACTGATAAGGTCTGGGTCCCTCCCCCTTCTCTCTGAAAAAAAATCTTAATCATTGATGCAGTAAAACCTTGAGATTCATGGCAGAGATTTGGAATCAGAATGTGAGAAAAAGCAACATTACATTGCATTGCAGTAACAATGGGGTCAATTTCATCTCTCTCGCCAGCTTTGACAAACCTTTTAAAGTGATTTATTTAATTGAATACACCCAGGCCTTTTCACCATCAATCTCTATAGAGAAAAGGGAAGGAGAAAGAGAGAACTCAATGTATGTCATCTACGTGGGAGACTTACCATCCATACAGCATAACAACATTAGCGTGTGTGTAAATGTCATTTTCTCCAACACCATTAAAGCACATGAAATGTATTACAGGTAGCAGCAGAAGCAGCTTTGGCCAGAAAGGAAAAGAAAAAAGAAAAGATATTGCACAAACAATGATGATGAGAGATAGATGTTCTGTAGGAGTAATAAATAAGTGAAATGAAAAACCCAAATGAGGCCTTTTATTAAAACCACCACCCAACCCAACACCCTGTTTAAAATAGTACTGTCTTTAAGTCCCACAAACCCTAGCTAAAACCCCATTTTAATCACACACAAAAAAAAATATTGGAATAATAATTCAAGGATAAGGAAAACAAAACTCCAATATTTCAAGAACAATCAAACCTCACGTGTGCTACACATAAAAACTACACAAGTGGAGGGTTGATGATCATGATGATGCTTTTTTTCCATCTCTATGAGTGATGACTTGTTGTATCATGCCGATCATCGCTTCCTCCACCACCGCCACCATGATGTGAGTGAGACCCGCTCGCCTGTGATTCCGATATGCCGGATGCCCGGTAGGGATTTAATCCAGCTAGCATATTCAAATGACCTAATTCACTCATCCCACTATTACCAGCACTAGACCCACCAATACTTGTAGACCCCAGTTGCTGGCTAGGCAATAAGGTAACAGGAGCAGGAAAATTCATAAAATGTAACCCACTAGACATGGTGCTCCTGTACAAACCACTGTTATTAACAGAAGGAAATGTCCATATAGGATCTCCGCTCATGACTTGATTATTATTGGAATTAGCCAGCATCCAAAAATTTGCTGGAATTTGTCCATGACTAGCTGGAACTGCCCCACTACTGGATTGCAACAGGTAGCTTCCCATCTGATGCTGTTGCGATGATGATAAATCTTGCTCGGGCCTTCTTTTCCTGTTGAAACTCTCTTCTGTCTCCGTTGATAACTCCAGTGAAGAATTGTCTCGCAATTCTTGCTTTGCTTGCATCATTGCGTTCAGATTGTTACTAGATTGGAAACTTAAAAATGTCGGTGGTTGTGAGGTCTCTAGCCCAATTCCAGGAAACAAACTGCGACTACGTTGTTGCAGTGAAAAGTTTGGGCTAAAACTCCCTGATCTTAGCTGAGACGGAATTGACATACTTGAACCTGAGCTACGCAAGGATATGTTAAGGGAAGTGAAATTAGCAGGGATTGTTCCGGTGCCTGTGGCAGCGATCACAGCTGGTTCTGCTTGTTGAAGTAACCACTCGACGGTTTCACCGTCTGATTTGTGGCCAAGTTCTTTAGTGAGCTGAAAAACCCTAGCAGCGCAGAGAGCTGGCATGCGAATTCTGCGGCCACGTCCATCCACCTTGGTGTGTCTGTCCTTTGTTGATGTTCGTTTTGGAGGAGGTTTCTTCGATTGTTCTGCAGAAACAATTTGGAGATTAGAGGTAGAGAGGTTTGTGTTAGTTTTGTTGCTGTTGTTGTCGTTGTCTGGTTCGGTAGTGGAGATGGGAAGAGAAGGGTAAGGAGAAGAGGACGAGCAAGGCTCGTCTTCTTTCTTTTCCAGTAATTGGAATGGGAAGTTTGGGCGGTGTTTGTGGTGGTAGTGGTGGAGCTGATCATCACCTCCTTCCATGATAGCATGAAAATTAATATGTGGGAATTTCTCCAAAGGCTTTTTTCCTTCTTTCTTTCTGTTTATATTTTCTATGAGAAAAAGACTGAATATTTACTAGAGTAGAGGATAGGAGACTGTGTTGAGGGGGGGAGAGAGAGAGAGAGAGAGAGAGAGAGAGACCCTTTTTCTGGTTTCTCGTTTCTCTTTTGGGTGCCTGGAATTCCCTCCCTTGAGAATTGATGTTAGAGAGAGGATAAGGGAGGAAGAGCTGGACGAGCTTTAAGCAACAAACATAATGAGTGAGAATTATATGGGGTAAGCTTTAAAAAGCAATTTTTTTTAACAAAAAGAAAAATTTTGCTTTGTTGATGTGTCGACAAGCTTTTAATTTTCCCTTTTAAAAAAAAAAAAAAGGAGGAAAATCAGGCCTCGACGTGTGATCTGCTTCACAGATCAGTCCCGATGTTCAGAACTTAGAAAAATATGGCTCAGTCTTTCAACATTGTAAGTTAGCCATTAAATTAATGATAGAGAAGTGTGTCCTCAACGCCTTGTATGTTTTTTTAAAAAAAAAACGATTTATTAATTGAAAATATATTAAATAATATTTTATATTTTTTAATGGCATATTAAAATACTCTAAAAAATCAATTTAATATTTTTTCAAACAAACAAATAATTTAAAAATATCTTAAAAAACAAAAACAAACACAATATCAAGCATGCACTAAACTTCCAATATTAAGAAGGTAATTAAATCAACAATTAATACATTTTGCTAATGTGAAATTATTTCATTTCTTTTCTCCCAAACGTATTTAGTTTCTTTCCTCCCTTCCTCCATATCTACCACCACTCGCTCCTTATTTTAAAAAACTTGCACTTGCTTTCACCACCTTCATCCCTCCACTCATGTTAAATTTGACCATGGAATATAGCATCGTTGTGCAATTTACAGCCCCTCACTTTCCTACTTTAATTCAACGATGACTATTTTGGATGAATTGTGTGATTAATTGGGGTTCTTGCTTCCCTGAAAAGAAAGTATTTAATATTTTCTTCGATGTGCATAGTAAAAATGGTTTGAGTTATGCACGCAACATGTTTCATAAAATGTTCGAGAGAGATGTTTCTTATAATATTTCAATGGTTTAGGTATGCAAGAAAGAGAATATTGATGGAAACTCTTGTGTTTGTGCTGTTTGTGGTGAACAGGGAAGATCTAATTTCAATGGTTTAGGTATGCAAATTAAGTAATTGTTTGAGCAACCACATCATCTTGTCATGAAACTCCCATCTTTTTTTTAGATGATATCCAATATTATTTTATCCCTTTTAGTTTCTACAAAAAAAAAAAAAAAAAACAACGCTTTTAACATGTGATGTGCCTGTGTAATATGATTTTTAGTTTGATTTTCATGATAAAAAAACGATTTTTAAGCTATTTATAAGTTATATTAATTTGTAATCAGGTTTAAATTGATAGTTTTTAAATTTAAATAAAAATTATTAATGTAAATATTCTAAAATGATAGTAGGATAAGATCATGTTAAAGCATGCATGTTCTTGCGAGGAAAACAAACAGTAGCGGACCAATCAGTGTTGATGTTGAAACGTTGAGTCCATGTTCAGAGAAGTTTTGAAAATGGAGGACTGGTATGTAAAATGCGTTATACGTAGAGGACTGATTTTGTAGTTATATCTTTTTGGTTTTTATGAATTTGGACAGCAATGTTCCTTTTTATTGTGGTGGACAGTCCCTTTGGTTCAGACTCCACGTGAGGTGCTCTTTTTATCATTCAATCCATAAAGACAGTGGTGGCCAGAGGTGGGCCCAATCCCAAGTCAAAAATTTGAGAGACTTATTATTAGCTGGGTCCCATTTCATTCTAGCGAAGGAACCTGATAGGTGGACAATACTTTAGGATTACAACACGTGGCGTTGAGGATTACAGTACATGATCTACTGCGATAACAGGCATCATAACTCGTTCATAGATACCTCCAGCCTTACACCCACGCTGCGCTACGACTAGGATTTCAATTGGGTATTTGAGATTGTGTTCAAGAAAAATATTAATTTATTTTTATTTTAAAATTATAGTTTATAAAAAACATTTATGCATTTGGATAATTTTGATCTATTAATATTAAAAATATATTTTAAAAAATATATTATTTTAATATATTTTTAAATAAAAAATATTTTAAAAAACAATATTTATTGTACTTTTAGAAAGATCCAAGGATAAATTTGCTAACATGGGAGAATGGGGCTTGCACTTTAAATTCATGATTACTTTATTAGAAAACAAAATGATATTGTATATTATTAACAAAATAAATGAAATAATAAATAAAAAAAGAATTATTAACAGTAAAATGAGAAAAAGTTAATTTTTTGGGGAAAAAATAATGTTAATAAAATGTACTAAAACGTGAAAAAAAATAAAGTTTGGTATTAAAGTATTAATTTAAAAAAAATGATAGAAAAATGGAAACTCTTAGGATTAAACTACATCTTTGTGCGCAAAATCTACCTTGGGGCTTGTTTTATTGTTCTTAATTCTTGCTTATTTAATTTATGTTTTTAGTCTCAATTACAAATACTAAAATGTGAAAAAAAAAAGGTTTGGTATTGAAATGTTAGTTTAAAAAAAAACAAGGATCAAATGATAGAAAAATAGAAACTCTTAGTATCAGACTAAAGTTTCATGTGCAAAATCTACTTGGGCTTGTTTTGGTATTCTATGTCAAATGCAATCTCTATTTTTCTAATTTCTATTTTTAGTCCCAATTAAATCTTGATTTAGCAAAATTGAAACCTAACCACCCCAACGTACCTTGGGAGGATGCAATTGGAAGGTTTAAAAGTTTGATGACAAGAAAATAAACTTCATTGATCCACATTGTTATGTGAGTTGGGCTACAGTAAAATATCGACCTCCTAAAAACTAAAAAAGTTACTTGCACCCTACAACAAAAAACAATTTTTGAATCTATTTTTTATTTAATGATATAATAGTAAATAAATATTTTTTATGGAAAAGAGAACAAATAAAATTATAGAGAAATTTTTTTTTCAAATTAATCTTTATGATTATTTTTTTTTTGGCAACAAAATGATTTTTTTAGCAAAATATTTCATTCAATAAAAAGTTTAAACAATAGAAGAAAAAAAATTAGAAAAGGCTACGATTTAAATTCTTAAACAATGTTTTATTAAACAAATATTTTACATTTTTATAGTAGTGGCCTTTTGTTTTTGAATTACAAGTAAAGGCAATTAAAATATATTTTTTTCAAAACATTTAATAATTTAAAATAATTAGGAAAAATATATATCTTCTATCAAAACTACATTTTTTATCAATTCATTTCTTTTTTTTTTGAAAAAACCATTTTTGTATCAGAAGCATTGAGTTTTAAATAAAAACAAATTCCAAAAATCTAAATAATTTAAAATAACTAGAAAAGGTATATATCTTCTATCTAAACTACATTTTCTTATCAATGCATTTATTTTTAAAATAAAAAACATATTTTTATCGTAAGCATTGTATTTTAAATAAGAAAAATTAACATGATATGAAAATTAAGTTTCAATAAAAGAAACACATTGAAAACCATATCTCGAGATTTTGTATGCAATTAAAGAAAAAACTGGATAATTAATCTCAAAAAAGTATTTTAAGAACTAATAATAAACACATAAAAAATATAAATTTAATTTCATAGAATATTCATGAATACAAATTAAAAGAAAATTGCAAAATATGTACATATAAAATAATTACAAAGATGATTACTAGTATTTTAAAAAAATATTATAATCTTATTTGAAAATAAAGGTAAAACTGAATGCTATTTAATAGAATAATATCTCAATATAATTTGAATTATTCTATTATGATCAAGTTTAATGAATATTTAAAATGATAACAACAACAACAATAATAATAATAGATTGTTTAAAACAAGAAAAGGGCCAGCATACCTAGCTCAATTAACAGAAGGCCAGACCCACACGCCTATTTTTTTATTTAAAAGAATGTACGAAGTATCACCCAATCTAGGTTTTGTTAATTAATAAATTAGATAACATGTCGTCTCCTTACACAGATTTCGGTTATCTAAAGTGGTCGAAAAGTTGAGTTTTGACTTCTTTAATCCAAAAATAACTCTTTTAAACCCATTTTTGCTTATAAAAATTTGAGGAACACCTTAGAAAACTCAATGAACTCGTTTCTAATCTCAAAACACCCTTTAATCTCTTAAAAAAATAACATGAATAAAAAAAAATGTTCAGGCACTTAAAAAAAGATATAAAAAACTATTTATGACAAATATGTAAAAACGATAATAAGAGCTAAGCCAACATGGGATATCTTGTCAAATCCGTAGTCTAAATTATGTGACTAGAATAACCCAATTAAAAATAAAAAGAATTATAAAGATTTTTTTAAAAAAAATGTATTAACTTTTTTTAAACCCGTGATCCAAGTCATTAAACTTGAAGCACTCAATTTAGAAAAATCACAAAGTCCAATTCCAAAAAAAATATTAAAGGATGAAATTGAAAGAAAAAAATCTAATCATACAAATTTTTTTAAAAAAATAACAATTCAAAAAATAAGAATCAATATCATGATAACTACTATTATTAATATGTAATACAATCATTATTACTATTATCATTATGATCATTGTCATTATTTCTATCATCATTATTATCATCATCGTTGTTGTTGTTGTTATAACTAACATTACAATTGTTGTTGTTGTTGTTGTTGAAAAAATAAAAACCATGAACTTGATTTGAATAATAAAATTAAAAACTATAAAAACTTTGACAAAAAATCCAAGGAAAACAATAAGAAAATCAAAAGAAAATGGACCAAGTTTAAATCACTATTATCATTGAAAAAACAAAAATCATAAACTTGATTTGAAAGATCAAATTACAAGCTATAAAAACTTTCTTAAAAGAGCAAGGAAAAATGAATTAAGAAATTAAAAGTAAAAGGACCGAATTGAAATACCTTATATATACAAATTAAGAATCAAGGGTTAAATTGAAAACAAACAAAACTTCAATAAAAAGAAAAATAACTAAAAAACAGTAATCAAAACTCAAAAGGTATGAATTTGAAATAACAAAAAAAAATAAGGACTGTAGTGTATTTACAGAGGTAGGAGAGAGAAATGTAGGAAGGAAAAAAAGGAAAGGTCGTCGGCAATACACTGGCCAAATTTGGAGCACACACGACGCTTATAATAGAAGAGGAAACGACGGAAAATAATCTGAGATGACAAATAAATATTTTTGACAACCTAAAACCATCGCACACCAACATCTTTTTAAGTAAGAAATTATTATTTCAATGGTAAATTACGTAATTACCATCGACCAAACTTGCAATTAATAAACAAAACCTAGGTTAAAATATCAAAATTCTCCTCACAATAATGAATTAAATGTCTTCCATCTAAGGGTAAAAGTGTAATTCTTAAAAATTAGAAAAATACTTAAATACCCCTACTAGACACAGCCTAATTTTTTTGCTCTTGGGGGCATTTTGGTTATTTTACTATTTATACAACATTAAATTGACAAAAAAATCCCCAAACAAATCAATAATAATTTGTAAACCATGTAAAAATAACAAAATACTCTAATATAAAGGCATTCAATTTTTGATAGAAATAACAAAATAATCACTAAATTGTAGTGTTGAATAGGAAAACATGGGGAACCTGCAATGAATCTCACATGCCCCCTTTAGTATATTTGTTATGGTGTTTGTTTGCTATTTTTTGTGTTTTATTCTTTTCTTAATCAATTTTGTTCATTATTTTATTTATTTAATTTTTTAATTGTTATTTTTTTTTCTTATGATTTTTATTTTAATTTTATCCCTAAACATTTAATTTCATTTAGTTTTTTTATCAAATTTTAATCCTTATTTTTTTAATTGCTATTTTTTATTATTATTTTCTTAATTTATTTTGTTTTACAATTTAATCCCTAATTATTTTCTTTTAAATGGTTTTATCCCGGATTTGATTCTCAGTGTTTTGTTCACTATTACAGTTTCCATTACTGATTACATTATATCACATCATTTCAAACAAACCTCAATTGTTTTAATAAGAAAACTTTATATTCAGAACCAAAAAACAAAGCATTAAGAGAGACAGCGACTGGCACTTCTGTGGATGCTACTGCTGTTGATCATCTCCCTGCGTCGGCTTCAATCTCCCTTCTTAATTTGGCTCCACATCTTCACTCACTCCTCTATCTTGCTGCATCTCTCTTTGCATAACGCTAAAAATGAAATCATTTTTCTGCTTTTGGATTTTGCTAAAACATGACGAGGGATGAAAAGTGTTGTATTTCTTTGTCGGTACATGCCTTTGGTTTCGAGGAGACAACCTGTAGAGGGTTGATGTGTAGACAAGTGAATGAAACTAAACGTGCCTACTTTTGGCCACCAAGAATTTAATGTAAGCACAATAACAAGGTAATTGTGCTTACCTTGTGCCTGCGTATCTGCCACCCAAAAACAACCATGCTCTGCCTCCCTCTCTCGCCATCTCCGATGGTAATAAGCTAGTATCAGTGCCTGCGCTTGGTTGAACAAATGCTACAAACGCATCTACTTCAACAACATTAATAAGGCTAATACATAAAAAGCGAGTTCTGTGTAGCAAAATAAATAAACCAGGCTAAACATTTTTGGTGACAAAAGATACAGACTGCATAGCATAAGAACAGCCCGTGAGCTATAATATGAAAGTGTACCTTGTTAACAAGTCGAGGACTTGTCCAGCCAAACGGACCAAAATCCTAAATCTAACAAGAAAGGACTCCGGAAAAATCTGCATGTCCCAAAATTCAAAGTCATCTACACGGCTGAAAATCATAGTTTTTTTAAACCTCATCTGGTGATCAAAATTTTAACCAAGTTAATTATTTTTTTAAAAAAAAATGTTGTTTCTGTTAAAAAATATATAGTAAATGATTTACAGCCAAGTCTTGCCAGGTTAATCAGATCATCAGGTCAACTCGGGTTTTTGACTGGGTCACCCGAGTTTCTGCGTTCCCCTATCTTTTACTTAAACCCGGCCCGGTTTTAATTTAAGATCAGCCAAATCCTGGATCGTCCTACTACTAGGCTAGGTTTTAAAACTAAGTCCAAAGCTGGAATAGTCATCTTCATAGAGGAATGATCCTTGTTTTTCCACAACTTGCACGCTGTAGCTCAAGGGATCCTGCAAAAAGTACATGTATGCTTGAGATTTGGGAATGAAGATGTCACAACAATGGTGTTGCTGGAAAGATAGGTAATGCGCCACTGAATCACTAAAAGCTGGAGAAGATGGGAAGGGTTAGACAAAACATAAATGAAAATAAAATACAATCAGTTTTTGGAATCATAAAGCCTTGACAAGTTGACATCCTTTATTTTCCATCCTGATTTTCCAGTACATGTTCATTCATGCTCCCATCTCTTTCATACTTTAGCTCCTTAGTTTGTTCTTTTTAACTAATATATCATGGTTTCTAGTAACAATTATCATCTCTTGAACTTTCTCATGTTACTTTTTCTGTACGTGGAGCCTGTATTATCTTCATTTCATTGCCAATCTCAAAAATTTAATTTTTTTCTTCAGGTCTCGTACACAGATTCTTACCTAACCCAACCCATCTATTTGCCTAAGTGACACTTTATCTTCATTGCAGCTCTTACCCCCTCTCTTCTTCGCTTACATATTACCAAAGCACACATAACTATGTATACTCACAGTACCTTTCAAGCAGACTTCATAGCAGCGTGCTGTCCATTCCTTTAATAAAACCAATGATGGGAGCACCAAACCATGGTGCATGAATTTATCTAAGTGATAAAGAATGAAATAAAACAGTGAGCAGACCGTCGCAGAGTAAAATGGTCATCAATCACGGCATCGCAGAATAACGAAAATAAGAAAGATACCTGAATTGGTTGGTGATGAAATAAACAGCAGAGTACATTTGTTTGTTAGTGAAAGGCATCGTGCACAGACGGAAACAATGGCAGAATGATGAAAAAAACTCAAGATTGGAGGCAAGAACAACATGAGCAGCGATGGTACAAGCTAGAGACCATAAACAGACAGGGTAACGGTGCAAAACAACATCAGGAACATTATCGACCGTCAAGATTTGTCAACAGGATGGCAAACATCACATAAAAGGAAAAGGAAACTGAATCAGTATGCAAGACAGAAACAGAAACAACACACGTAAGATCCATGAAAGATTTCCCTCGAGAGAGATAGGAAAAACACTTGCGCATCGCACACCAAGGTAAAGAAAGCAATAGACACATGAAAAAACACCATCCTCAAAGCACTAATTTGTCTAGCATGGCAGCTAATTTCGAACAAAGGTCCTTTTTTAAGGAAACTAACTATGAAAGAAGCTGGAGAAAACCCCAGAAACCAAAAACCAACGAAGAATCTTGAAAAAATAAAGGTCCCTAACCTGAGCCAATCTTACATTGATAAAAGCAAGGACTAAAATATCACAGAGCATTCAAAAAGCATACAATTGGAAGTCTCAACAACGGGCCCATGATCAAATCTAAAGGTTTCTCCCAGGACCTTGAGAAACAATGAAACATGGCATGAAACCATGCTGGACCCTTCACGATTTACACATGATTTTGAGGCTCATGAAAATGAGAGGAACAAAGAGACAAGAAAATGAAAAATAAAAGCCGAGGAATATACTCCACGCACTTGACTTCTTACAAGTCAGATATTAGAAATACATAACATATCACAAAAAAAAACCCTGACAACTCCATTGATGTGAATCAAAGAATTTGAAATTGCATTCATATTCAAAACAGGCCATTAAGCATAAAAAATAGGAAAGAAAAAAGAAATAACAATTAACAATCTAAAACTTCAATGGGACTTGCCTGAGTATGAGCAACAACCTGGAAACTACACAAATGGAATGGGAAAAAATAAATGAATCAGTAAATATTAAAAAAAAAATAACAATAATAATAAAGCATCCAACATTAACAAGCACGGAGTGATATTAACAGGACCCCTCCTCTTGCTTCACTTATAAGCAATTTACAGCCAAATCAAGAGGACGCAGAGTAGTACTACCGTGTTCTCCCACTCTAACTTTGATCTAGGCAGATCAGGACATAAATATAAAAAAAAGAAAAGAAATTAATGAAATATTTCAGAGAGGGAAAGAGTGCCTGGATTCCTACTCCAGTGAAGTCATGAGCTGATATGAATATAGGGCTTCTAAAAAACAACTGAGAGATCGACAAGGAGATGGTGACGTACGTAGTAACTAGTAATGGATTGGCAAAATTCCCACCTCTCCTTCCTTCCCATGCTATTGATATCTGACATGGAGATAGTGTTTGTAATCGTCAGTGTAGTACTTTCAGCTTTAAAAAAATATATGAAATTAATATTTACAAAAAAATTATTTTTAATATACATCAAAATAAAAGAAAATTCAAGAAAAAGTTTTAAAGAAATTTTATAAAACATGATTTTCTCCGCAAAAACAATCACTTCAACCAGCAGCCGTGCAAGTAATCATGTGAAGCATTCATTCATGCAAAAGAAAGGGCAGAGGTACTGTACTAATCTCAGCCGTGCAAGTTATAGTTTCATTAAAAATATTAATTGATTAAACATTCAATGATAAAATAAAAAACTCAGAAAAATATAACAAAATTTGTCAGAACTTTTTGTGAAATCTTTATCTATTTAGTGATAGAAATTATTTTATGATTTAAAAAAAATTCATTATATATTTTTTTATTTTGTTTTAAGAAGACAAGAAAAACAAGCAAAAATTTATTGTTAATTTTTTATTAATTTACGCTGGATTATTTTTACTTTTTCACCTTTTATTTTCTTAGCTAATTTTTTATTTAATTTTCAAAATCCAAAGAAAATGTTAGGAAAGAAATAAATTTTATGTTGAAATGTAAGAATTATGAAATCTCGAACATATAAAATCAGAATTTTTATGAAAATCTAAATTAGAAATTCATGCTTATTAAAAAATTAATTAATTAAATCAAGCATGTATCACCAATAAATTGATAATTTCATCCTTTGATGAAGTAAAAAAAACACCTTTTCAAATAAACAAATAGCTAAAAAATTAAGAATTATAAAAAAATGATAAGATGTAGCATAAATTAATAAAAAAAAACATCAAAACCATAAAAAGTTTTTTTTTTAAATGCTTTTTTAAAACAAAGTAAAAAAATCCAATGCAAAATAAAGAAATTGGAAAGCAATCTAGCTAAAAGTTGGTAAAATTCTTTATAATTATATATTAATCTTTATCTGGAATAAAATTCATTTTTATCATAGATTTATCATGCATTAGGCTTAAGAAATCATCATAGCATAACGTATAGTACTCTTTTATTTATTTATTCTTGAGTATCCTAAGGTGATCTGGAGGATATAGATTTGGACCCTATCATATTCCCCTGGGGACACAATCGATGATGTTCTAAATTTAATCATTGATTTTAAATTCAATGATCTAGATTTGGTGAGAAAAATAAAATAATAAAAAGTTAAAATGATAACATTTTTTTAATCATGTATTAAATCATGTCTATTCAATTTCAATTCAATAATCATATAGACATGAGAGGATCTAAATCTTGAGGGTATAATTCTCATATCTAATTATTATACTCATAAAATCAAAGAAATTAGATATCAATCCTCATAAATCACCAAACTTATGGTATGTTTGGTATTATTGTTTTGTGGTTATGTTGTGATGCCTTGGTAACTAGTTATTATGTTGTGCTTATAAATATTTAAAGTGGTTAATTTTATTTTATTTATTATGCTTTTGAGATGTAAAATGAATAATAAGTACAATAATATGCTAAAAATATATATTTTATTTATATTAAGTGATGAGTGACTTTTTAAAATTATATAACACTAGAGTGATTTTAAGTTTGAAAAACTAGAGAAAAAGTTAAATAGGATTGGTAATGTGTGTATTTATATAGAAGATAGACATTACTTTAATAAAATCAATGTTGTATTTAATAAAAAAAAGGAACTTTAAAATTCAATCACGTGATAAACTTAGATTTAATGGATCTCAAAAACACTCTTAAAAAACAATTTTTTTAGGCTCAATCAAGAAAAAGACGCACCTCTTTAAATTCAGACAAGGGAAGAATCCAACTCTCTTGAGCTCAGCCAAAACAAGAAATCAACTTTATTGGATTCAACTTGGAAAAAAAGCTTAATGCAATGAACATAATTATATTTTGGATTCTACTCTCCCTATATCCTTAGGTGTAGTGGCAGAGATAAGGGGCTGGCAGAGGCCCCAACCCCTACGAAAAAATGTTTTTTTCCAGTACCTCCCTTAACAATGTTTATAGTTTCAGCCCAAATAGTAAAACAACTGAAGTCTTGATCCTTCTAAAATAATTCTTATAATTTGGCCCCCTCTAGTTTTATTTTCTAGCTCCGCCCTTGTTTAGGTGTACAAAAATCATCTAAGAACTCATCATATTTTCATCGATATTAATATCATATAAGAGATATTTTTCATTAATATTAATACGTATGTCATCAATATTATTTCTTATTAAAACTATCAAGCCAATATTACATTTTAGCTTCTCATCTTCATAAAAAGACACATGAGCTATAAATAAATTATAAATTCTTCAACCAAAAAATGTTCAAAATCTCTTTTATTTACTGCATATTTATTTTTAGAGTATCTTTATGTAATGTTTTTTGTATTTTCTCTTAAAAATTAACTGATTTATTCATCAGCGAGTCCTTAAATTCACCAAAAAAAACCCTCTACAGGTGCCATGTAACTGTCTTCAGCCACCATAGCTAGGAAAAGTTGATTAAATTGTTAAAATTAAAAAATTAATTAATTATTTAAGATATAAACCTTATTTCTAAGTTACCTGAATACTTTAAGAACTCATAATTATAAAAAAAACACAGAAAAAGTTGTCATTTAAATTGAAAACAAAAACAAAAACAACCCTTGACAAGTAGCTGTGCTTTCGAATAAAAGAAGGGGGTGCCCTGCTTTGTTTGAAAAGATAAATAGTTTTTTTGAAGTGACATTTATTTTAGTTTCAAAGCTTAGCCAACACATTGCTTTAACACCAAAAGCCGTCATGCTTTAAAAGCATAGCAATACTAAATAAGCACTTGATTTTAAAGTTGAGAAAATATTGGGTTTATTTGATACTGCTGTGCTGTGTTATGATGCGGTTGTTCCCATGTACTGCACTCCTTTTTTTCATGTTGTCTTCATAAATATTCAATGTATTTTGCTTATGAATGTTTAAGAAAATCAGTGATATTTGGTTTTGTTTATTACTGTGCCTTTGAGATATAAAATGAGTACTGATTCTTTGAGAGTGTGATTGTAATTGTTTTTTAAAGTGTTTTTCATGTTAAAATACATTAAAATGATATTTTTTTAATTTTTAAAAATTAATTTTGAGATCTGCGCATCAAAACGATTCAAAACATAAAAAAATATATTAACTTTTAGAAACACGGATTGATTCACATTTCCAAAAGGATTCTGATAAGTATTACAACATAAAAAAATTCTTAAAAATATATTTTATTTATATTAAGTGATTTATGACTCGCTAGACTCGAGATTCATATGACACGTGTATATGTTTTTCATGAAAGTGATTTTTAAAATTTTTTAAAAAAGTTGATTAGGATGATAATATATATAGAACTATCATTTTAATAAAAATAATAGTATAAAAAAAAGGAATTTGAAATAAAATCACTTAAAGGTATTTTTTGATGTGTAACTAAAAAAATAATGGAGAAAATTGTTAAAGTCATACAAAATTATAATATATTGATTAACTACGTCTAATCACATTATCTTTAAAATTAAAAAAACAGCAGTGTAATTCTGAATTCTCCAATCCCCGCTCTCAAATGTTTCATACGTTTCAAGGGGTGTTCTCCATAACGAAAGACTTTTCAGTTAATAATATAAATTATATATTAAAATTTTATTTAATAAATTAAATATTTAAATTAAATTAATGTTTTTATATTATATTAGAGTTTTGATGATTAAGTAATTATAAATTTAAATTTTATTATTTTTATTGAGAATGTTCTTTGATAGAAATTACTTTTAAAAGTTTTTTTTACTTGAAAAATATATTAAAATAATATTTTTTTAATTAAAATTTATTTTTAATATTAACACATTAAAATTATTTAAAAACATTAAAAATAAATAAATAAAAAATTAATTTTTGAAAAAAACATAATTTAACTATGCTTCTAAACAACACCCTCATTAATCGTGGAAGGTAATCGTAGTTGATCATGGAAAGCAACCATACCGTAATGATAAAAATTATGTTTGTTTTTTTGTGTTTTAAAAGTATTTTTAGAAAAAGTTAAATTTTTTTTAATATTTTTAAATTATTTTGATGTGTTAATATAAAAATAATTTTTAAAAAATAAAAAATATTATTTTAATATATTTTTAAATAAAGCATAATTTTAAAAATAACCCAACATATCTGAAGTATATTAATTGGACGCTCGCCGTGACTTGTTATTGCCAAACTCGTATTGTGTGCACATGAGACTGCAGTAGCCAAGATGCAAATCAGGTCATGTCAAATCAGATTGATACAAGGCATCCAAATTCTTATCGTCTATGCACTTCATTATTATCGTTACGTGGAGGAGTGTGTGAAAGCGAGGCTGTGTGATTATATTTTAAAATATCCTTTTAAATAATATTTTTAAAATAATATTTTTTTAATTCTTTAAAATTTATTTTTAATATTAACCTATCAAAATAAATTAAAAATAATAATTTATAACTGAAATAAAATTTTCAAATTTTCTAAAGCACGGTTTAATCATAATTCCAAGCAGAGACCTTAATGCCATGCCATGCCATGCCATGCCATGCATGGTGGTGGATCAATGGCTACTCATTAAAAAATCCATTTTGTCTGGTCGGTCGACTTAAATTGAGTTGAATTGCTTTTTCAGCTTTTGACTCAAAAGTGTCTTTAACTTTAGTTATTCTTATTGTAAATTGTTTATGAAAATTAAACATCGGTAAACAAACCAGACACTGATATTTGAAAGGCCAGTTTTGTTTTCCTTTGCAGGATGGAGATCTATATTTACCGCATGGGAATCGTAAGTTTTTCTTCTCTGCACAGGACTAGTTTACATCGTAGTTTGAAACTCTGCATGGCCGATGAGTTGATGTGAAACTCGGTTGATTTGGGGGTAAAATTAGGATAAATTGATAAAAAAATAGAAAAATTTATGACATGTTATAATTCAGCTGACCTGGTTGACCCGAAAAAATCCGGTTATAATCCATTAATTTTTATTTTTTTTAGTAAAACAGCGTCGTTTTAATTTTTTTTTAAAAAATAAAGATTAATCTAGCCGATCCAGTCAAAACCTAAAATACAAACATTAAATTATACCGGATTTAAAAACTATAATTCGCAGTATCCCTCTATACTGCAGATGAAATCAAAGTTTTATTAACATGAAAAGAAGTTTTCAGACAAAAAGAAAAAAACTACTGTATATTATTATTAAACATGTCCCAACATGTTAATATTAAATCTTCTTATTTAACTTTTTACATGTGTTAAATTTAAAATTAAACTATCTAAAATTTATCTCTCAACATTACATGGTCAATTTAATAAGTTTGAATTCAAACTAGATATTATATTAGATCGTTACAGGTTTTATGACATGATATATAAAATCCTTGATTGAAGTGATGAAATCCATTAGATATAGTAACTTTATTTTTCTTGAACTTTTGTTTTATATAATAAAAATATTAGGATATTTTTTTGAGATTATAATAATTTTATAAAAAATAAATGAAAATAAGATTTAAAAACAAATTCAAAATTAAATATTTGTTAAATGATAAAACAAAAGGAGAGAAAAAGAAAATAAAAAAAATGAAAAAACTACCAACCGGGGGGGGGGTTCGCTGTTTATAAAAATAGTGATACCGAATCCAGTTAGTTTAGTTATTTTGTTCATAAAAATAGAATTTCATGGAAATTGGATTAGAGTAAATTTTTTTTACCGAGGAAAATGAGAGGAGTTTATGAATGTGAATAGCTTAATACTTCATTGGATAACTTTGTT
>Ga0325411_1003280_pt1 | contig 18239 bp, 19 predicted proteins | sample PopdelMetagenome_13_FD_206181 | JGI IMG/M metagenome (GOLD analysis project Ga0325411, IMG submission 206181) | Populus deltoides microbial communities from Bellville, Georgia, United States - Xylem-PdIQD-R4 | ecosystem: Host-associated > Plants > Phyllosphere > Stem > Wood/Secondary xylem...
ACCTAGGAGAGTAAAACATATCATGAATATATTACTGATGAATGTTCTCTTGATATCTCAGTTTGTTGGATTTTCAATTCCCTACATCCCGTTTGTTCTTGGGAAGTCGTTTATATATATATATATATATATATATATATATATATATATATATATATATATATTTTCTTTTTTACATTTTATCCTCGATTTGTTTAATTAATTTGTTGTTGTTATTACAGTTCAGGAGGTTGATCTCTTCGAGTACATGCAGCAATGGAAGCACTGTCTACTTCAAATTAAGAAACTCCATAATGTTAAAGTATATTATTTTTAGATTGTGACACTTGTCATAATCATAATATAGCAGACAGTTAGTTTATTAGCTGAAGGTTGTTAGTTTGTTAACTATAACTGTATAAACAATTATCTCGTGTGACTGAAGTTAAGCTAAATAAACAAAAGGAATTCATTTAGTCTCTTTACTTCTCTCTATTTTCTCTCTATCTTATTACAGTAATATACAAGCTTGTAGTCTTTGTTTTATAAAAATTAATATGGTATCAGAGCACATTGCTGCTCACGCTTGAAATTCTTGATCTTTTATTGCTTCCACATTCTCTGTTACCTCTACTTTAATTCTGTTCTTGCTCTGCAGTTCTGCTTACATTTGAAGTTTCTAGTGCTTCGTGTTAATCTTCATTTCTTGATTGGTAATTTTTATGAATTGTGCACAACAAGTGTTTGGTATATTATCTCATTCACAAATTGATCCAAGAATCATGATGGTGACTGCTTCATAACTTCAACTACTTCAATCTCCAATTGCAGCCCTTATTCCCTCTATTTCTACATCAATTAATGTCAAACTTGATGATTCGAACTACCTCAATTGAAACTTTCAGCTGTAACTATTGCTTGAAAGCAATGGAATTATAAGGTATGTTAATGGTTTGCTCCCTTGTCCACCTCAACATGACTCAAACTCTGATGAATCTGGTATTAATTCTTCTTCCCCTACTTATGAGTATATAGCATGGAAAATGCATGACCGAGCTATTATGCAATTGATCACTACCAGATTATCACCTATTGCTAAGTCCTGTGCAATTGGTAGTATAAGTTCTAAGGATTTGTGGACTAGGTTGAAGGAACAATTCTCCATTATATCTAGGACTAGCATTTTTCAGATGAAATCCAATTTGCAAACAATTAAAAAGGGGTCAGATTCAATTTCACAGTACCTTCATCGAATTAAAAAGGCTAGGGACTACCTTTCTGTAGTTGGGGTCTTCTTTGCTGATGAAGATATTGTTATTCTTGCTTTGAATGGTCTCCCTGCTGAATATAACACCTTCAGATGTGTTATTAGAGGGCGTGAAAGTGTGATCTCATTGAAAGACTTTAGATCGTTGTTACTTGCAGAAGAAGTGATTGTTGACACTTCAGTTCATAATCCTTTTATGACAGTTATGGCTACCAATACAGGTTCCACATGAGGGGCTTCTTTTCAGTCACAAATTTTCTCTCTAAATCATGGTCAATCTTAGGTGAATAATAGAGGCTTTCAGTCCTAAAATGGGAATAAGAACAGGGGTAGAGGCCGCTTCACTCAGGGATCTAGATTTTATGCTTCTAGACTAGCATTTTCTCCCCTGCCACATGTGTTTCCCAACTCTAATCCTGGAGTTCTTGGTTCATCTCCTGGTTAGCAATTTCGAACTCCTCCTGCATCAATGCTTCCAATTTGTCAATTATGCAACTCTGAGGGCCACACTGCCCCATTTTGTGGAAATTCGTCTCCTTAACATATAAAATGTCACATTTGTGGAAAAAGTAACCATACCACCTGGCATTGCTTCTATAATGATAAGGGTCCTAATTACATTGGGGTGCACACCAATGCTTCTTATTCTCCCCAATCCTATTATCATCTACCACCACAGAACTTGCAGTATAATTCATCTTTAGCTCCTTCTCAACATGTATCAATCACGTCAGCATAACATAAAGCAACCCAACAGCCCCTTATGCAAGCCATGCATACGGGGCTTAACTCTGCCTCTCCATCCTCATGTTCTTCAGGTCCTTCACAAGTATGGCTGACCGATTCTGGTGTCATCAACTATATGATAGCTGATTTGGGCAATCTGTCACTGGCCTCACCATATCCAACAAATGAAATGATTCACACTGCCAATGGTGAAGGTTTAACAGTGTCTCATATTGGTCATTCTACCATTACTTCATCACTTTCTCCAATTAAATTGAATTTTGTGTTTTATGTTCCTCAACTCACTCAGAATCTCTTGTCAGTCCATCGACTTTGCCTTGACAATAATTGCTGGCTTATATTTGATGCCTTCTATTTTTGGATTCAGGATAAAGCCACAGGGAAGATAATTTACAGGGGGTTGTGCAATAATGGATTGTATCTTATCCACTCCTTCTCACCTTCAAATTCCCAGCAACCATATCCAGCTCAGGTTTTTCTTGGTCAACTTGTTTAGTCCAATCTGTGGCATCATAGGTTAGGTCATCCTACAAATAACATTGTCTCTCTGATGTTACATAAAGCTAATGTGCATGTTCCCAAAACTACCTCACCTATAATGTGTCATCCATGTCTTGAAGTGAAATTTAACAAACTACCTTTTCCACAGCATGTCAATAAGTCTGTAATTCCTTTTGAAACTATACATACTGATTTGTGGGGTCCTGCACCCTGTATATCAGTTGATGGTTATCGATACTACACCATCTTTGTTGATGAATGTACCAGATATTGCTGGATTTTTCCTTTAGTAAATAAGTCTGATTTGTTCTCTACCTTTGTTTTGTTTTATTCCTTTGTTGTTAATCAATTTACATCCACCATTAAAACTCTTCAAACTGATGGGGGGGAGAATATACCAGCACTAGATTAAAGAATTTTCTTATTGACAGGGGCATTTCTCATCAACTCTCATGTCCATATACTGCTGAACAAAATAGGGTAGCTAAGAGGAAACACAGACATATCATTGAAACCACTATCACTGTAACAGTCCGAACTATACGACTCGATCAATGTTAAAAGATCCCAACATATCCTTTTTATTTTAGGGTAAATTTTTTTTCCAAAAATTCGGCAGAGTTTCGTTCGCATTTAAGACATCCCAAGTTATCGACTACTATCAATTTACTCAATCAACCCATCATCACAACGTCCCATAATTCTAAAACTTATATCAAACCTCATAATTCCACATCTCATACAATCCACACAATATATATATCCTACAAGTAAGTTCAATATGAACATAGTCTAAACATCATATCATAAAATTTAAAAGGAAATGAATACTAACATGCAAAGAAAGTATTTACAACATACGAAGTGTTTTTAAATATTTCAAAAGGGTTAATTACAAGATAACTAAAATACCACATGCTAAGTTGAACTTTTATAAATACATCAAGGTTTACACAAAAGTATACTACATAAACACGTTAATTCCCTTTTGTTTACGTTAAATATTTACATAAGCTTCACAAAATAAAGTCCTAAACTAATGATCTTCCTGGATATTTGATGGACCTATTACATAAATGAACATATCATTATGTTGATAAAGAGTATATATGCTCATGTAATGAATACGAATGAAGTATTAACTTTCTATCGGACCCATAAGAATTCTAACAAAGAACTTATATTTTGCTTGTAAATCTTTTAAACAGAATTAACACTCATTTGTATATTCTTAATTTGAATACTCTTATTTACTTGCATGAACTGGCTGACCTTGCCAAGTCTAATCTTGTAATTCATATCCCGGCAATCCTATCACGGATGCCATTAGCCAAAGCTAATCTTGTATTTACGCTAGACTTTATTTACATTGAACATGACATTTATTATAATTACATTCACCATAAAAATTCTAAATTGTATAAGTGCAAATAGAAGGAGAATCACGCACCTGCTTCACCTATCTCACGACCTCCCCTAACAGGAGATCCAATCCTCGTTGCTCCTCCTGAATCATAAGGAAGTTTTTGGTTATGATTCCTTCAAGCCAACATTATAGAGAATCCATATTCATCCATTACTCATATGTTACTTTCTATACATGTTAATTTTCTCATAATAACATACATACATATATCATGTATATTTTCAGAGTTAGTATCTCAATATGCAAGTGTTCGTATGACTCAATTCTTTTATATTCTTATATATATAGTATTCACGTGAAAGCCTACCGTTACTGTCTAGACATTGAACTGTTACTGTCCAACCATTACTGTCTAATTTTCTACTATTATTGTCCAACTTTGAACTATTACTGTCCAATTTTTAACTGTTACTATCCATCCATTACTGTCCAACATTGAACTGTTACTGTCCAACTTTGAACTGTTATTGTCCAACCGTTACTATTTAATTTTCAAATGTTACTGTCCATCTTTGAACTGTTACTCTCCAATTTTCAACTATTACTGTCCAACCGTTACTGTCCAACTTTGAACTGTTACTGTCCAACTTTCAACTGTTATTATCTGAACACTCATCAAATTTTTAACTATATCTAAAGTTCTAAAACTCCATTTTAAGTGAGATTGATCTCGTTAGAAAGTTAAGACACAAGGCTACAAGTTTTTTAAGGGAGGAGAACCTAGTTTTGCCTTCAAAATAGTCAAAATTGCTCATCAACTAATTAGTCTTATTGTCCTACATAATCAGTCACAACTCAGTCTCAACTGGTAACCCATAACTGGAGTTCCACATCTCCAAATTGAGCCAAACCAGTTTTCTTGGTTAGCTAACATTCAAATCTACAATTCCTATGAGGAACTTGATCCTAATTCCCTCATCCTCCTACCCGAAATCTCACCGAAAGTCAGGAGACAAGTCTGTCCAGATTTGTCTCCCACTCCCCTTCACACAATACTTTCATAAACTACATACCACACATATAAATTAACTTAATCTCAACAATAAGTACTTTTTTCCCCAATTTATGTTTAAAAACCCTAACCTATGATTCAATATCAAGGCATCAATTCTTTATCGAATTTAAAAAATGAATTTTTTTAAGATCATGTTTAGAATACCTTACCCGATACAAATTAAGATTTTGATCTTCAACCAGTTGAAGATTTTCAAATCCCTCCTTTCTTTTCTTGTTCAATTTCTTGGTAATCCTTTGCTCTCAAGTGTTTATCCCATCTATAAGCTCTTAATCTTGGATGGGCTCTTGAAATTTTAGTGTTTCTCTCTTGATTTCTCAAGAATGGGTATAAAACTCCCTATCTTCTCTCTTTATGGTTCCTACAGATTGTTTTGGTGAGAAGTGAGTATTTATACTTTATATTTTTCTTTATTTGCATTTAGGCCCCCTTTTTCCTTTAAGTGTATTATTCTCTTCAATTAAATCCAACCCTCAACAGTACCAGGTTTATTATAATGTTTCAAACTATTTCGCCTGAAAATTTATATTTAAAAATTTCTGAATTTCTGTTTTTATTTAACCATATGCATGAATTTCTTCACTTTTATTTTTTTTCCTCGGGGTTTACATTCTCCTCCTAATAGAAATTTCATCCTCGAAATTTGAGTGATGTACTTGAGTTTATAAACAAGTCAGGGAATTTTCGTCTCATTTCTGATTCTCTCTCCCATGTTTCTTCCTCGATTTGTGAGCTTCGTCACAAGACTCTGATGATGGGAACTTTCTTATTATGAAGTTCTTTCTCACCCCAATCGAATATCTTTATCGGTCTTACCTCAATTGTTAAGTCTTCTTTTACCTCCACTGGCACTTGAGGTAACACTCTTGAAGGGTCTACATCGGCTTTTCGCAGCAAAGAAACATGGAACACATTGTGAACCTTGGCCAACTATGAGGGCAAGTTTTCATATGCTACAGGTCCGATACGTTTTCGGATTTCAACTGGTCCAATGAACCTCGAAGCTAAGAATCTCAGCATGTGCTTCCATAGAGCTATCTTCAGAAATACTTTATCTCCAGGACAAAATTCAAGTGGTCTTCTTCAAATATTTGCATACTTCTTCTGTCTATCCTGAGCCACCTTCATTCGATCCTTAATAATCCTCACTTTTTCAGTAGTGATTTGTACTAATTCTGCCCCATACAGCTTTATGTCCCTAACTTCTACCCAACACAAGGGTGTCCTACACTTTCTGCCATAAAGAGCTTCAAATGGGGCTATTCCAATTGTTGTTATAAGTGAATTCTACTAGTGATAGGTGCTCCTCCCAGTTTCCACCAAATTCCAAAGCACGTGCCCTTAGTAAATCCTCTAAGATCTGAATAATTCTCTTAGATTGGCCATCAGTTTGTGGATGAAAGGCAGTACTGATACTCAAATTTGTTCCCAAGGCATGTTGTATGCTCGGCCAGAGACGTGAAGTAAATCTTAGGTCTCGGTCTGAAACAATTGATATTGGGACTCCATGAAACCTTACAACTTCATTCACATAAATCTTATCCAACTTGTCAACTGGATCTGTCATCTTTACTGGTAGGAAAAAAGCAGACTTAGTTAGTCAATCCATAATGACTCAGATTGCATCATTTCCCCTCCTTCCTCTGGGTAATCCCAACACAAAGTCCATTGTGATCATCTCCCACTACCACTCAAGGATTGGTAATGGTTGTAACAGCCCTGCTGGTTTTCAGTGTTCTACTTTTACTTGTTGGCAAATACTACACTTTGCCACGTAATCAGCCACTTCTTTTCTCATATTTGGCCACTAGTAGTATTGCTTCATATCCTGGTACATCTTAGTACTACCTGGATGTACAATGAACTTAGACTCGTGAGCCTCTCGTAGTAACTTTTGTTTAAGGGCTTTGTTGTCAGACACATACATACGTCGCCCCAACATCACTATTCCATCATCACCCATTCGAAAAAGAGTTTCACCCCCCGATTCCAGTTTGATTCTCACTTTTGACACCTCATCATCATGTTGTTGTGCCTCTAATATTTGCTCTCGATATCCTGACTTCACCCTTAGTTGAGCCATTAAAGATCCTTCTGGGCTCACACCTAGTACTGCCCCTAATCTCTTTAGCTTAATCATCTTTTCCTCATTCCAAGTCGTTGGTCCACCCCTAATCACCTTGTCTTTACGGTTGAGAGCATCTGCGACTACATTTGCTTTTCCTAAATGATAATCTATAATATAGTCGTAGTCTTTAATTAAGTCTACCCATCTCCGTTGTCGCATATTCAACTCCTTCTGAGACATTAGATATTTAAGGCTCTTATGATCTGTGAAAATTTGGACCCGAGATCCGTATAAGTAGTGCCTCCATACTCGTAAAGCAAAAACTACTGCTGCTAATTCTAAGTCATGAACTGGGTAGTTGACTTCATGAGTCTTCAGTTGTTTCGATGCATAGGCAACTACTTTTCCATGCTGCATTAGAACACAACCCAGTCCTTTTCTTGAGGCATCACTGTAGACGACAAAGCCTTCTGTTCCGGATGGAAGGATTAGTACGGGGGTAGTAATAAGCCTTCTCTTCAATTCTTGAAAGCTCTCATCGCACTCATTTGACCACTCTCATCTTATGTTCTTCCTGGTGAGTCGTGTCAATGGAGTTGCTATCGTTGAAAACCCTTCAATAAATTTTCTATAATACCCTGCCAATCCGGGAAAACTATGAATTTCAGTTACCGTAATAGGCCTTTTCCATCTCAAAACTGCTTCCACCTTCTGAGGGTCCATAAAAATGCCTTTTGAAGATACTACATGCCCCAAAAAGGTAACTTCTTTTAACCAGAAGTCACATTTATCCAACTTGGCATACAACATGATGGTTCCTCAAAGTCTGTAGTGTCTGTCTCAGGTGTTGTTCATGCTCCTCATAGGATTTGGAGTAAACCAAGATGTCATCGATGAATACGACAACAAACTTATCAAGGTATGGTTGGAATACTCGGTTCATTAAATCTATAAAAAGTGTTGGAGCATTAGTTAATCCAAAGGGTAGCACCAAGAACTCAAAGTGTCTGTAGCGAGTTCTGAAGGCAGTTTTCGACACATCTTGCCCCTTGATTCGCATTTGGTAGTATCCTGATCTTAAATCAATCTTTGAGAATACTTTGGCACCCTTCAACTGATTGAACAAATCATCTATCCGTGGAAGTGGATATCTGTTCTTTACCGTCACTTTATTCAGCTGACGGTAATCTATGCAAAGCCTCAACGTTGCATATTTCTTCTTCATAAATAATACATGTGCCCCCCAAGGTGAGTTGCTTGGTCATATGAACCCTTTGTCTAAAAGCTCTTGCAATTGAATTTTCAACTCATCCAATTCTTTTGGGGCCATTCTATATGGTGGTTGGGCTATAGAAGACACCCTAGGCAATATATCTATAGTGACTTCAACTTCTCTTTCTGGGGGTAGTCCTGGCAATTCTTCCGGAAATACGTCCGAAAATTCCCTCACAATTAGAATGTCAGACAATCCTATTTTACCCTTTTCCGAATTTATCACATATGCAAGGTATGTTATACAACCTTTCTTTAGTAGTTTTCTCGCAACCATACCCAAGATCATATTTGTGAAGTTGGAAATTCTCTCCCCTTTAAAGGCCATTGTTTCACCCTTAGCCCCTTGGAAGGTTACTGTTTTGTAAAGCAGTCTAGACGAGCCTTATTTTTGCCCAACCAATTCATACCTAGAATTATATCAAAATCACTTAATTCTAGGGGTATGAAACGTATTAAATCTGCTTTTAGTTCACACCCATTAATGTTAATTCCCACCCCTTCAAATACAACATTTGTTTCCACAGTTTCACCTAAAGGTGTCCCAATAATAAATCATTTCTCCACCCTTTTTGTTTCCTTACTCAATTTGGTTACATTTTTATTTGCTATAAAAGAGTGAGTTGCACTAGAATCAAACAAAACATGCATTTGATAGTCATTCATTTGCAGCATACCTGCCACCACATATGATGCTGCTCTGACATCCTCCTAGGTCATATGGAAAACCCTTCCTTAATCCCTTTGATTTTGCACTCTTGGTCGTCCCCTATTTGAGTTAGCTCCTGACTGAGTTGACCATCCCGGTCTGTTTACTGTGATGGACTGCTGATGACTCTGATTTTGCTGCCTATATCTCTAAGGCTATTTAGTGTTTAACTGGGGGCATTCCCTTTTAAAGTGACCCTTCTCACCACAATAATGACATCCTCTTCCCAAGTACTGACAGGTTTTTCACTTATGACCTTCTCCTCGACATATATAGCATCGTCCAGGAGAAACCATACAATTCCCGGGGTGTCTTTATTCACACTGAGCACATCGAGGGTAGCCAATTTCCTTTTGATCATTATGCCCCTTTACAGCTATAGCCCTGGAGCGGGTCTGACCACTTCCCGACCTTCCACCGATATCCTGTCGGAAGCTAGTTGACATCCCCCCTTTCTTTTTGAATTGAAGGAACTGTTCGCCTCTACCTTTCTTTGGAAATGGTGGTCTGCCTAAAAGTTCCATATCCTTTCATTTTCCTGCACCCCCATGACCCTGTTGGCCTTCTTCCAATAAGCCTCCAAGGCCTATGCTGCTTCAATCAGTTCCCTTACTGTCCTAAATTGCAAAGCAATCAACCCCTGCTTCAATTCTTGTCTGAAGCCATCCCTTAACTTTTCTATCATGTGTTGTTCTGACGGGACATAATGTGGTGCAAATAGTGAGAGGTCATGAAATCGTCTCTCATACTCCAGTACTGACATTCCCTCCTATCTCAAGGCTAGGAATTCATGTTCCTTCATCTTCCGACGATATTTAGAGTAATAATGATTCTCAAACTCTATCTTGAAATCATCCCAGGATAAGGTTTCTGTAGCCCTCCTCAACTGAACTGTCTCCCACCAAGTCATAGCACTGTCTGATAGTAATTGAGTAGCACAGTATACCTGCAGATCATGTGGTATCTTAATTTGAATCATGGTTTTCTCCACCTTTCTAATCCATCTTCCCGCCACTTCAGCATTCTATTCACCTGAGTAGGGTTCACAACCCATTTCTCTCATACTTTTCACCAAATGAACTAGTTGTACAACGTCATTAGTAGTTGTAGCTGCTTCTGAAACGGTTAGTATGATGGGTGCAGGTGTGGGTGCTGGCATAGGAGTGGCAGCATTAGCCATACCTTTCATTACTGCTTTGACTAGCTAGGCCAGGAGCTTCGGATTAACATAAGAAACAGATGGCCCTGCAGGTGTAGTCTAAGGGGGCTCCTCTACTTGTTCCCGTGGGGCTGACATGGTCAACCGAACATCCCCAGTTTGCCATGGTGCCTGTCTAATTTGAGGCCCCGTCAATTCTTCATGCCTTGCTTGAATCGATACTATCAGTACATGTGAAGCAGTGTCTTCCAAAGGGCTCTCTTCTTACCCCTCGGAAAAGTCTATATCTCTATTCCCCCTCCTTGCAAAGGATAGATCTGTTCTAATCTCTTGACGGGTACGTACCATCATACAATAAATTAATGAATATCAACAACCTCTTTTGATTTCTTTCTAGAACCTATACTAGGGCTCTGATACCAACTGTAACAGTCCGAACTGTACGACTCAATCAATGTTAAAAGATCCCAACATATCCTCTTTATTTGAGGGTAATTTTTATTTTTTTTTCCCAAAAATTCAGCAGAGTTTCGTTTGCATTTAGGATATCCCAAGTTATCAACTACTATCAATTTACTCAATCAACCCATCATCACAAGGTCCCATAATTCCGGACCTTATATCAAACCTCATAATTCAACACCTCATACAATCCACACAATATATATATCCTACGAGTAAGTTCAATATGAACATAATCCAAACACATCATATCATAAAATTTAAAAGGAAATGAATACTAACATGCAAAAAAAGTATTTACAACATAAGAAGTGTTCTTAAATATTTCAAAAAGGTTACTTACAAGATAACTAAAATACCACATGATAAGTTGAATTTTATAAATACATCAAAGTTTACACAAAAGTAAACTACATAAACACGTTAATTCCCTCTTGTTTACGTTAAATATTTACATAAGCTTCACAAAATAGAGTCCTAAACTAATGATCTTCCTGGATATTTGATGGACCTGTTACATAATGAACACACCATTATGTTGATAAGGAATATATATGCTCATGTAATAAATACGAACGAAGTATTAACTGTCTATCGGACCCATAAGAATTCTAACAGAGAACTTATATTTTGCTTGTAAATCTTTTAAACAGAATTAACACTCATTTGTATATTCTTAATTTGAATACTCTTATTTACTTGCATGAACTGGCTGACCTTGCCAAGTCTAATCTTGTAATTCATATCCCGGCAATCCTATCACGGATGCCATTAGCCGAAGCTAATCTTGTATTTACGTTAGACTTTATTTACATTGAACATGACATTTATTGTAATTGCATTCACCATAAGAATTCTAAACTGTATAAGTGCAAATAGGAGGAGAATCACGCACCTGCTTCGCCTGTCTCGCGACCTCCCCTAACAGAAAATCCAATCCTTGTTGCTCCTCCTGAATCATAAGGAAGTTTTTGGTTATTATTCCTTCAAGCCAACATTATAGAGAATGCATATTCATCCATTACTCATATGTTACTTTCTATACATGTTAATTTCCTCATAATAACATACATACATATATCATGTATATTTTCAGAGTTAGTATCTCAATGTGCAAGTGTTCGTATGACTCAATTCTTTTATATTCTTATATATATAATATTCACGTGAAAGCCTACCGTTACTGTCTAGACATTGAACTGTTACTGTCCAATTTTCAACTGTTACTGTCCAACTTTGAATTGTTACTGTCCAATTTTCAACTGTTACTAACCAACCGTTACTGTCTAATTTTCAACTGTTACTATCCAACCGTTACTATCTAATTTTCAACTGTTACTGTCCAACTTTGAACTGTTATTGTACAACCGTTACTGTCTAATTTTCAACTGTTACTGTCCAACTTTAAACTGTTACTATCCAATTTTCAACTGTTATTGTCCAACCGTTACTGTCCAACTTTGAACTGTTACTATCCAACTATCAACTATTATTATCTAAAAACTAATCAGATTTTTAACTATATCTAAAGTTCTAAAACTCCATTTTAAGTGAAATTGATCTCGTTAGAAAGCTAAGACACAAGGCTACAAGTTCTCTAAGGGAGGAGAACCCAGTTTTGCCTCCAAAATAGTCAAAATTGCTCATTATCTAATTAGTCCTACTGTCCTACATAATCAGTCACGACTCAGTCTCGACTGGTAACCCATAACTGGAGTTCCACATCTCCAAATTGAGCCAAACCAGTTTTCTTGGTTAGCTAACATTCAAATCTACAATTCCTATGAGGAACCTGATCCTAATTCCCTCATCCTCCTACCCAAAATCTCACGAAAAGTCAGGAGACAAGTTTGTCCAGATTTGTCTCCCCCTCCCCTTCACACAATACTTTCATAAACTACATACCACACACATGAATTAACTTAATCTCAACAATAAGTACTTTTTTCCCCAATTTATGTTTAAAAACCCTAACCTATGATTCAATATCAAGGCATCAATTCTTTATCGAATTTAAAAAATGAATTTTTTTAAGATCATGTTTAGAATACCTTACCGGGTACAAATTAAGATTTTGATCTTCAACCAGTTGAAGATTTTCAACTCCCTCCTTTCTTTTCTTCTTGTTTAATTTCTTGGTAATCATTATCTCATTTATAAGCTCTTAATCTTAGATGAGTTCTTGAAATTTTAGTGTTTCTCTCTTGATTTCTCATGAATAGGTATAAAACTCCCTATCTTCTCTCCTTATGGTTCCTACAGATTTTTTTGGTGAGGAGAGAGTATTTATACTCTATATTTTTCCTTATTTGCATTTAGGCCCCCTTTTTCCTTTAAGTGTATTATTCTCTTTAATTAAATCCAACCCTCAACAGTACCAGGTTTATTATAATGTTTCAAACTATTTCGCCCAGAAATTTATATTCAAAAATTTCTGAATTTCTATTTTTATTTAACCATATGCATGAATTTCTTCACTTTTATTTTTTTTCCCCGGGGTTTACAATCACCTTGTTACAAACAGCCAAATTACCATCTCAGTTTTGGTCCTATGCTTGTCAAACAGCCATATATTTAATCAATCGTATGTCTACTGCTGTTCTTCATCATAGCTTCCTTTTTTAGATGTTATTCGACTCATCTCCAAGTCTTACTCATCTACAAATTTTTAGATGTGCTTGTTTTCCTCTCCTCAAACCTTATAATAGCATCAAATTGCAGGCTAAAACTACAAAATATGTGTTTCTTGGATATGCCACAAAATATAAAGGCTAGTTGTGTTATCATGTACATACAATGAGAGTGTTTATCTCTAGGCATGTTATATTTGATGAACAACAGTTTTCATAACCAGATTTATTGTCTACACATTCAAACACACTAACATCACCATCACCTTGTCAGCCTTCCACTTGTCCTGTGCCTATAGTAACTCCAGAAAATGTAATTGTCCCAACCATCCCAGCTTCTCCATCTCCTCCTCCACGTACCTATACACATGTCCCTTCTGTCATCTCTGCTCATTCCCAGTCCATTGCTGCTCCACTCCAAGCCTCTCCTTTATTTCCTGTGGCACCTGATATCAGCATTACTTCTGGTTCAGAACCTCATGGTTTTATTCCTGATAATTTGCAAGTGGTCCTGTCTATTCCTCCCCTCAATTTACATCCAATGCAAACTAGAAGCAATAGTGGGATTCTTAGGAAGAAGGCCTTTTCAACTAGTATTCAGGACTTAGGAGGTGCTGATATATCCTTGGTTGAACCACCTAGTTACAAGTCTGCTATCAAAATTCTCGTGTGGTTACAAGCCATGAAAGAAGAAGTGAATGCTTTACATGCTCAAAGCACTTGGAGTCTAGTTTCATTGCCAATAAATAGGAATCTGGTGGGCTGTAAATGGATTTATAAGGTCAAGAGACACTCCGATGGCTCTATTGCTAGACATAAAGCAAGGTTGGTTGCTAAAGGTTTCAGTCAAGAACCTGGATTGGACTATGGGGAGATATTTAGTCTTGTTGTGAAACCTACAACTGTCAGGTTAGTTCTTGCTCTTGCTGCACATTTCAATTGGTCTCTGCGACAATTAGATGTCAAAAATGCTTTTTTGCATGGCATTCTCTAATAGGAGGTTTATATGTCTCAACCTCTTGGTTTTGAAGATTCCAATCATCCTCATCTCGTGTATAGGTTACATAAATCTCTCTATGGACTTAAACAAGCGCCTAGGGCTTGGAATGATTGGTTTACTCAGTTTCTTTCTTCTATAAGGTTTGAAACCACCTACTCCGATTCATCTTTGTTTGTTAAACATGTTGGTCTTGCGATTATGATACTGCTTCTCTATGTGGATGATATTATTATCACTAGGAGTGCGTCTGGTGCAATTCAGCAAGTTATTAGTGCTCTTACTACTGAATTTGATATCAAAGATTTAGGATTCCTCCACTATTTCTTAGGGATCTAGATCACTCGAACTGCCACCGGTTTGTTTCTATTACAGACCAAATATGTTGAGGATCTGTTGACTAAATCTAAAATGGTTGCAGCTAAACCCTGTGATACTCCATGTCTCCCTTACCATCGGTTACTCAAAGAGGATGGAGATCCTTACTTAAATCCTACGTGGTTTAGAAGCATTGTCAGGGCTCTGCAGTACTTAACTTTCACAAGGCCTGACATTGCTTTTTTTTTTTGTGCATCAAGTATGTCAATTTATGCAGAATCCCATGATGTCTCATTTTACTACTGTTAAACGTATATTGCGATACCTTAAGGGCACTATGCAGCTTGGTCTATCCTATACTAGAGGTGATTTGCAATTAAAAGCCTTTAGTGATGCTGATTGGGCAGGGGACCTTAATGACAGGCGGTCTACAACTGGTTTGGTGGTCTTCTTGGGCAACAATCTGATTTCGTGGTCCTTCAAGAAGCAACAAATTGTTTCTCGATCCTCGACTGAAGCTAAATATCGTGCTTTATTATTCACCTCCGTTAAATTGGATTGGATAAAACAGTTATTAGCATTTCTATGAATTTCACTACCTGGTGTACCTGTTCTTTTTTGTGACAATCTGTCAGCCATTGCCTTGTCTTTCAATCCTGTTCAGCATCAAAAGACTAAGCACATCGAAGTGGATGTGCATTTTGTTCGTGAAAGGGTTTCATGCAACCAGCTCTCAGAGTAGTTTGTATCCTCTCAAGAACAGTTCGCTGATATTCTTACCAAGGGGCTGAGTGCTCCTCTATTCCACACCCATTGTTGCAATCTCATGCTTGGTTTCTCCAAGTCTAATCTTGAGGGGGATGTTAGAGTATATTACTTTAGATTGTGACACTTGTCATAATCATAATATAGCAGGCAGTTAGTTTGTGAGCTAAAGGTTGTTAGTTTGTTAACTACAACTATATAAACAATTATCTCGTGTGACTGAGGTTAAGCTGAATGAACAAAAAGAATTCATTTAGTCACTTCTTTCTATTTTCTCTCTATCTGATTACAGTAATATACAAGCTTGTAATCTCTGTTTTATAAAGATTAACACATAATATTATTATTATGAAGGGATTGTTTTGGAAGATTTGGCTTCAAGATAATTCAGAATAGCAGATCCCCGATAACCAAAAAAGTCGAATGTTCTTGAACTTTTACATAGACTTATTAAAGCACGCCATTGAAGGAAGTGATAATCTGTGCATGTGGAACTGAAATTCAATCTGTGCAGCAGTATAAGACTGTTCAGTATATCAACCATGCAGATGGCATAACATTCTGCTAGCAGTGATGCAAGGATGGTGTGCTTTCATACACCAGAACAGGCTCCAAGGTTTTAAAATATAAGTCAGACATTCAAACACGGTTTTTAAGCACAGATCTATTTATATTCAATGATGGAAAGTATCTGTGATATTGTGGGAAAATAAATTTCATTCCAAATGTAACAGAAATAAGAAATATTGACTGAATTACAACCCAGTTTGTTGTGCAAGCTTTGCCCGTTGTTAGCATACACGCAGAGTAGACAGAAATCTGTGTGCATAAATCACTACCGTTAGCGGATAAACTTGTGCTAAAGGAGACAATCGTTAGCATAAATCACCGCAGGACAGCTACCTGCAGTACATGGAAAATTAATACGTGTACTCAAAGTGCGTTAGGTGACATAGGCATCCACACATGATCCGGGTTTATCGAGTGTGATACGCGCTACTATGTCAAGGGAATGTTAAAATAATTAAGATTAAACATAAAAAAAAGGTTAGAATTCTGAATAATATGTATATTATGAATACTTAGTCTTAACCTAAATATAAATAAGGTATATGTAGGTTAAACTGAAAATATTATTCTACCCGTAATAAATAAGACTACATAAATATTATTTAACATCCTTTATAGTAGGATCTATTTAACCTAGTGTCAAAGAATCATCTCAACCTAATAGCTTAAACTTTTAGGTGAGGTCCCAGGATATGATTTATATTATTCTCTAACACACTCCCTCAAGTGAAAGCCCTTTGAGCTTGAAACTTGCACAGGTCTACATTATCTTGTGCTTAATTTTTATCAAATAAATAGGGATGGTGAGATTCAAACTCGTGAACGCTTGGTCATCAAGGCTTTAATACCATGTCAAAGAACCATCTCAACCTAATAGCTTAAGCTATTAGATTGAGATGATTCTTTGACACCTAGTGGCTCTATTTTGTTTGTTTCGCATACGAAGCAGTAAGATTTTTTATTATTATTATTATTAGGCTCATATCTGTTGACTTTGTTTTTGAAAAATTGGATTAGAGAACTAGAACCCTGCATAAATCTTATGAAACCAATCACTCTTTGTTTGTTTGAGTTGTACTTAGATGATGTTGACCAACCCAGTAAGCTTACTTTATATGAAGAAAGCATGTTTAACTACCATTGAACTACTACGATGTATACAAGCCACCTATTTAACATGTTGGCATCTAACATAGAAGTGAGGTTGTTGAAATCGTGCAAAATAGTTTTAAGAACCTGAAAACTGATAAAGTCAGACTGAAAACATAAACTCGGTACTAAAATCGATAATATCATGATTTTAGTACCAAGTTTACGTTTTCATTTGAAATATAAATGCTGCAGCAGACCTGGAACCTCTCTTTCTCTTCGTTGTTCCATAACCAATCGCCACACATCTCTTCACCAAAACCAGAAGCCGATCTCCTCCTAGACACCAAACATAGCATTCTGAAACACCCTCATAAATAAGCTGCTGTTTCACTGGCGACGCGCTGGTAAGTTCAAAGGATGCCCTCAAGTTCATTCATCAGTTTTTTCATTAGATTGAATTTTTTTTGAGTTAACAATATGGAGATGAAATTCTTTGTGGCTTGGGAGATTCCTTATCCTCTTTTCATTAAAGAGAGCTATGAAGTAATTATTAGCGTCATGAGAATAGCTTGTTTGTGGTTTACTAAGAAGAACAAGAAGCAAATGTGCATGGTGATGAACTCATTTTCACGATCAGGAGTCCATATGAGCAAGCTGCATTTGGTTCTAAAACAGATTGGCGCGCTTGTCAGAGCTATATCTGCTACAAATCTCATATGTGAATCCTGAGGATATCAAGGTACAAATCCATGCTATTTTTTTTCTGATAATTTACATGAAATTATTTACACTTTATTTTTTATTTTGTGCACGTGAGTTTACAGGAAACAGGGTACACTTGTATCATGACCAAGAATATTTGAAGAAGTTCATCTGTATAGAAGATCTGCGAACTCAGATTACTGGCCCCCAAGACAATCCTCAGGTCAAGGAAATTCGGCCAGCTTTATTTAGGTTCCTGATAATGGGCCATGGAACCACAACTTTATGGGAGTGAAGCTCACAGTGAGCATGAAGTATGGAATCAAGCTACAAACCTTTTTTAAAAAAAAAAATTAAACACGATGTCTGCAAATTAATTTGAAAAATAAAAATTATAAAATAAATTACATGTTGTCTACAAAAAAAAGCAAACGATACGTTTTTTGCAAATCTAGCTTTCAATCACTAAACAGAAGATAGATAAATTGTTAAGGTTTTTCCTAAAAATTTATTTTTCAATCTATTTTTATCTAAAACAAATCCTTATGTTTTCTTACCAC
>Ga0325411_1003281_pt1 | contig 18236 bp, 11 predicted proteins | sample PopdelMetagenome_13_FD_206181 | JGI IMG/M metagenome (GOLD analysis project Ga0325411, IMG submission 206181) | Populus deltoides microbial communities from Bellville, Georgia, United States - Xylem-PdIQD-R4 | ecosystem: Host-associated > Plants > Phyllosphere > Stem > Wood/Secondary xylem...
TTTTTGGGTTCTTAGATACGATGTTGTTGATGGGTTTTTTTTTTTTTTTTTTTTGTGTTGTAGCTGCAAACGGTGTTGTTATTGCAACTGAGAAGAAATTGCCTTCTATTTTAGTCGATGAATCATCTGTAAGTAAATTAATTATGATTTTTTTTTATCTCTATTATATTCTTTAGTTAAAACCTTTATTTTTTTTCCTTTTTAATTGTGTTTTCTATATGAAATTTCCGGGTTTGGAGTTTGATCTTTTAGCTGTAACATAAATTTAGAGACTTTGGTATGTGGCATTTTATTTGAAGTGGCTGATGATGGTTTAGGAAGAGTAACAAGTAGTAACATAAGTTTAGTTCTTGCCAATAAGGCGTTGGTGTGGCAGTAAATGGATATATATTTTGACTTTTAGTAGTAATATAAGTTTATTGACATGGGTTGGTTGCAATTTGTTAAAATTCGGTGTAAACTTGAAAAATTTTGATGATTTTTTGGTAAAAAGAAACATGGGTTCTTGACAATGTGGTCTTGGTCTTCTGGTTAACGACTCAAAGATTGAGACTTTGGATGCTGGAGTGTGTAGATTTGAATCCTCTGTAATCCCTTGGTCTACTAGTTAAAGATTGAGACTTTGGATTCTGGAGTGTGTAGATTTGAATCCTCTTTAATCCCTCATCATATGGAAAGGTGACCTTGGCTGTTTTAAATCATGCTGTTTTGCAATTAATTGATTGTGGTGTAGATGGTTTGATTTTGGAGCCACCTGATTGGTCTATTATGCTAATCGTTAAGATGGTTCATAACCTGAGTTGGTTATTGATGGTATTCAATTGTTTGTTATTTCAGGTTCAGAAAATACAGAATCTGACACCTAATATTGGAGTTGTCTACAGGTTTGTTTCTGCCTGCTTGTTGGTAACTAGGAAGGTTCATGTTTTTTCTGCAGTTGTTTTAGCGCTGTGATCAGTATGAAATTTGACCCAGAGAGATAGATTGAGATAGAAGCATGCCTACTCATTACCTGAACTTCAGTAGAACTCCTTGTAGTTCAATGTTCTTTATTGGTATGGTTATGGACTTGGCTTTGACATGTAGCTCACGTACCCACCAATAGCTGTTTCAACGGGAAAAAATAGCTGGGCATATTGTAGCTCTTTAAGAAAAGAAAAATATAGCATGCCTTTGCCCTTGGATCTGTAGATTAGACATCTTGGCTATTTGGTTGCTCAATGAGGCACTTCTTACTAGCTCATGCAACTTATAAGCCTATGTCAAAGGGGGTTGCTTTGTTGTATTTTTGTCTTTACAGTCTCTGAATCACCTGTATTTTGTTGTAGTGGAATGGGTCCTGACTTTCGAGTTTTAGTTCGGAAAAGTAGGAAGCAGGCAGAACAATATCATAGATTGTACAAGGTACTGTTCTTCAATATTTTCTTCATTGTTTTACTTAATGTTTTTTTCTTCAATTTTGTTTTAATGTTACCGATAGCGTGGCTAAATTTCCATGGCTTATCTTATTATGAATGGTATATCTGCATCCTTTTGTTGCCTTTAAACATACATAAATAATTCGTCAAATGCTTGACAATAAGGTCTAGAGAATTTATCTAGAAAGAAGTTATCGGGGTTGTCTAAATCAGAGGACTTAATTTGTTGTCTTATTTCCCTGTAATGCAATTTTAACCCCAAGCCCAGCTGAATTAATTTATCAAATCCAGGGGTTAAGTATCAGATTACTATTTTATATCTATTTTTTTGTCATCTGTTCTTGTTAATCATGATGTTTGTAACTTGTGAATTGTTCTGATTGTAGGAACCAATTCCTGTCACACAACTTGTGAGGGAAACTGCCGCTGTCATGCAAGAGTTTACTCAATCTGGGTACTGGCATCTTTTATACAGTTGAAATGTTTCAGTGGTTTTAGTTGATTTCTTATGTAATTTAGATCTGAATTTCAATTTCCAAATTTCAAAACCTTAGCCCTTATTTTAATAACCCAACAACTCTCATCCTATGTTCCTGCATCAGCATATCAACTCTTCACCCTGTTTCTTGAAGTTTGAAACCACTATTCCTTTGTTTTTCCTCGCAGAGGTGTAAGGCCTTTTGGAGTATCTTTGCTAGTTGCTGGTTTTGATGACAAAGGTCCACAGCTGTACCAGGTATCTGTGTTTCCTCGTAATAATGTTGGAAGTCATTAACTATTTTTTGTTTATACTGGATTATCTGCTGCAGAGTACATGGTAGCCCAGTATTCTGGAAGTTGTATGCCTCTGCAACTATTATACACCCTTCTGCATTGCATAGTTCTTTTGATTTGGTTGTAAAACCACTTGCTCCAGGCAAATAGCCATGTTTATGAGGAAATCTGTAGCTTGTAAAATAGTAATTTTTCATATTGCATTCCTTGAAAAGTTACTTTGATGCTTTTCTCATCGGCTGGTTAGCAGATATGAAAATTGTTATGGCCAGGGTGGTTGATAACTTTTCAACTCCTTGTTTTTCTTGGTTGAGATTTGGATGCATTATTACTCGCTTGTGTTGCCTTTCTGAACATATGTTCACCTCAGGATATACAAGTTAATGTTATGTTACTCTAGCACTCAAATCATAATTATTGTGAAGATGTGATATTTTGTATTTGTTTGGCTAGGTTGATCCCTCAGGTTCCTACTTCTCATGGAAAGCCTCAGCAATGGGAAAAAATGTTTCAAATGCAAAAACATTTCTTGAGAAGAGGTATTTATTTGTTTTTGGTAGCACAAAATGCTTCAATTCTGCAATTACTTCCAAGCATCTTTACGGGTTTTCCTAGCTACAACAACGCATTTCCATCTCCACCCCTAACAACTGCCAAGCATATGCTTCATTCAAAGTTTTAGCTATTTCAATTTTCAACTGCCAGTTTACTTTGTCCTACTTCCCTGTTTCTTTCATCTTATTTATTGTGCTTCATCTTTCTCATCCAAGAAGAATTGGATTTTATTTCGGAAACAAAAAAAACAGAAAAATAGATGAAGAAGATTGAAATGACAATTTTGCCAATACATCTGTCTTCTTGCTTTTCTTTCATTGGACATGTGCTTGGTAATATTGTGGTTTTACATCTGCACATCTTCATTTGATTTGAACAATTTCATTTGCCCTAACTTAAAAAGTGCTTTGTAGATACACTGATGATATGGAGCTTGATGATGCTGTACACACTGCTATCTTGACACTGAAAGAGGGGTATACTACTTTATATTTCCTCCACCTTTTTTATTTTTGAATTTATGTGGTGGTGTTGAGGGATGTACGAAGTTTGATATATAGAAAGGAGAAGAAGATTTTTCAGTGGGTTTAACATACCTGTGACATGCATGTCATCATTTTCACCTAGTTGATTACATAATTGAGTGATATACATATAAATTTAGCCATTGAGGTATTGCTATTTTCTGCCACGCATGCTTAAAGTGTTGTAGGTAAAATGAATTCTGGGTAACACCATTCTAGCTGGGGCCTTCAGCCCTGAGAACTAAAATTGGCTCTCAACACTTTAGTTAGTATTCAAGAGATCTAATGATGTGAAATGCTGTTTAAGTGAAAATGAAATGAAGCCGCTTGACCCAGTGTTAATTATAAGTGTATTGACAGGTGCTTACAGGTTCTTTTCTTTCTTCTAGGTTGATTTTAACAAGTTGTTAATTTGTTGAGTCTTGCTTCTATAATCAGAGTGATGGTGGATTAGTCAGCATAACAAGTTTATTTTTGTGTTTGCAGATTTGAAGGACAGATCTCTGGGAAAAATATTGAAATTGGGATAATTGGTGCTGACAAGCAATTCAGGCATGCTCTTTCGTAACCCATTTCCTTTTTAAGCTTGGTGATGGTGTCATGTGATTTTGACTTTAGGATGAGTTCCCCAAGTAAATTGCTCAAAGATGATTTCCATAAGTAAATTGCAGTTTAACGCTGTTAATTACTAGTTAAAAACTGATATCCATAACTTTTTGGATCTACACCAATATGTCATCTATGGCCTTCCACTTCTCGTTTCAGTTTTGAAGTTTAGTTTTGATTTTCACGCACACATTCTCTAGTTTCTGTCTTCCTTGTAGAAAAAAGTTATATGTGATAGAACCATGGCGTTCTTATCTCTTGTGCTTTCTTTACTGCAGGGTACTAACTCCAGCTGAAATTGATGATTATCTGGCTGAAGTGGAATAGAGACATCGTATTATTTGGCTGAAGTGGAGTGCTTTCCTGTATGACACCAATCGAGATACTCATGTCACTTTCTTTTGGAATCTGCTTGACTCAGTTGCTTTTAGCCTAAGTTTCTATTAATTCCAAATTTGTAGAACTGTGATTTGGAAATGTTATGGGACTTCTCTCCAATCTTAGATACTTCTAAAGTCGCGCAACGATGTGATTTCCTTTATGATACGTTTGACAAAAGGCTGGAAATTGGTCTTTTCAATGATTACTCATCTCACTCCAATGCTTGAGCTGATTATTTAATTCCAACTGAGAACTCCGTAGAGGGAAAGAGCGGTGGCAGCCATGGATCAATCCATGAAAATGCAAAGAGCTACTTTAAAAAAAAAAAAAATTTCGGTGGCCCTTGTTCCGCTTGCAACAGTTTTTCAGTTTACACTATATCGTTAATATATTTTTAATTTTGATGTGATGCAAGATGTTTTTTAATTAAAAATATATATAAAAAATATTTATAAAAAATATTTTTTTATATAATTTTTAACACCAGCCAGCTTTCAAACAAAATTTTTACTGGAATTTTCGGTAAATTATATTAATATTAACACTAATAGTTAGCATATTGTGTTTAGACAAAATAATCCCAGTGTTATTAAAACTTGAGTATCCTTCTCTACCCACAGTCAGGGGGCAACAAGAGGTGACGGAAACCTAATTTTTTACTAGCTGAGATATTTTGAGGTTCACTTGTCCCTTCAGTAAACAGAAAAGGAACAGAAGCTATTCTTCACTCATGTAGTACATTATCCCAGAAAACAATCTTCCATGCCCTCTTGCTTTCCTTTGCATGCTGGATACTCAACTCTAGATATTCCTTTTATGCGTTCATGGAAGTCTAATCGTTCCTCTCTTAATTCTTATGCAATGCCATTGCTCATACTGCTCATGTTGCCTTACTAATTTCTGTATATGTGTGTGTCTATATATATATATATATATATATATATATATATATATATTTATATATTTAGTTTAACGTGGGTGTCCGGGTCAGTATGCGCGCACCTCGACTAATTCCACGAGCCCTGAAGTTAACGACCATGTAAGCTTTCAGTTGCCATCATATAAACAACCACAAGGCTTGAATCTGAGACCACAAAAAAAACAAATCTCTTGACCCTAAATTTTTACCACTACACCACCACCTAGATGTATTAATTTCTGTATATATTAACTTCAGTTGTGGTTGTTCTTTCTTTTCTTTTCCCGGCCGCAACTTGCCACTTGATAGCATTCCAAGACTGCAATTCGATTTGGACTCATTTGCTAGTATATAAGAAAACGATTCCAAAACCACTCTCTGTTCGGTCTAAATCTGCTTGTAAGCTGTGTTCAACACTACTCGAAGCAATTTTTGCTTTGAAGTTGTGTTCAACACTACTCCAGAACGATTCTACTAATGCCGACAAAGCAATCCTACCCAAGCTGGATTTTTAATCGACGTTGTTGGCAGCGAAATAAAATCTGTCTGCCGGAAGCTTGATAGAGTTTGAAGTGGATTTGCTTTGTCAACCTTTTCAAGACTGCCCAAGATCAGAGCCACATTCACCATAACCTCAACAAAACTCAATGGAACAACGAATGCTAAAAAACAGAGACATGATTCGCAAGGATCTCCAACACAATGAGAGACGATTTTTCAAGCGCCCTTGACTGAGGGCTCGATTGATTAGCTACAGCTCGGAATTTACCTGTTACGACCAACACAACAAAAGGTCGAATCGTAGGTGTGGAAAAAGCAACAACTCCGTTCTTGCAATTTTAGAGGTGCATTGAAAATCTCTTGCATAACAAGAATCTTAGGCATGGCAGTTCGGAAAGCCTCTACAAATGCCGACAAGGCCATCTTGTCCAAGCTCGATTTTTAACCGACGTTGTTGGCAACAAAATAATATCTCGCTGGAAACTGGATCGAGTTTGAAGTGGATTGCTCTGCCAGTTTTTCTAAAACTGTTCTGACTTGCACAGCTCAAGGTTGGATGCGTTTCCAATAGATCTTTAATATCACTCGACGATGGCCGGAATGGAGACATGATTGACAAGGACAGTGATGACCAATTTCGCATTTGCCTTTAAGTCAGGACTTGCTTGATCGACCGGGTAGAATTTGCAAAAAGAAGATATGGTCATATAAATTATATTTAATAAATTAAATTATTAAATTAAATTGGTTTTTTAATATAATATTAAATCCTTACTAACTAAATAATTATAAATTTAAAAAATTAAACATAAATTAATATAAATCTGTATAAATTTTAAATTTAAAAGGCTTTTACTTAAAAAATATGTTAAAAAAATATCTTAATGCTTCACCTAATATAATTTTTTTTTATATTAGTTGCTAATTGTGTTTATTTTTTAAAATAAATCTTAATTTATACATAAAATAGCTCTATAATACTCATAGTAAAGTTAAATGAAAATGAAGAAGTTTACACTTTAAAATTATTTAGTAATTTTGTTTTTTGAAAAATAGTTATTTTTTAATTAATTTTATTATTATTATTATGTGTTTTTAGTTTTTTTTGTTTGAAAAGAAAAATTTTCCTAGTTTTTTTTAGTAGTATTTTTTAAATGAATAAAAATTAAATATTTTTAAATATTTCTTTCATAGTATTTCTAATCTTTAAAGATTCTAATTTATAATAAACTGCCCTCATGTGAGGGCTGCCAGTCACTCGCAAGTGGCAACAACAAGGATAGTCGGCACTCACCAACTTTCTGAAACGGGTTGGTGACACATTGACCCACCACCATATCCTCTCTTTTATTTTTATGTAGGGAAAATAGCATATTCGTCCTCCAACCATTATAAAATCCCTAACTCGGTCACAAACAAAAATATATTTCCAGTCAGATCCATATTCTACCAAACATTACCCAATTTACCTTAATTGTTTTTTTTTAAAATGGAATTTTCAAAGAAAAATAGACCCTTTTTTTAACGATCTAAAAGCAAGATCTTAACTAGAGGATTAATTGGGTAATATCTAATAGATGGGATATCTAACTAAATTTCTTATCAACGGGCACCTAATTGAAAACTGGGTCAGAGTTTGAGGATAGACATGTTCTTTTCACTTTTATGGATTCCCTCTTTCTTTCTTGGGTGAAACATTTTTGGATCGTTGCTATTTTGTCCCACTGTTTTTTTACCAACAATTAATATAAAAATAAAAAACCCTCACCAGCCACCCGGTACATAAAAACTCAGATGGCTTTAGTACGAGAAAAGGGAAACTAGAGAGAGTGGTGTGTTTTCAAAGAGAAGCAGAGTTTGTCTTAGATTCACCACCTTTTCTATTATTATGGCTTCAAGATTGTTGTGGGCTTCAAGGGCTGCTTCTTACCTCAGGATCTCTGTTTCTCATAGAGGGTTTGCTTCTGGTAAATGATACTACTACCATATTGGTTTCATGATTTCTTGATCTGTTCTTTAATTTTTTTTAATGATGTATTTGATCATGAGAGAGTAATGATTGCTGATGTAGATGTGGATCTTATGTATGCGCTTTCCTGGAATGCTTGATCTTCGATTGTTTTTTGGCTAAAGAATTGATTTTGGCATCTGGGGTGTGCTTGGATTTGGTGTTGGTCTGAATATATTATTAAAGGTTGGATTTTTTCTTGAGTGGAGATTAGATGGACTAGTCAAGGAAGGGATTGAGACATTGATTCTGATCTTTCTGTTTGTATTATGCTTACCATCGAGTTAGATTGATGACTGTGTTGCAAAAGCATGGATACTATTTTTGTTCATTGATTTAGTTTCTTGTGTTAAAGAGACATGAAATCAAAGCTGTTGTCTGATAATAATGACAGTTATCTATATAGTAAAAAATGGAAAAAACGGGGCTTTTTTGTTTTTCTGTTTTCGGAATTTTGAAAACTGAAAATCTGTTTTCTTTTTAAAGCTTGTAAGTATGATGGTGACGGTGAGGATGGAAAATGACATGGAGGTTTGTGAAGTAAAATTGTTACACAGTTTGGTTGTGGTTTTCTAATGCAGCTGTGATGGCAATTCTTGTCTTTGACTCTTCGTTAGTGGCAGCACTCTTTACTTTCATTCTATTTCTGAGACAAATATTTCTTTTTTATTTTGATTGGGATTTATGGATGCTGAAAAGGCAGTGTTTTGCAAACTTAGCTTAGGATCTCTTGCACACAATCAAGATCAAATATTGAGGAAATAGGATTTAGTAATTCTACCAATTTTAAATTTTGTTACAATAAAATCCAAAATAACTGGAACGGAAATTCCATCCAGTTGATCTTATATGATCCATCTCCTTGAGTTAGAGCTTCCTGATTATATATGGACATCAATAATTGACATCATTTACGACATGGATAAGGGAAGACAGGGATTTTTGGAAATTATTATCCAAATTGTTTACCGAGATTCCCTGAATTAGGCGATGCCTCTACTCTGGAACCATTCATTTCAAGAATTGTGTCGGAACTCATAGGACCTGTGATTTTCTGCTGACTATATTTGGTTTCTCTCATGTCATATGTCTATTGTAAAATCATATGATCCTAGAACTTTCATAACTGCACCACAAAATGTTCTAAATTGATCTGGCATTCAGTTTCCATTTAGACTTGTTTTTCTAGAGACAGTGCTGCTTTGAACTGTTTCTCACTTTGTAGGGTTTTGGAGGTTCATTGTTGGATCTCCCACACCTTAAGCTTCCTGACATTCATTTTCTCAAAATTCACCTGCAGTTATAAAGGACTTGAAGTATGCTGAAAGTCATGAATGGGTGAAGGTTGATGGTAATACTGCTACTGTTGGTATAACGGATCATGCTCAGGATCATTTAGGTGATGTAGTGTATGTTGAATTACCAGAAGTGGGTGCTGCTGTAAATCAGGGTTCTGGATTTGGTGCAGTTGAAAGTGTCAAGGCTACCAGTGATGTTTATTCTCCTGTTTCGGGAAATGTGGTTGAAGTTAATGAAGAACTGAGCAGCTCTCCTGGTTTGGTTAGTCTGCTTACATGGTGTCATAGTCTTTTTCTTGAGATTTCTTTATGAATCAAAATTTATGGTCGGATGTTTTTCATTTGTAGTTTGTTCCTCTAGATAACTGAAACTTCATATCTTTGTAATTCTTTTCAACCGATTACAAATCTTGGATTGCATAGGATCAGGTTTCTTAATTTATTAATGGCAATGGACTTGCTAAATAAAACAGCTCTCTCAAGCCATTTATTTAGTTTTCTAAAATCTCCTTAAAACTGAATGTTAAGCACCACATCTTCCTTAACCAGTGAATTTCATTTTTATTCCTTTACTCTTCCCTGAAACACGATGCAATATTGCTGCTGTATTTATCTAATGGTAACCAGAATTAGTCAGATAATCGTTGATAAACATGTCCTTTAAATACAAAACCTCAGAACAATGTGTAATTAAATAGAACTGTTCAAAAGCTGGAACCAAGCTTAAGGAAGTGCTTTGATTTTCTCTTTCCGCATTTTCTTCTACCATTTTGCAGGTCAATTCAAGCCCCTATGAAAAGGGATGGATTATGAAGGTTGAAATTAAAGATGCCAGTGAACTAGAGACCTTGAAGAACTCAGATGACTATGCTAAGTTCTGTGAAGAAGAAGATGCAAAGCATTAAGTCGACTGTTGCCGAAGTAGAACTGGAGGCACTTCTTACAATGGATATTTCCTCTTATTGCTTAACCGGATGATGCCTCATGAAGGAGCTAAAAGTTGCACATTTCTATCTTGAGATATTCTTTTTCCAACAATGTGTTTTCTGATTTTTCTTTTTTCGTGAGTGACAAAATTGGTAGAAACTACTCCTCAATAGCACAAATAATCACTCCAGGTTTTCGTCCATGACGTGGCCTGTTAGGTAGTTGGAAACTTTTCTGATTAAGTTTTGAATTATTTGATAAATCCTGCTTGCTTAAAAGTTCCGCAGTTAAAATTTTCGCAATTATTTGTGGATCAAATTTAAGTATTCCATAGTGATTATTGCATGGAGGGAAAAAGGAAATGAGGAAGTGCATGTTTTTTGAATCATTAAGGAAAAATTTATGTATCCTGTAAGATTTCCCTCGTGCTGTTGATAAACGTTGCTGCATGTTCTGTAATGGTTTATCATGTTGATATGGGCGCAGCATGATGGATATGGATAGTGAATTAGATCTGCTCGCTGCTGAAACCAGCAAATGGTAGGTTGTCTCAGTCACAGTCGCGGTTTCCTTTTACATCCTGTTTTCCCCAGAGGTGGTGGATCATCTCACAAGATTCTTTGTGCCAAGAGTTTTAAGAACATTTATCAATCCTTGTTCAAAATATTCTGTTTGCTTTAGAGGTTTATTGAGCTTTTGGACTGTACAATGGGGGTGCTCATTTCTTATTCTTTAAAGTTCACGAACTCGATCACTTTGTTATCTGCATGTTAGGCATTTGATCCTGCAATTTATTTTATCTTATTTTTCATTAATTTTTTATTTGAGAGACTGGTTAGGCTTTGATCTACATGACGAGGACTGTTTTGTTTTTTCTTGGAAAATTCTTGGTATGATCCAGTAGTATGATCCAATCAAAGATAGACAGGGCTATCTGCATTAAGACGAGGAATTCATGAGAATTTTACTAAACTAAAAAGAGGACAAATCTAAACAGCTGGAAAACGAAAGAAAATATAGATGGTTACGAAGATCTGAGGGTGGCCATGGGATCTGAGAACAGCATAGGAAATGATGTCTGATAGAAATATCCTGTCTATGGTCCCAAAGCAGGTTGGTATGGTGGGTTCCTTCATTGATAGAAGCTACCGATCTTATGGACCACACCGGAAAGCTTGCTGGAGGCAGGTAAATCAAACAAAGCCATTTCACACTTTAATTTGAGCTATTTTTGCTTTTCAGTCTCTCAAAGCACAACCAGTTTTTTTTATTTAACCATAAAGCTCCTCATATTCCATTATCTTAAGAATGTGTAGAACACTTGTTAAGAATCATTCAAAAAGCATTTGGAATCAATACTGTAATTAAATTTAATTAATAAATAAGTTGAATTCACTTATTTGAAAAATAGATAATTTAATTCTTTTTTATATTACCTTCGTCACTTTCATTTCATTCTTTCAAAGATCTCTAAAAGAAATGATAAATAACTATTTAAAAAAATTTAGTTTTAACATTAATTTATTCTTTTTAGTGTAGTAAATCATAAAGGTTGATCTTTGATTTATTTTTGTATAATTTTTAGAGATTAAACTCGTTAAATTCAATTACGACACTCAAAAGGTTTTCAAACCTAAAATTTTATTAAAATCTCTTGATTGAATTAAATTCAAAGGATTCCAAACATGCTATCAATGATTTAAATCAACATTCACTTTCTTTATTATCGACATTTAAAAATATTACCATATAAAATAAAGCTTACTCTATAATCTATATTTATCATTTATTTTTTTATCAAAATAATTGAATTCTATTCTTTTTAGCATGCATATCTTTTTTTTTTTATTATTGTTGTTCTTGTTACATTGAAAATATGATAGAAAGGTGAAAAAATCACCATAGAAGAAGAACAAATGGGGGCCTCAACAAAAGAAAGCAGTCATAATTTGCTAATTAGCAAAATCTCAATATACTAAAAAATGAAATCACACTAAGACTTACAAGATCATATAACAATTAAATCCAAGAAGTGATTTAAATCCATCAAAAGGTACATAAAATTGGCAAGCTAACAACTCTAATCGCATTCATCCTTGTGATTTCGCGACGGAGAATCTCACAATTCCATAATATACACAAAACCCTCTAAATTATAGTATAAAATCTATACTTGCTAAAAAAAAAATTTTGCAATTGCACTCAGCAGCTCAGCTAAGCTCAGTCTCGGATGTCTTCAATCATCACGAGGAGCAGAGAAAACATTTAATTTTTTTTCTCAAGCTAAAATCTAATTTAATTGGCCGACTAATTAATACGAAGATGATGTTGAAAGAGATGTGGCTGATGATGTTCTTGGCGAGGGTGAATTTTGCTTCAACACCACAGGTGGTAAAATGCTTGTTTTTCTCCTCTCTTGCTCCTTTATTAACTCTCCAGAAAATGTCTCCAATTTGTCGTAGTTTGTGCTCTCAACTATCTTCTTCCCTTCAAATAACACAGACTCCACATTTTTCTGTGCCAACATCTCTGCTGTCATAGCCAATAAATCTGCCTTCTTGTTGGATTTCTTTGATTTTTCCACAATTCCATGCCTTTTGGCTATAATTCCATTTGCCTGGAGGAAAAAAAACAATATTTAATAATTTTATTGTTGATGTTGATATCTTGACCGAGTTTTATTAAGTTAATTAAGTTATTAAAAACTCAATCGGTGAATAATTTTGCTACGATATAACTTCAAATAAATTTATTAGAAAAAAAATGGAAGTAAAATTAAATTTCAATTTTAATTTTAGAGATTTGGTGTTGTTTTACTTTTAATAAATTGGTGGAATCTAATACCTGAATACGAACATAATTGCTGGTCCGACAGGGACCAAACGCCATGGAAACAGCTTGATCAACCTAATTAAAAGAGACAAAATCAATTAGCTTACCTACCCCCTCAAAAAAAAAAAGTCTCAAGAAATAAATAAAGAGTAAAAAATAATTTAGTACCGTATCAGATGCTCCTTCTCCGGCAATCCTGACGAATCTTGCCGGTGTAGAACTCTGATTCTGAACACCGAAATCTGACTCTCCATTTCCAAGTGACACCACCAAAAGATTCTCCACCCCATTACAGAGTGGAAACTCTTGCTTATTGTTCAGCACATGAGTGATTGCTGCAGCTGTTGGATTATTCATTGCGATCCCACCATCAATAGCCACAATTTTAGTCCTCTTGTCGACCGATCGCATGTCCACGGCCCTAACCATTGTTGGATCAGCCGAGGTTGCGAGGCAGACATCGCTCATTTTAAAATCATAGCCATCCATTTCCAATGCATCAGCACGAGAAAATAAGAACGGGGCATGTGTTGAAAGATCGTAACAAGTTATCAGAGCAGATTTGATGGTATCTTTCAAAGTTAGTTCTCCGAAAGTTTTTGCGAAAACTTTCTCGGCTTTTGCAGAACCCAATATTTTGCCAAAAAAACCTTGTGCTCTGTTCGTTTTTTTATTGATTCTCACAAGAAAATTCAGAGCTTCTTCAGCTGTAAACATAGGACGACCATTTTTGCCACGAGTAAAAAGCAAGGCAGCTAAAATACCTCCAGAACCAGAGCCAGCAACAACATCGAAGTAATCAGAAATAGAGGCATCAGGATTGCCTGATTTTCGACGAAGGCAGGACTCAAGATGTGTCAAGGACTTAGCAGCAAGAATGCCATCAGTGGCACCTCCTCCATCAATGGAGAGGATCCTGACCTTACCACCATTAAACTGTCTGGCGGGCTTAAGTTGTTCTTGAATTGAAACCTGGTGAGAGTCTTTGGAGAGCTTAGGATCATCATATCCACCAAAAAGAAACTTGTTTTCCAGGATGGAAAAAATTTCATAAGTGAGTTTGTCTACATCAAAAGAAGAGTCATCGAGCATGGTAGATGTGTGTACTTCTGCCATTGGATTGAACTTCTTGATGGTCTTTTTGTTGGTTTTGGTGATGTTGAGCTTTGACTGATGAGCTTTTTGAAAGAGAAAAGAAGTGAAAGTGGTGATGGAGGTGAAGAGGATCATAAGGAGTGTTTATATAGTGAGGACCTGAACTTCTGATGTAGCCATCGAGGAACCATCCTGTCTAGGCGATTAATCGGCACGTCGAGTAACCTGAGTTTTGTAGATTTATTTATTTATTTATTTTGTATTTTTTTTTAGATTCTTGATCTTAATTTTGTCCTTTCCTTTTGTTTATTTATTTTGATTTTGAATGGGGTAGATGGTTTTTGGAGTGGAGTGATTAAAAAAAAAGAGAGAAAAAGTTGTATTTATTTATTTTTAAATTGGAGTAGTGAATGTAGATTCCTTTTCATCATTTAAGGTAGAAGAAAAGGTATTGTGCATTCTTTTTGTGTGCATAAATAATAGTAAGACTAAAGGAGGATGCTAATTAATTTAATGAAATTTTGTTAGAACTCAGGAGCTGGTCAATTTTATCACTTGATAGTGATGGTTGAATTTTCTCAATGAACAATTTAATAAGATATTTCTCCTAATTCTTTAAGGATGTGAAACTTAATTTTTATCCTAGTTATTTTGAAAGATAATCTATCCTATTTGTGACCTATTATGAAGATAAAAGCAATTTTTATTATTAGAAATGGGATACTTTAACTCTTAAATTCTAGATTTTTTTTTTGTTAAAAGTATTTTTGGATTAATTCCACACAGTAAAATTAAATTCAGTATGGTATGAGAATTCGATGGCTAAAAAGATTGATTGGCTAAAGGATGTATATTGAAGTAAAATCAATCAATTTTTATTTAAATTTAAATTCCAAAAAAGAAAAGGGATCTTAAGTACAATGTTTAACTCTTTGTAATTCATAAAATTAAAAAATCTATGTCAAACTTTATTTAAATTTATAACTCCAAAAAAAATAACATGAAGTTAATATTTCATAAATAAAAGGAATGTCACAAAAGACTTGATAAAAGATGGTCTTCATATTATAATTGTAATTAAGGACAACTAAACAAGGCTACTTTAATTTTAATTAGCATTTAGAACACTTGATGAAACTTAGGTTAATAAAATAGGGTAAATTTCAATTAATTTTCCTTCTTAAAGTTTATGTATTGTCTCAATTTCATCTAAGATATTTGATTTGTTTTTTTAAAAAATTATATCTTTCAAAAATATATGAAAATACAAGTATTAAAATATTCAATTATTTATTTATTTTTATTTTATCATTCGGTATGATACTTGATTTCCCCCCCATAACAATGTCTAAATTTACTTGTATCAATCCAAAATATATTGGTTTAATTAATTCAAAGTGGAACTCCTCCAATCCCTAGATATTGGAATAACTCAAAATATATTTGTTGTTACCCCTTATGATCAATTTGCTATTTTTAAGTTTCAACATCTCAAAGGACTGCAAAAAAGCATCCATAGCCGTTTGTGAAGGTATTTGAGACTGTAGAGACTTTGCCTAACGCTCGTTGTTCCTGCATCCAAGTGCAAAACTGCGCTCTGATGATAATTGAAAGAGAGTGATTGAAGGAAGAAAGAACAAGGAACGTCATGGCCAACTTGGAACACCAAATCCAACCACAAAGAATAGAATATGCAGTGGCAAGAAAATAAAAAAAGAAAGAAACACTTGCGAGCAGTGAAGTGTGGAGGATAAAGATGACACGAATAAAGAACAATAGGAGCAAAGATAAACATGAAGGACAAAAGCGCAGGCACCCGAGAACGCAACGCTGATTCTATCTTGAAGCAAAAGTGAAGCAACAAATAGCGCAAATGACAGAAAACAAATGCATAGATGGTATGGGTGAGCAATGTGGTGGATTGCTGCATGCTGAAAGGAAAGGAGAAGAACAATGGAAATTGTTTTGTATAAATCAGTATAATTTGATATTTGCATGTAGCTAATGAGAAAATCATTCACGAATGGAAGGCCCCACACAAATAGGGCTAGCGCAGAAACGAAACAGGCCCTGGCATGCGCAATGACAGTTCACAGAGCCTGAAACCAAAAAATGAAGGCAAAAAACAGAAAATCATTAGCATATGAGCAAGCATGCTCCCATACAACCCATTATGGAAATGAGGCATTAAGATCAACAAAAAGCTTATGTTATAGCGATGGAATGCTTGATATTATTGTTTTTAAAGGTTAAGATTAGAGTCTCAAAATCGATATCAAATACTGGACTATTTTTCCAAGAATAATGTTGACATTTCATATGAAGGGGGCAACATTGTAAGCTTGAAACTTAAAAAAAAAAAAGTGAGAGTGCATTTAACGAAAATGAGCGTGGAAATAGCAGTATCCTTATCCAGAACAAAAAACATCAATAATTATATTTATAAAAATTCACTAAAATCTATCAAATTATTAATAAAAAAAAAGTTCGATAAAACTATTATGAAAGATTAGTATAAGTTCATAATTTCGATCCTCCCCTCAAAAAATAAAAAAATAAAACAAAATTAAATCAAATTCAACATACCAAACAAACAATAAAGAGGTTTTTCCAGCCCTAATGTGTGTAATTCAACTGGTTAGATCCTGAGTTTGTTTTATAGAGATCACTAGTTTGAGTCTCACAAATCTCAAGGCCACTAAAACATTATATAATTATTAATTTCAAAACTCGTAATATTAATTAAGATATATATACAAACTGCTACGAACACAAATATTTTTTTGTCGTGATTGACTTGAAACCAAACCAACATAAAAGTTGTGTACCTGTGATACCAAGCGAGAAAATCCGAGTAGGGACTCAGAAGATGTGGTGGTTGTTTGTACCAAGGACTCGAAACCCTTTTGACCTTCACTCCTCAAAAAATATTTCTTGAGAGGGACACCATTACAACCGACAATCGTTGCCAAATATCTTCTTATTTATGACTCTCTTTCTTACTACTAATTCTATTAGTACTTCATTTTGATTGTTAAAGGAATTTTGAAAATTAATGGTTTTGGTAATTCGAGCTTAATTCTTTCTTAATCCAGTCTTAAATAAGTGAAATACATGCTCGGATTTTATATATGTCAGCGAAAATTATTGCTTGTAATCTCTTTTAGAAAACAAATTTAAAGTAGTAACGAGAGAAGAGTAAACTCATTCATAAGTTATGATTAATCTATTTATGTTTGAGTAAATTATATTTTAATTATTCTTGTACTTCTATGATTTTGTAAGTTTTTTTTTTAATTTCTTGTTTTGAAAATCACAAGTTATATAATCGTGTAATCAAAGTTGATTGTGCAATCTTTTTTAAATACCAAAATTTGTTTTCATATAAAAGTTTGATTAGAAATGGAGCTAAATTACAAATGAAAGTTTTATAAACTCTAAAATTATAATTAAACAGTGAAAAAAACTTTGATTTAAGAAAAATTATAAATTTAATATTTCAAAATAATTTTTATTTTTTGATATTAATACATCAAAAGCATTAACAGACACTAGAAAAATATTAATTTAATATTTTTCAAATAAAATATATTTTTAAAATGCACCAAATTAAATACAAAAACTACTACACCTTCAGACACTACACAGACATAGCCTAAAAGATGATTCACCGAGGAAAGTTCAGGCACACGTGATGATGAGGCTAAAGAAGGCAGTCAGTGAGTCCATTTGTTTTTGAATTTGAATTCAATTCTTTGTTTTCCTCTTTAATTTGTTCAGAAGCTGATAACAACTTTGCAAGTAAAAGAATGAAAGTGTGACTGAAACTTTTCCATATCCCTTTAGAAGCATGAGTTTTCTGAGGTCCCCGGCCGGCCCTGAGAAGCATGCATGACATTTTGTCGTCGTCCAAAATTTATGTTAGAACAATGCGCGCAGGTCACTTCTGTATAATCCAGTAGTAATCGAGTAGAGCAGACGTAAAGTTACATGTTAAAATGTGAACGTAGCTATCAACTAACTTAGAATGTTGAATGCCTTTTCTTGAAATTTTCTAGCTGTTTTCCTAAAGCAAATTGGCTGTTTTTTTCTTCACTTAACATGATTGAGGGAATGCTTTTACCTTCACTCAACTTCCACCACTCTCGTGCATGATTAGCAATCACTAATCATTAATTTTAGATAGAAGAGGTTCTATTTAAGTGTAGATTAGTTGACCATGAGGAGATGATCCTATCATCTTTGTTGGGATTGAACAAGAAGTTAAAGAGATTAATTATGTATCTTTATAGAAAATGTTGTTGATTTCCTTAATTTTGAGTATAGATGTTTTATAAGGTTCTGTCTTGATGATGAGATTGAGGAGCTGTGGGGAGAAAATTAGCTCGGTAACAAAAT
>Ga0325411_1003282_pt1 | contig 18235 bp, 7 predicted proteins | sample PopdelMetagenome_13_FD_206181 | JGI IMG/M metagenome (GOLD analysis project Ga0325411, IMG submission 206181) | Populus deltoides microbial communities from Bellville, Georgia, United States - Xylem-PdIQD-R4 | ecosystem: Host-associated > Plants > Phyllosphere > Stem > Wood/Secondary xylem...
CCCTTAAAAGTAAACAAACACTTAACTATGATTTAGGAATTTTTTTTATATTTAATTCTTTTAAACAATGTATAATGATTCTATTGCCATTAGAATCATAATTCTTAAAACTTTACTATAAAAGCCTATTTATTATTTTCTAATGGCTTTTTATAATAATTATTTGGTTTTAGAGGCAATGCAGTACTTTGATAAATAATAAAAAAAATAAAAAATTGGTTGATTGCATTAGTGGCTTCATCATCTTTGGGTGACCCATCCAACTTAATTAGATGGTCAAAATCATTTTTCTGCCGTGTCATTTGATTATTTTCAGTGTTCTCTTCCTTTCTAGACGGCATAAGTGGTTATTAGACCTCTAATTTAGCACCGACAATCTTTTTTTATTTTTCTTTCTTTTTTCACTCCTGGAAGTGTGTGCTTTGCCCTCCAAACTTGCTTACAATTCATTCAAGTCTTTTTTCTTTGGATTTGGTTTCTTTTTTTATTCTTATTTATTTTATTTTAATTAATTTCTAAAATTAGATTTTTTTTTATTTCATTCTTCTTTAATTTTTTAATTTGTTAGATTTAATTCATATTTTTTTATTCGAGATCTTTTTTATTTTATTTTTTTTAATTTCATTCTGTCTTTTTTTCAAGTTTGATCCTTATTTTTTTATTGCAATTTTTTACTTTGACAATTTTTTTAGATTGATTTTTTTTTATGATTTTATCTTTCAACATTAAATTTATTGGGAATAAGGTTTCTTGATTAAGCCAAGGTCTGAGATTTTATGGGTTGTCATTTTGAAAGATTAAGTCAAGTTTAGAAGACTCATTCGGGTTTACTTGTTTTTTCATATTATTAAATTAAAGCTATCTTTTTTATATTATTAAATTAATTGAATTTATTAAACCGAGTTGACTCAACTATCGAAGTCTCTGATTTTTTTTTTTTTTACTTCTTTAAGTCCTAGCCTCACCTAGATTTTGTTTTTGTTATGGTTCAAATTTGAGCATGTGATTGGCTTATGTTAAGGCTCAAATCTAAATATAATTCTATCAAAATAAAAAATTTAAAGCAACAACATAAAAATCATCTTGTATTACTAGATCATATATATATATATATAGTAAAATTCGAGTATCAGAATGAGAGCACCACAAGTCAAAAAATCAAATATAGATAGAGTATTGAGATATGTATAAGGCTTTTCATACAAGCTAGTATCACTCCCAACTAGCTAGGGCTATAAGATTTGTAATAAATCTATATGATGATCTTTCACATAGGCTAGTGTCACCCCTAACTAGCTAAGGTTAACATATTTTTACTTTATACATAAATACTAACATTGCCTTGTTAGTATAGGTAATTTGACATGTCCAACTCAACAAACCATATTAGAATCATATAATTTGAATAAAATAACTAATCATCTAATCATATTTAACCCAAACATGACAATATGCATATTCATTATTATCATTATTATTACTATTATTACCACTGCTATTACTTCCATATTAGTATTATTATCATAAACATATTAGGTATTATTTAATCATAATATATAACAACAATCTGAGACAAATATCAACATTCATCAATCATATAGAAGTGGTTTTCAAAGTACCTAAACATATTTTATCGTAAAATAACATCAATTCTCAATTCAAAAGAAAACCATGAAAATTTTGTAATACATCACAAATAAAACTCAATTTTCTATCAAAATATATCTTAAAAACTATTATTTATATATAAGGACTAAAATGTAATTGTTTTCAAAATTTAAGGGCAAAATCTTAATTTTAAAAAATTCAAGGACCAAACTTAAATTCTGCCATCAACTTCTAAACAAATTTTCCATAATTCTAACATGATTCTTTCAATATAATTGTTAAATAATTCCCCATTTTCTTTCAAACATTGAAATTCTTTAGGTTTTACACAAATATATCAATTAATCAAAATCAAACACTAATTATTCTTAATCTGCCTCAATACATGTTCATATACATATATTACTACACATACATAAATTAATTAAACAAACCCCCTAATTATCATCATAAACCCTAACATTCCATCAAACTAATTGTAAAGGAATAAACTTAAAATAAGACAATGAAACAAATAGAAAAGAATGAAAAAAACTTACTAAAAGCATAAGAGTAACTTGCTTAATTAATTAACTTAGAGCTTGAATAGAAAGAATTTGTAGAAAAATGAAGAGAGACAGGAAAGTAGCTCTAAGACAAAGAAAAAGAAAATAAAAAGTGAGAGTGTGTGAATAGGTACAGTACACGCCCCCCTTCCCTCTCTAACACATATATAGACATGTTTTGGGCCAAACTTATAGGTTAACAAAGAAATAAAACCATTTGGATGGACAACCAAGAAAAATAAATCAAATGGGCTAAGACTTTAAAACAAAGTGTTATGAGCCTCGGGTTTTCCTTCTTATGTTTGGAAAATTTTGGTCAAACCTACAGTGTTGCGTTAGCTACTAATATAGGTTTACTCAAGTAGTTTTTTTTGGTTATTTTTTAAATTTGAATTTTTTTCTCATTTTTTGCCTTCAATATTTGGTTCATTATAATTGGACTTCCTAATATATTTTGATATAAGTTCTATGGTTTTATTATGATCTCATACCTTATATGGCGAGTTTCCCATGTTAACCATGGTTGGTCCAGGTTGATCCAATATGCCGCAATCTTAATATATATATATTTTTTAAAAAAATATGCCATCCAATTTGTCACCATTTACTTCCTAATGCCTTTATTTTTTTAAGGTTTTAAAAAATAATTTGATATGCGACATAGCATGGGTCAAGAAATTAGTAAGTACTATGAAAAATAGCCATTTGACGAGGCCAAAATAAAGAGAAGCCCAACTAGGCTCAAAAAAAAGGAAAAGAGAAAAGAATGAAGGGAAAAAGAGAAAAGACAGGCTCAACCGAGCTTCAAAAAAAACGGAAAAATGAAAGGCCCGGGAAAAAGAAAAAAAAAAGGAGAAAGAGAAAAGAAATGGGGCCTAAACAGGCAAAAAAAAAAAAAAGAATGAAAGGTAGGAATAAAGAATAAAAAGGCTTAACTAGGCTTAACACTCTTGGCCCAACCGAGTCTAAAAACCTAAAAAGGGAAGGGAAGAAAAAGAAACAAACAAACAAACAAACAAACAAACAATCACAAAAATTAAACATAAGAGAAAAAAGATGAAAGATTAATAATTGTTATACTCATATAAGGATGATTTTAATGACATAGTCATATATGGAGATTATCCATGTTGAGAAAAAACCAACATCACATAAGACACAAATCAGATGATAGAGCAAGGCTCATACGCTATTTAAAGATTACACATTAAACATGCAGTGACATGTGTAATATATATAACAAACCTAACTTGTTTTTTTTCTTAATTTTAATTTTCTAGATCTCTAATGACTCTTTAATTTAGTCATTGGATTTAGTTTCTACTTTAATTTTTAACATGTATTTTTATTTCATTATATCATTGGATTTATACCTTCACACAACATCATTTAAAAGCACACATATTAACTTTAGGTTAAGAGGGGAAGTTACGGTATCCTAATGGCTCTTAGCCTAGGTAAGACTCATAAAATCATCAAACTCTCTTCTGACTATTTACTTGGTGGTGGTTGGTATATTGACCTTATACTAGTTATAACCTTTAACTTCAAACTTCTTGTTGGCCTCATATTAACCTACAATAAACGATTATTAAGCAACGAGGGACCCTTACGACCAGGTAACAAACTTACCCTAATGCATGTAATGGTTACGACTTTTTGTTAGGGTTTTATTTTATGTTATCACCACTCCATATCTAAAGTCCAATATGTATCATTATATATTTATATATTTATCTAGTTTAGTTTATAGGTTAAATTTAGATCCCCTATAATCCAGTTCCTCTTCAAAGTTTATAAAACAAACTCAAAATGAAACACATGGAGCATGAAAAGACTAGCCTCATGTTTTAAGTGTAATGTTCTTTTTTATTCCAAGACAATTGTTTCATATAAAACTTTGGTGTGCTAGTGAAGGGTTTTAAACCTTTGACTTAAAATTATAGGGGTGCTCTAGAAGCATTGCTAGGAATGGAATAGGGAAGTTTCTCAACTCATAGCCGAGCTGGATCATGAACTCTGATCTTTCCTAATGAGAATCCAAGCAAATTCTCTAGATATGCAAAAGATCTAACCTCCAAATCATGTTACAAGTTATAACTAGTGCATTACATGATTAGGCTCAAGTGTTGCAAATGTCACTAAATGCTAACATAACTAGTACTGCAACTAAAACTTCAAGAATTCCACCTACATTATATGATCATCTGATAAGATGGTAGAAATTGCTCTGAGAAGCTAGGTATTAGATATTAAAGCATTAAGAAATGGGACTTGTTGGATGCCAACAAGAAATGGTGGTAATGGTAAGACATGACACCAATCTTACTTAAATGCACTAATAAAATTGAAGCTTTCATGGAAGCTATTTTCAAATAACTTTTATTCTAGAATTAATGAACTCTGCCTTACAAAGTCAACATTAGGTGATCTTGCAATAAAGAACTACATATATGAAGCTACTATGACATTATCTATATTTGATCACATCTCAAAGGGTTATACAACTCATGACTTCTGAATTTGGTAACCATGCTTGAGGAGATTCTAGGGATAACTAATGATATGCATGATGTTCATTTGTTAGGAAAAAAGAATGTTACACTGCATTGGTTTCTCATGGAAGATCTTTCTAGGGCAAATTTGATTCTTCTTCCACTTGAGTCTTTATTATCAGAAGATGTGACCACTATAAAAGATTCTAAGAAAAGGCCAAGAAAGAAATATCACCAATTCATGATCAAACCACCTATTGATTTACTATTTGAAAATTAAAAAAAGGTTATTAAGATATTTAAGCTCTTTATAACATTATTTGCATCATTTATGCAAGGACTGCAATCAATGATGACAAGTCTTGCACAAACTACTAGTCTTTATAGTGGCAATCTTCATAAAGCTCCTGAAGGGTTAGCCAAAAGTTAAGATGTCAAGCCATAAATATTCATTGATGGGATAATAGAAGAGATGTTGCCTTGTCAACTCTTTTTGTTATTGAAATTTTTCATTTTTAATGTTGTCTTTCTCAAACATGTTTTATATGTGTTTTGGGATTCTATCACATCTTGTAACGAAGTATGCCTTTTATATGTCTCATTTTTGTTTATAAATTAAGAGATATTTTTGTTATACAAGTGGTATTTGACATTTTATTTTTGTTTATGCTTGCATAAATATAATAACAAAAATAACCAAACTTTAGGGTGCATTGCTAAGATACTAAAAGACAATCCTTACCCTTTTGAGACTTGGAAATATTTACCCTCATAACTTTGCATGATCTCATGGCTCTATTGAAAACGTTATGATCAAATTGGTTTTGTGAAAATTATTCGTTAAAAAAATTTCTAAAAGTTAAACGTGTCTTTTATTTTTAGAAATAATTAGATGTTTGCTTAAAATATTATTTTGGCATACTGATTATAAGATAACAAACAAATTAATTAATAAAGTAATCCCCACTCTAAGGAGACTAACAAACTAAAATTAAAAGACATGGAACTTGTAAAAAACTTGTCACTCACACACCATGTTTTTTGGGTTATGTTTCAGTTGCATGTACAATTGTATGTAGTGGATTTAATAGTCATAGCTCATGAAACACAATTTTTTTACAAGTCTAAACTATTACACTGGACGAGGTTCAGATTTATCGGTTCTAATCGCTTGCGCTTGAAATGAGAAAAGGTCATCTTTGTTATCTCTTTTATATTAAAAGAAAATATATCCATTATAGTCCCTTTTAACCTTGAAAGAAAATTTCCTTCATCAATGAGATCACAACTCATACTAGAGGCAAGTGGAAAATCAATTATTAAGATAATATTGTGAGAAATTCAAAAAGAAAAGGAGCTCAAGAAACTCAAATACTAAAGAAAAATGATAAAGTCAAAATCAAATAAAGGTGCTCCATCATAACAGTAAAAAAAAAAAAGTAAAAAAAGAGAAAAGAAAAAGAAAGACTAAAAGAAATAACAAGTCAAACAAATGATAGTAATCCTAAGTAATTCTGTGATACTTTTTAAGCCTATAAATCTCTTTCTTTCACATTCAAAAGTCTCAACCTATATTACATAGTTTTTAAAAATCTTTTATAATCAAGATTGAAAATATATAAAATAAATGAAAGTGTTAAAAATTATAAATTATTCATAAATTGATTAAATTGTATTGAAAATATTTTTTTTTGCAAAACAAATTATACTTTTAAAAAATATATTAAAAAATAAAAGTAAAAATAAATTGATAATTGTACTTTATAAATACTAGAAAATACAACTAGAAAGAAATATTAATATATAAAACCATGTTAATATAACTTGAAAAAAATGCAATTATAAATTAAAAAAATATGATCAAAATGAAATAATAAAAAAAAAATCTACATTGTTCATGCGAACGCGATTCTGTCGGTTCTTGATTTGGTAATTTTAGTATACTAGGTAATATAATGCATGATATATAATAATTACTAGATTGAATATACGACTAATAATAGGAGTATTTATTTTGTTTGAAATTCCAAAATGAAGCAATTAAAAGGGCTCCCGAGTTAAGGCGGGCTGGTGAACGCCTGAACGAGTTTGACAAGTGAAAAGACGAGAGCATTTTTCTTTTGAGTAGCGTAAGAGTCAGGAAGATTCTGCCTTCTGTTTTTGATATCGCTTTGATGCTTGATTTTACACCATTACCAGGGCATGCGACATTGACAACGACGACTTCAAGGTCCCTCCTCTCCTCTGCATTAAATAAATCATTAGTATTTCGCCATCACGCGGCTTCTGCCTCTAATCGGACTCTTCCCGGCCGGATTACCTGCGAAACGATGTCGAGCTCAACTGGAACCGCTTTCCCCACTTTAAGAAGTGTCACCATACCCTATACTGAACTCAAGGTGCGTGAGCAGTCTTTGTTTTAATCAAAGTTGATGTATGTGGTGGAATTACATATATTTATGTTTGAATTTTTGTTGGTAGAACAAGGATGCAGACTTGTCGGCCAAGATAGAGGAAGGTTTTGGACCCAACGGCCTTGGGATTCTTTCAATTTCTGATGTAATATTCTGAAAATTCTTTCTTTTTTTCCCCTTGTTTCTATTGTCACTATAATCACTATGCGTTTCGGAATTAGAATTTATTTGTATATGATAGTGTGGAATGGTGCAAAAGGATTCCTATAGCGACTAGTTTGGTTGTTGTGTGTTTTTACTTATCTGATAAATCTTTAATTCCTTTAAAGACAAGTATTAAATGCTTGACTTGTTGTTTGATTCTGTTTTTTACCCTTTACCATTACAGGTCCCTGGATTTTCTTCGTTGCGTCAAAATCTTCTACATCTTTCACCCAGGTATAAGTTCAGAAATAGATTTCCTATATTCATTACGAGTGCCATTGGATATAAAACATTCAGAAACAGAACCAAATGGATTTTTATGCACTAGCTTATGATGCATATATCCTTCAATCTTATCAGATTGGCCAACCTTCCTCAAAAGGTAAAGGATGAGCTTGAAGATCCACACAGTAGGTAATTAATGATTCTGCCATTAGTTTTTTCTTTAACTCAGTTACCTCTATATGTCTTTCGCATCCCCATTTTATGTACATGAAGAGTCAGATGCTGTTCTTGACCCACATTCTGTGTATAATAGCTAAATATGGTATATGCTCAGAGACATACTGTATTGCAAAATGTTTGTTAAACAAAGCTGTGTATACAGTATGCTGTTCTTTTTTTCTCTTTCTTCTGTAGAATGTACTTTGGAAGCTCAGGAACAAGTGAATCCTCTTGCCTTTTAGTTGGAATACTATTCCTTTATTCTTAACCCAATGGTAGTTGACATTATGGTGGCTGCAGTCAGTAGTGGTTTAACTTCCTGCTTCATTTTACCCACTATCTGTATGTAGGTATAACTTTGGATGGAGTCATGGGAAGGAGAAGCTTGAATCTGGAAAGCCCGGTAAACTTTCTATTATATTAAAATTTAATAATCAATCTATCCAGTTCAATAAATTGCAGTAATCACACTGTAATTACATTTATCCAAGTTAATGTTTTATATATCTATCATTTTTTTCCTCTTACCTTTTTCTTCCTATTGTATCTTCTGTGCAGATCTACTGAAAGGCTCTTTTTATGCAAATCCAATATTAGATGTTCCTACCACTGACATGTGTCTAAAACAGCGGTAAAAGCTTAGAAAATAAAACTCATGTTGAAATGTTTCTTGTTTTTATTTATTGATGAAAGCTTTGCTGTAGATTTATAAGGCTGGACCTAACACCATTGATTTTTGGACAAAGCAGATTAAAAAAATAGGGATGTTTATGGTTCACATGGTTTGTTTTTCATGTCACTGTATTTGCTTAGCTGAGGAATTTTTTTCCTCTTGTGCTGTAAAAGACTAGTTATTTACAAATAGTTAAAGACATTACATTACTCATCTGCATAACTTGTCATCCATGCTCGCTCTGTCTTTTAGGTATCCATCTTATTGTTCTTCAAACATATGGCCTAGCAGTGCTTTGCCAGAATTGGAAACTGGTAAGTTCGAGATCAACACTTTGATTTTGAGGCTGCAGATTCTATCAGTCAAATATTTTTTAATACAGTGCTTGCCTTTTTAGATGTTTCTTTATGGCTTCAAGAATTAGTATATTGCAAAATATCTCTCAAAGTCTTAGAAATGTAATAATTTTTAAGCTGTTGATTTGCAATTTGCAATCCAATAAAACCCTTTTAAATACAGAATTCTCACCTTGATGTCCGGTATGATGCCAAAATCATTGGAATCATCTTGGCTTTACACTCTGTTTATCCAAGAATTATAGCATTTTCTTCTCTGCATCCTCTTGCTGATCAAAGTAATTATAAAATCAGTCGCCAACCACCCCTTAATTCTGCTGTTGTTTATCTTTCAATGAGCTGTAGCCAAACCCTTTTTCTTTTTCTTTTTTGCTTTCTGGTGCAATTATTTGTGTTTATGATCTACACATCTATTTACAGCAGCATATATTCTTTATACTGCTTTTTTGTAAATTGAGTTTTAGCTTCCAATTACCATTGATTCCAGCTTTTATTGGATGTCACTAACTTATTTTTCACAACAGAGAAGGTAGCCTTTATACGAGTACTTTGGTATACAATCATGCTGATCTTTTTCTTTTTTTCTTGTACGAGACAACTTTGAGATAATGTGACAGAATGCCTGTATTATATAAGGGTCCTTTTCTTTTCTATTTTTTCCCGCATTTCCTATATTTTGAAAGTACTGAACATCAGCTGTTAACGTGCAGCTTTCAAAGCACTTGGAAAGCTGATGCATGATGTTGGATTGATGGTAGCTCATCACTGTGATCAATATGGTAAAACTTTATGTGTCCCCATGTTGGTATTTAAATTAAGCTAATAAGATATTGAACTCCTCTGAATTCAAATCCTCTACATGTACACATATGTTGCTGAGTATTTAGGTAATTCCTTAGCTCTGAAGAATAGAATCCATCATTTAGTTGCCCAGGAAATTGAATTAGCCATAACTATAACATTGGGAAACTATTGAATATAGGAGTTTGAGTCTGTGAATCACCTTAAATGTCCTTATTGGTGGAGCCAACTTCTTTAAATAGAGGGTTGTGGATTCCCATTGGATTTTAAACAAAAATTGTGATTAATAGTTTTCCATTTGAGATGAGAGTTCCCAGGCTTTACATATCAGCATTGAATTGCACTTGAATAGATATTATCTTCATATGGTTGGCAACCTGCAATTGCGGCTAAAAAAGTCCAGCCTGGCCATGTATATGATTTTGAAATGAGGTCATTCTTACCTGAGTCACAAACCACCTTGTATGAGTAGCGCTGGATTGAGCACTTGCTGAGTGGATTGCCTGCCTTATCCTTCTTTTTTTCTCCATTTGTCTTTATTTTTATTTTTTCACTTTTGACTACCCTTGGTAATTTGTTCGATTTTGATGAGCTCGTGTAGTATCCAAAGGAATGGAAGTGGATCAAAATGAAAGCCTCAAACAGATACTTATACGTTCTCGGTGTCATAAAGGCCGGTTGCTTTATTATTTTCCTGCACTAAGGAGGTAATGCTTTTCCTATCTCCCACTTTACTCTTCACATGTTTTTGGTATAGCTGATGAATCTTCATGTGAAAGAACCAATTATATTTTCAGTCGTCATGATCTGACTTGTTGATAATTCCATCTGTTGTGTAGCTATATTGAAATATAAAACTTTGCGATTTACATGACTTACTTGATTAAGCTGGTCTCCTCACCCTTGATGCCCTGATTCATGTCAGCATGGCACTAAATTTCAGAAAAGTTGAGAGCAAAATCTGCGGAAGAAAGCGTAGTCGAGATACAAAATGACTATGAAATAGAAAATCTTACTACCATACAAGATAATTATATGCACATATTCATAAGAATGAGACTGAATGCCACTTCTTGATAGAAAAAGTTTTCCAGAGGCAGCAAAGAATATTAAATGGGCACTAATTAGAGCATATCACCATCACCAATTAGGGCATGTCATTACCAAATTTTCCTTGTAGTAATTACTTTTTATTCTTTATTATATGAGCTGCTTTAAGTTGTTAGGGCTCTTCGGATGATTTTTTGAAATACTAATGGTGGTTTACAGTTAATGTCTACTTGAATGCAGAGATATCATGCGAAGACTGAATTTAGTGTTCTGTCTTTTGGGTCCTTGACTCCTTTCTGGAACACTAATCTGTATTCCAGATGCTAGCTCTTCATATTTGTTGTTTATATCTCATGATGAATTGCATGAAATGGTGGAGTCTGTCAAAATAATGTGCTTCCAATGATATAATAAGTGGCTTCTGGAGGGAATACTTACAAGTAGAATCACATGCAGTGATTGTGTCCCAGATGGTGACTCGACATCATCTTGGTGTGGGTGGCATACAGATCATGGCTCACTGACAGGTGATCAACTTTTTAATTCATGAGATACTACTATTTTTGTTCTCTCTCTGGGGCATATAGGCTTGTTGATGATGTGCATGCTTAAGCATTTTTCTCAGCAACATACATTCCTTTTTCTGATTTTGTATTTAAATTCCAAATAAAATTTATCCTAGGATTTACAAATTTTTTTCCTGCCACTTGTTATTGACAGGATAAGTTTGTAGAGAGATCAGAATATTTCTTTTTCTTGGAATTTCTAAATTGGGGTTGACGTTGTGTCTGATTTTTGTTTCAATTTGATATGTAGGTTTGACTTGTGCCATGTTTAAGAGAGATGGTGTAGAAATACCTTGCCCTGATAGCATTGCCGGCCTTTATATTAAAACACGAACTGATCAAATTGTCAAAGTAAACTTTCTTGTCTTTGACATTTTACTTATGAAAATGCTATCTATGATAATGAACTTCATTTAATTGTTCACTTTAACAAATTCTTCATTCTTTTGGAAGCACCAGCCTTTGTTTTAGACTCCATATTAGCTGTTAGAAATGTAGGATCACTTACTCCAATCTTGTTTTCCAATCTTCTGGCTTGAAACCAAGCAGATTAACTTTAGAAGTCTAATTCATATCTTCACTCATTTGCCTCTCGTGAAATAAAACTGAGAGATAGCAGATGTCAAATGATTATAACATAAGAAACCTAGAAAATTCCTCAGATTAACTTTAGAAGTCTGATTCATAACTTCACTCATTTGCCTCTAACGAAATAAAGCAGAGATAGAGCAGATGTCAAATGATTGTAACATAAGAAACCAAGAAAATTCCTCATTACAGACCATAGAAGCAAATTTAAAATCAAGTCGATTTTGTTTCAACCTTGAAAGCTGCGAATTAATAGAACAGAAAAATCTTAAACCTTGAAAGTTATGAATGATAAGAACAGGGACAGGTTTTATGTTTGATGGGTTCCCACATGGTTGTATTTATGGATAGAAATGGTGATCAGATACTCTGAGAAAGCATCCATTTATTTTTCTTTTTCAACTTGAATTTAGTACAACACCAACCGTGTTCCCTTCAAGCACACTCACCCCTAATAAAACGAATGAATCTGGGGAAGACCTCAAAAAAGAAATGAGACCAAGTGCTTTATATAAGTGGAAGTGCTTGCTTCATACTGAACCTTTTTAGCACATGTGGTTCGTTATGACATTTTTAAGTACATTCTGAATGATACTAAGTTTGTCATTGACTTGTATGTTTCTTATGTTTTAGGTTGTGTTTGGAGAAGGTGAGGTAGCGTACCAAATTGGTGAAACAGCTGAAATACTGTCAAGAGGTTATCTTTGTGCAACACCGCACTCTGTTCAGGTACTTTTCATATTTGATCTTTTTAATGGAAATAATTGGGATTAACACTTAGGATTGCATGTTGTGTATTGCACTAGTTCTTATATTGAACCAACAATTAGTATTTGTTGTTGGATGCATGGTTTGGTGATCCTTCAAGGTGAAAAATAGCAGCGTCATTGTATGAAACAAAAATTCTAGGTGACAGGGACTTGGCTATGTTGAAATTTATCAAAGCAAAAACGTGAGGTGACATGCTTCCAAGTGATAGTTTTTCCTGCTCTGAAGGGCTGTTGTGATTTTTCTATATGATTGAGTAAGAAGGGTTTAAGCTCGGTTTGAACTTTTATTTCTGTACATTTGAAGTTGGAAATGATTTCATTTACAGATTTTCTTTTCCTTAAAGATCTATGATTTGGCTCCCTTGACATCTCTTGATTTTTAAATGCCTAAACAATTGATGCATGACAGCACATGCATGTCTCTTTGTTTTATAAATTTGAAACTTTTCTTCAAGTGCCACAGGGGCTTGTCTAAGATAAATAGTCAGTTATTTCAATATGCAGAGTGACAGTAAGCTGAGTGAGCATGAAAGATACGATGGGCATTTTATTTTCCTACTTATTTACTTCCTAGGGTCTTTTCTTTCTTTTAAGAAAAATGCTTTCATTTGTTCCATAAAGCATTCATTTCTGATATATATGGTACTTGTATGGAGCGGGCTGCCCTCTTTCATTGTCTAGGGACCATTTGCAGCAGTCCCGCACACAAGTGGCAGCCCTACTTTTTTTCAGAAGGTGTTACGTAAAATTCCAGCCATACTTTTTTTTATGACAAACTGCTTGTCATACCATTATGTAACCCTGATCTAGCATATTGCGACTGATGATGAGCAAACTGAAGTAGAGCTGAAATTCAGTGTTTGAAGTTGGAGCATCTAAGTTACATGTGACACCTATCATTAAGATTATAATGCATTATATCTAAGCTGTGAACAATGAACTTGGTGGTTTTTTCCTTTCTGTACAATCTCTTTGGAATATAATGAAGTAATAACCTGTCCTGGTTTAATGTTTTTTCTGTAGGCACCCAAAGGGGAGGAGGCTTCTGGTGTTGACAGATCAACTTTTGCATTATTCATGCAACCCGATTGGTATGCTATTTAACAACGATGAATTATAGAATCTATTAACATGACTTGTCCTGTCACGTTTCCTTATAGCTATGTGAATGAACTATTCTGAACACCGGTAGTTTCAATGTAATCTTGAGACTGCATACGGATCTACAGACCAAAAATGTTGGCAGCAGTCATGCGATTGATACATCCATTTTCTTCCTTAACACACACACTTGGATGAATTAGTTATTAATTTTATTTTATTCTTTTTAATCAACTCTAAGTATGGACTAAAGATCCTTGCATTTTATGATGTCTTTACCATTGTGCTATGATGACATCAAGCATCATTAACCAGTATTTTTTTTATCAGAGAAACTCGTAACTTTTAAACAGAGCAAGATATATTGACGTGTTTCTTGTCTTGTAGGGATGAGAGACTTAACTTTCCCAAGGAGATGCATATTCACAAAGATGTAAGTAGTCCATGCTTTAAATTCTGTAACTTACAAAGCACGCTGCATATTTGATTGAAAATCTGGTAGAATTAGAAAGTCATTGGCTTCATCATGATAAATTTCATTTTGAGTTACTTGAGGCACAAGTGGACGTAGGAAGAAAATGATAAGAACACATGAACCAGGATCAAGAAAACACCACCATGGTGAAGACAAGTGTTGTGGGCTTTTGGCAGCAAACTATATTACTGTTAAGAGATCATCCAAAAAAAAGAAATAAAAGAGCTATAGTTGAAGGAAAACTAACCATTTCATGAAAAATGGGCATACGCCAGCAAAAATAACTGTTTACTGCTCCCTCTTCAAAAAAATGAATTGCTTGTAACTCGCACGCAGTAGAGAAATTCCCACCATATGTTGGTGCATATTATTAACATTAAAAAAAAACCTAAAATAGGCCAGTCTTTCACTGTAATGCTGTTAATATTCATCCTCACACAAATTACTATTCATAGCAATGTTCACTTTGCAAAATTTCATCACAGGTCCTCAAGTTTTTCTCTTGCTCCATTGTGGTTCAAAGACTTTATTTTCTTTCAATTAGGTCCTCAAGAGTTCCTTCTTGGTTGCTCTGGATTTTTTTCATTCTCTTTGAATTTCATGTAATCTCTTTCCCTGGGTATTGTAGATTATTTTGGCATTGCATGCCATGTCGATTTTACATGGGAAGTTTTGAAATTATTGTAAAAAAACAAAATTCAAAGAATAGGGATCAAAATTGACGTTGGCATAAGCTGAAAGCCTTTTTCATTCTTACTGTTAAAAAATGCATGTAAATCTACACTTTGATCCTTCTATTTTACTTTAGTCTCCTAGGATTTTGGATTTTTCATTTAGATCCCAAATTTTATTTGTTTTGCATTATAGACCTTGAGTCTTGAGAGAGGAGAGAAAATAGCCCGAAAAATTTGAGGAGATAGAGCTTACTTGGTGTCTATAGATTAAGAGAGAAACTTAATGAAAATAGAAGAAAAAAAAAAGGTGGGAGAACATTTTCACTCAAAAACACGATTACATTGCAAATATTTGGCAACGTGATACCATGACACATGGGCAGGAGGAAGTTTCCTCTACCCGTGTTGGAGGAAATTATTGCCTCGTTAAAGGTGATTGCCTGCTACTTTTGGGAACACTTTGGCGTTTGTATGTTGATCGAAAAAAAAAATACTAGTACTGCTAGCAACTGCCGAAGATGTCGATGCCTATGGCTCTTAAGAAAATAGGGACTCCTATCACATGACTCTTATAGTTTGAGCTTTTTTCCTTCACTGGTGTGATTCATGGCTAAAAAATGGTGAATCCTGTCTAGCTAATGGTTTCTTGTTTCGGCTGGGGCATTTTATAAAACAGCCAGCAAAGAGCAAGAAAAGTTTTACCAGCTACACTGAACTCTGGCTGGTGCTGGCAGAGTCTCATGCCTGCATCATTTGTCGAAATTAGAAGGCCAATAACTGCAGCAAGGAAGTGCTTCTTGCCTGAGTGTTTAGCAGATATCAACTTGACTTTTGATCCCCCGTTTCCTGTGTTGTTTTCAGCTGGTGCTAGCCAATAGCTGTCTCGCGTTTGGAGAATATTCTGAGATGCTGCTGGACAAGTATTACCACTTGAAAACGTAAAGGGCCGTTATGTTCCTCCTCCCCCGCTTTCAATAGCAACTGTTCTGTATCACGTCATGATCGTATAATAAATTCCTCTCTGTCTGCTTGGAAGACCCAAAGACAATTTTGATATGTACTCCTGCCTTTTCATTTTGCTTTCATTTTCTTATTCATATCGCATGTTATTGATACAGGAAAGAAAAGTGATTCTTGCTGATGTCGTCAGCATCAACGGATTTATTCGTTTTCTATTTATTGTCACAGTGATGAATCTCTTCTTGCTATGGGCTCTGATAAAAATGAAGAAAAAAGCACGGTAGGCGTTCATACCCTCCGAATCCCATTCCCTTGGTCCCAACTGGTTTTTCTTTTTAAATTATCTCTGATTAAAAAAATAGCAATTTCAAAAAGTTTTTACAAAGTAACACTGTTGATGAAATCAATGGTTTAAAATTGTCAATTGGATTGTCACAAATAACAAGAAGAGGAGAATGGGGAGAGAAATAAGAAAGAGACGGAAAAAAAAAGATATCTTAAAGGTATATCCAAAAAAATTCAAAAGATTTTGATTTCATGAATTTAATAATATTGAAAGAATTATTAACAATGATTAAACTTATATATCTATTTGAAGGTGACGAGCAGTTTATTTATTTATTTATTTAGATGCAACCAAGATATAATTTTTACTTGTTCAAACAACAACTAAGGTGAAGCAAGAACAACAAATTTTTTTATAATAAACATATTTATTTTGTAAGTTTGTTATTACAGGAATCTCTTATAAAAAATTAAACTAATGAAATATACAATACTTAAATTCTCGATGTAGATACTATATAGTTGGTTTTTATTCTTCAGAGACTACAAGTGTAATAGGAGCATCCGTCGACAAAAAAATTATTCTAAGATGATCATCTCGTGCTATTAAGAACAAACCCATTCTGATTATTATTGATAATTATTTTTTATTTTATTAAATGTATTTTTTCCATATTTTTCTGAAATTATAGGTTAAGTTGTTGAAATTTTGGTTTGTTTTCTATATATATATTTTTTGCTATTATAATTACTCACTTGTTTTTAAATAACAGGCGGTGGTAAACATTGACTACTAGCGATGATGTTTCTTAATGTGATGAGATTTATTTTATTGAGATTTTGTGCCTCTGCATTGTAATCAGTGTGCCTCGAAAGGTTTCTTCCTTTATTTTTTTCCTCCTTTTATCATCATTGAAATATACATATACCTTTTCAAGCGAACAACTCTAGCTGTGAGAATTGTCAAAGCCATTCAGGATAAGGTGGGTCCCGAGCTGATACTGTCTGCTGTGGTGTAAGCGTGTGAAAATGGTTTTATTTATCGGTGGGGGATAAGAATAAGAGTAAGGAAATGATAATTTATTCCAACGGAGGTATGTTTTATATGTCAATAATATGGCAGAGGTCGGCCGGTAAATCCCAATCTGTCACGATTCGAGGTGTCTATGCCATGATGTCATGCTCGCCGGCCTGCCGCTTCGTGCTCTCTCTCTCTCTCTCTCTGGGTCCCAAAGGTCAATTTTGGCCTTTAAAATTGCTTGTGTTTTCGCCTCTGTGGCTGCTTGAGCTATATTTATTTAAGTGTTTGATTTTTTTTTTAAAAAGAACTTTTATTTTAAAAATAGATATAGAAATACGAAAACTTGTTTGTTTCCGTCGTCGTTTTCGACAAAATAAAACTGACACGTTCTCGAAACTCTTCAAAATAAAAAATTGAGTTATTAAAATTAGTTTTATATATTATTATGCTATAATTTAAGAATTAGGTTAGGCACTGACAAGTGCAGAATTTGGAATGCTCTTTAGACCAAACTAATAATTGAGTTAGGGATATATTATTTATACTTAAATTAGTTTTATATATTATTATCGCATCCTTCATCTTTTTGACATTATATATATATATATATATATATAAAATCAAAGTAGAATTCTAATAATTTAAGTATTAAATTAACACCAAGTGTGTTTTTTAAAGATAAAAACGAGATAAAAATATCAAGCCAAATAGGTTTTTATTTTAACAATTGAAAATAAAAAAAATAAAACAGAAAATAAAGGGTTTTAACTCCACCTTTCAATGAAAAAATTTGAATTTTTTTAATGTTTTTAATTAATATTTTAATATTAAAAATAAATTTTAAAAAATAAAAAAAATATTTCATAAAACATCATATATAAACCGGTTACAAGTTTGCCTTGAAACATTTATAGCAGAAAGTCTGGATTTTAAAAGGAAAACGTGGGCTAAATAAGGACAAAAAAGCCGCAGGGGGGGCTGTATACAGCCCCCTACACGGCTTCTCTGAGCTCAGGTCCTTTTCAGTGTTTGAATTAGCATCCACTCTCATTTGACCAGCGTGTGAATTTCTTTTCTGTAATTACCAGAAAACCCCTGCTAGGAAAAGTAATTGTGTTGAAAATACAAGTTCATGATTTGTGTGCTGTCTTTTCTTCCTCTTTCTTTACTGCAATTTTGGTCATTCGCTTCACTCAATTGCAACT
>Ga0325411_1003283_pt1 | contig 18235 bp, 18 predicted proteins | sample PopdelMetagenome_13_FD_206181 | JGI IMG/M metagenome (GOLD analysis project Ga0325411, IMG submission 206181) | Populus deltoides microbial communities from Bellville, Georgia, United States - Xylem-PdIQD-R4 | ecosystem: Host-associated > Plants > Phyllosphere > Stem > Wood/Secondary xylem...
CTCGTGTGTGTGTGTAATTCGTCTTTCTTGATTTTTTAATATATATATATATATATATATATATATATATATATATATATATATATCTTAAATGATTTGTATAGTTTTTTCTTTAAATTTTAATTAAGTTCATTTTTTTTATGAACCATACACTTTACTAAATTGATCATGAAAGAAAAACTATGTGAATATAGACATTGGTATAAAAAATCAACAATTGCCTTTTGTTAAAATAAGGTGGATATGGAGAGTAAAACATCTTTGTGGAGGTGGAGAAAGGTGGATGGTGTATCCTTCTCTCTAGAAACCTCTATTGACATCCTTAGACAAGAACATTAACCATTACTGTTTTAACCACTAAATCAAAAGGAAGATGGAGAAACAAACTGGTGAGGAGTTGTTGATTGATAGAATGATATATTAATGAATAAATGAAGAATGCAAGATAAAATTTCACCTTAATCTCAACTAGGTTTAGACAATAACATAAAGATCATTTGCTTAATGTCGAGATTGAGTATGATTCTAATATGTATTTCATATTATAGTGTAGTGTACTTTTCAAAAGTGTTTTTCACTTAAAAATATATCAAAATATTTTTTAAATGTTTTTGACAATAGCACATCAAAATCATCATAAAACACTAAAAAAATATCAATTTGATATTACTTTATGATTTTGATATGTTAGTATAAAAAAAATCTAAAAAAATCATTTTGAAATATTTTCAAATGAAATATATTTTTAAAACACAAAATTTACCATTCTTTGACAATGTTTTCAAGGATGATTTGAGCTCTTATGATGTACAATGTATAAATTAGGATCTCTTCATCTTTTATGGATAGCTTGATGTTATATCTTCCTCTTAGTATAATGGTGTATTTCGTAGTGCGGTATAAAGTATTTTTTAATAAAAAATACATTAAAATAATAATTTTTTAAATTTTTTATTTTTAATATCAACACATTAAAATCATAAAAACATATTAAAAAAATTATTTTAATATATTTTTAGATAAAAAATACTTTAATATATTTTTAGATAAAAAAATACTTTAAAAAACATATCAAACCATTAAAAACAAGCATTTTAATGACGAGATAAAGGGTTTAATGGCTTTAGTTTGTTAAAATGATAGTCAAAGAAGATTGCTGCTTAGGTTTAGGGTACAGGGGTTCAAAGGGAGATGAGAGAACAATGAAAGAGAGAAAAATAAAGATAGAGAAAGAAAGAAAGAGAATATTTATACCAAGTGGTTGGGTTGAATGAGTTTAAAAAATCTTGACCCACTAGCATATTTATGACATTCATTTCTTTCTTCTTCTTTTTTTATCTTACTATCATCTATAATATTCACATTATCTAAATTTAACAGGTCGGGCCGAGTCAAATAATGCAAATATTACAAATGAATTAGTTTTTTTAAACACCCTCAACAAAACTAAGTTTTCTCCCAATTGATCTTAAAGGTATACCTCTTATATTATCATGGTCTATTCATAAAAAGTTAACAAAACCTTTTGGATGCTAGATTTAAAGTTCAAACTAAAAAAGAAAAGAAAAAAATATATATATATTTTTAACAATATGCTGACTTTATGAGATTCATATACTCAATTCTAAAAGTCTTTTAGGGGATGATAATGGAGATCAAAAGGAGATGGATCTTTGTCTTCTAACCTATATACTAGTTTTCACTTCAATTGAAGATAGGTAATTTTTAAGTAAAAAATCTATTCAATATCATTGTAGTCATTATGTAAATCAAACATACCTTACTCAAGCATTATGATTGAAATGTCACTCCAATGCTATGATTATAATTATTAAAAAATAATAATATAAATTATATATTAAAGCTTCACTTAATAATTTAAACTTTCATATTTAGATAATTATATGACATAATACTAGAGTTCTAAGGCCAAACAATTATAAATTTGAATCTCACCACTTTTATTCTCTTAAACTATAATATATTAGAGAATGAGAGTGGTGATATTTGAATTTATATAAGTTCATGATTAAAACTAATAGCATAAAATATGAACTCTTCTGGTAATTTTTTAGTACAAAATATATACAATATCATTTGTAGTCATCATATAAATCAGACAAATCAAACAAATATTATGAGTAAAATGTCACTCCAATACCATGGTCATGATTATTAAAAAAAATAATACAAATTATATATTTGAGTTTCACTTACCAATCTAAATTTTTAGATTGGGATGATCATTTGATATAATATTAGAGTCTTGTGACTAAACGATCATAAATTCAAATTTCATCACTTTCATTCTCTTAAATTTTAATATATTAATTTTAATATATTAGAAAATGAGAGTAATTAGATTCAACTTTATACAACTTCATAAATAAAATTAATAGCATGAAATAATACAAACTTGTATAAATTTTAAATCTAAAAATATTTCATATAAGAAAATATATTAAAAAATAACTAAATTTACTACAAGGAAAAGGTGAAATCCATAATGCACATTACTATAGCTTTACACTTGTCGTGGGGGCGTGCCAACTCGACGTCGTCTGGCGACGACAGAGGCTCTTATCGTGCCTCTTGTGTGAGATACTATGTTGTGTGTTGGAAAGAGTTTTGGATTTAATCATAAATTATGATTAATGTTTAGGAGTCGCCACCTAGTATTATGGTTACTAGGAACCTCTGGTTTGTGAGAGTCTGAGTAAGGAACTGGTTGTGCAAGGGAAAGACGCATCACCCCAGTGCACCCTACCTAAAGTAAGCTGCATTGTTTTTTTTATTGTTTTTTTTTAAGTCAGGTTTCTATTCGTTGGCCTTTTCTAAAGTTCAAGGTAGATCTCTGTTCGTGAGAAAGTCTCTACCTTATTGGGGTTAAATCATAACCGTTCTAAAGTTTACATTTTAACATCATATTTACTTACACCTTGTATCTTTAATACCCGAGGGTATACTTTATCGTGTAATTTTACACCTACAAATATTAAAGTCTACATTTGGATCCTAAAAAAATGGAAAAATAGGTTTTTGATATTTTGGCCAAACCGTAATGGATTATCATAAACCGGTTATGATATCCATTTTTATTTTCAAAACATGATAAAGATGCAAGTTTTTTTTTTAGTGAAAATATGCTTGAATTTCCTCCAAAAATTGCAACTTGACTTCCCGACCTACTTTCTCCACGTTGCCAGCCTTTATTATTATTTTTTATTTTTATTTTGAAAAAGAAATGAGTTTTAGGGAATAACCCAGAATTGGATTATGACAGTTGCCTCCTCTTTACAAGGCTTATGATGGAAAGTCTCGTAAGAGACTTTAGGTAGTAAGCATTGTAAAGAAGAAAAAGAAGAATGAGAGATGATTGACTCATCATATTGAGAAATGATGAATTCTTTTGAGGGCTAGAAAGCGCACTCAGAGTAAAACTGAAAGGTTTTTCCTTTGAAAATTTAGAGATTTTGAGGTGGTCGAATTGTCATGGGTTACCTACCCAGGGAAAAAAGTTTTTGAGGTGGTCTTATTGTAATGGGTGACCTTCCCATGTGAAAAACACAGATTTTTCAGAGATTTTTCAAAATGGTGAAAAATGCATAGATTTTTTCAAAGTGGTGAAAAATGCAAAGATTTTTCAAAGTGGTCTTGTTGTGATGGGCGACCTACCCAGATGAAATAAAATAAAATAAAATAAAATGTCTTGAAGAAAAGACATGATAGAGCTCGAAGGCGCACTATTCGAGAGATGAGAGCTCAAAGGAGCGTTCAAAAAGAGATAAGACTCGAAGGGGAATGAGGGCTGAAAAGCACACTCGACAGGAGGCAAGGTTAGAAAATGCATTACACAAGAGATAAGGGCTCAAAGGTGCACTCAAAAGGAGGTAGGGTTAGAAAACACACTACCCAAGAGGTTAGGGCTCGAAGGCGCACTCCAAAAGAGGTAAGGTTAGAAAACGCACCACCTAAGGTGGTCGAGGGCTCTAAGGCACACTCGAAAGGAGGTAGGGTTAGAAAACACACTACCCGAGGGGTGAGGGCTCAAACGTGCACTCAAAGTAGGCTGTAAATCACAAAACCTAAGATGGTGTAGGGCTCGAAGGCGCACTCAAAGGGAAAAAGGTAGGGCTATAAAGCGCACTAGCTGAGATGGTTGAGGCCTCAACAGCTCACTCAAAAAGAGGTGACGGTGAGACACCGATCTGTCAATGAAGAGAGTAATGCATCATGATCAATATGCATGTATACTTACCTGAAAAATATAGGTCCCCTTTTCTTCATGGAGTTTTCCTTTTCTCAAAAGTTCGAGTCTCTAATAGTAAGCTTTGATGGTTCTTTCCACTCTTGCTAGTTCGAGTCACACTTTATAGACTTGTTCTTTATGGAGTTTTCATTCTCCTAAAAGTTTGATTCTCTGATAGTGAGCTTTGATAGCTTTCTCACTCTTGCTTACTCGAGTCGCATCTTGTGATCTTAACCCCTAGGAAGGATATGACATCAACACACCTTTTTGTCTACAAACCTTTATCTGAATGATAGTCACCTCTGCACCATATCTCTTGTTTTCTTAGAAAGGGAATTATGGAGCCAACCCTATGTGTTTTGCTGGATTGCCCCTCAGCTTGATCATGCCCGCAAGTATTTGTTTAGGGTTTTCTTTATGGACAAGACTTTGAAAGAAAATTTGTTTATTTACAAGGAATTGTTTTCATAAAGAACTTTTGGAATTTCAAAGCTATTCCGAACAAAAATCATTTTGATGTTTGTTTAAAACAAACTTGTTCTGAAAATTCAAGCGATTCTTATGGATAGGCTTGCATAAGTGTTGTATTTGGTGAAAATGTGAAATGATGTTTTGTTGGTTGAAAAGGGTTCAAGATCCAATATGAGGGTTTCAAAGAACCAGTTTTCAAAGTTTTCATTTTGAATGCATGAATAATGACTTGTTTCGTGTGGGAAAGCATTGCCCATCGATCCAGACTGCATGCCTTTGATCAGAAAGGGCTTGATTGGGCATGTAATGTAAGGTTAGGCTATTGGTTATGAAGAAAAAGGATATATATAGGCTCAAAAGGTGTTTAAATGACTTTAAGACTAAGGATCACTAGTGCTTATTTTCCAAACTCTTCTCTCTTCTTCTTTTCTTTTTCTTTTTCATGAATTTCTAAACCTTGGAATTAATTTGCAAAAATGGTCCATGGTGCCCCAGTGTTGGGATTTTTCTTCTTTTGGTTTTGAGCATCATTATATTAGTAATTTTTGTGGCATACTCAAATCTTTTTGGGACTCTTTCATGCCCCCCTGCTTTGTTTGGGCACTTTTGATCATTGAGGATTTTCTTTCATACCCCCTAATGTTGTTTAGGCACTTTTATCGTTAAGGACCTTTTCATGCTTCCCAGAGTTGTTTGGGCACTTTTAATCATTAAAGATTTTTGCGCTTGGTTCCCAGTGTAGGGTGTGATCCTAGCCAAGGTTATTTTTTCAAGAAAAATGCATTAGGCTCAAAAGGGGATTGCAAGGGATTTTTTTAGATTTTGTGAAACGATGATCAAAGATGGTCTTTCTTCATTTCAAACGCATGTAGTTAGAATCGACAAGCTTTGCTTTCTTACATACGAATATGCAAAATGGTTTCTCATTATTCATGCAGTCAAAACTCAGCTTTGAAGTTATTTCATTGTGTTTGGGTTGTCTTTCAGGTTTTTTTAAGTGTTAGGATATCACTTGAATTTTCAGAAGTTGTTTGTTAGAACAAGCACCAATTTGATTTTAGTTTTGTACTAAAACTTTGAATTCCCAAAAATCTTTATCAAAATATGGGATCATGTATAACTTTTTAGGGGAAACACACTAAAGAAATCTTGGTCAAACTTTAATTTTATTGCTTGATAAAGGTAAATACATCAGGCATAGTACTTCTTTACAACATCTGAGTTTACAGGTCTTGGTAGACCCTTTCCATCCATATTAGTCAGAATTAAAGCCCCTCCAGAAAAAGCCTTTTTCACCACATATGGCCCTTCGTAGTTCGGTGACCACTTACTTTGATCTTCTCTTGATGCTAGTGAGATCTTCCTTAACACCAAATCCCCCTCCTTGAATACCCTTGGTTTGACCTTCTTGTTGTAAGCTTTGGCTATCCTGCTTTGGTATAGCTAGTAATGGCAAATAGTTGCTAGTTTTCTCTCATCGATCAAGTTTAGTTGCTCAAATCTTAACCTTGCCATTTCTAATTCGTCCAGTTCTGCATCCTTCAGGATCCGTAGTGATGGAATTTCTACTTCTAAGGGCATAACCGCCTCTATTCCATATACTAAAGAATATGGGGTTGCATTTGTAGAAGTTCTAACTATGGTACAGTACGCATGGAGTGCGTATAGGAGCATCTCATGCCAATCCTTGTAGGCGACCACCATTTTCTGGATAATCTTCTTGAGATTCTTGTTAGTTGTTTCGACTGCCCCATTCATCTTCGGTGTATAAGGGAAAGAATTGAGGTGTTTAATCTTTCATTTGGTACATAGTTCGTCAATCAGCTTCCTATTAAAATTCTGAGCATTATCAGTTACCAATCTTGCGGGCAAACCATAACGACAGATCAAATCCTTTTCAATGAATCTCTTGACTACTTTCTGCGTTAGATGGGCATAAGAGTTGGCTTCTACCCATTTGGTGAAGTAGTCGATGGCCACCAAAATTAATCCATGCCCATTGCTCGATTTAGGGTTGATTAGCCCTATAACATCCAAACCCCACATATCAAAAGGCCAAAGCGAGATCATATTGAACAGAGGCGTTGGAGGCGCATTTATCTTGTCACCATATATTTGACACTTATGGCATTTTCTAACATAGTCTATACAATCTCTCTCCATGGTCAACCAGAAATATCCAGACCTTTGTATTTGTTTCGCCATTGTATGTCCATTGGCATGTGTAGCACAAATCCCCTCATGGACTTCTTTTAATGCTTGTTCAATCTCATTTTCATTCAGACACCTAAGCAGAATCCCATCAAATGACCTTTTTATATAAAATTTCTCCATCTAAGTAAAAATTCATGGTCATTCTCCTCAAAGTCTTTTCATCTATCTTGGAAATCCCTTAAGGATATTCTCAATGCTGGAGAAACTTCTTGATGTCATTGTACCATGGTTTCCCATCTGGAGATTCTTCAATTAAGCAACAATGGGCTTGTAAACTTCTAACTTCAATATCTATTGGCTGGATCTTGCTTTTAGCATCAACTTGTGTCATTGAGGCTAAGGTTGCCAAGACATCAACAAATTGATTCTTATCCCTACTTATATGGGTGAATTTGATTTCTTTAAATTCATTGGCTAACCTCAAGAGATAATTTTGATATAAATTCAATTTCTCATCCTTGGTTTGCCATTCACCTTTGACTTGGCAGATGATTAGTAAGGAATCCCGAAAGACCTCAAGCTTCTTGGCTTTAAGTTCTAAAGCAGCTTCCAAGCCAATGATGCAGGCTTCATATTCGGCCGTATTATTGGTCCATTCAAACAGTAACCTTGTTGAAACAGGATACTGCTTATTTTCTGGGAAATTGCTACAGCTTTTGCCCCATTTCCTGATACATTTATTGCACCATCAAAGTAAAGGGTCCACTGATCGCTTTTCCCACCTTTATTCTCGATTACTATCACATCTTCATCTGGAGGTCACAGTTTAGAGGCTCGTAGTTTTCCATGGCATGATCTGCAAGATGATCGGCAATTATGCTTCATTTTACAGCTTTTCTTGTCATAAAGACAATGTCATATTCTGCCAACAACACTTGCCACCTTGCTATTCTACTTAACATGTAAGGTTTTTCACAGATATACTTGAGCGGGTCTAGTTTTGAAATCAAACAGGTTATGTAGTATAACATATATTGCATGAGTCTTTTCGCACTCCAAACCAAGGCACAACACAAGTTTTCAATTGTTGTGTATCTCGACTCACAATCATTGAGTTTTTTACTCAAGTAGTAAATAGCTTACTCTTTTCTTCCTGACTCATCATGTTGTCCCAGCACACAGCCCATAGCTGTTTCTGTTACTGTCAAGTATAGGATCAAAAGCCTCCCCATCGTTGGAGGTACTAATAGTGGTCGGTTTTGCAAGTACCTCTTTATTTTATCAAAGGCTTCCTAACAATCATTATCCCAAACTCCAGGATTTTTCTTCCTGAGCAAATGAAAAATTGATTCACAAGTCACTGTCAACGGGATATTAACCGAGCTATGTAATTTAGGTGCCCGAGGAAACTTCTTACTTCCTTTTCTGTCTTGGGGGCAGACATCTCCTGAATAGCTTTAGCTTTATCAAAATCAACTTCTATTCCTCGACCACTTACTATGAAGCCCAATAGTTTTCCTGTTTTCACCCCGAATGAGCATTTTGCAGGATTCAACTTTAGCTGGTATTTTCACAGCCTTTCAAATAGTCTCCTTAACACTTGCATATGATCTTCCTCCTCTTTTAATTTTGCAAGTATGTTGTCCACATAAATTTCCACTTCTCGGTGCATCATATTGTGGAACAGGGTAACCATTGCTCTTTGATATGTGGCTCTAGCATTCTTCAATTCGAATGGCATTACTTTATAACAAAACGTCCCCTAAGGTGTGACAAAAGTGGTCTTCTCTTTATCTTCTTCAGCCATTCTAATTTGATTGTAACTGGAGAATCCATCCATAAAAAAATATGTAGCATTTCTTGTGGCATTATCAACGAGAATGTCTATATGGGGTAAAGGAAAATCATCTTTTGGGCTTACCTTGTTCAAATCTCTATAGTCCACGCACACCCGAATCTTCCCATCCTTTTTTGGGACTACGACCACATTAGCTACCCATTGAGGATATTGGACTACATCTAGAAACCCTGTCCCACTGTTTTTGTATCTCGGACTTTACCTTGAGTAACATGTCCGGGCATATTCGCCTGGTTTTCTGCTTAACTGGTTTACTTCTTTCTATTAAAGGAATCATATGTACTACTATGTCAGCATCTAGACCGGGCATATCTGTATAAGTCCAAGCAAAAACATCTGCATACTTATGTAATAGAGAAACCAGTCTATTTCTTTCTTCAGTTGTAACAAAAGTGTCAATCTTTAATTCTTCCTTTTCTTGCTTGTTTCCCAAGTTATTAATGACTTCTAGTTTCTCACTAGCAGGTTCCCAGGCTTTTTCAGAATTTTCTACCAGCTTAGTAAACTCTCTTATATCTTCTTCTCCCCATTCTTCATCATCCATTGCAATCATATTATCAAAGTTTGGCCAATTATTCTTAGTGCAATGGTTTATGAATCGATGGAACTTTTAGGATTCCTGAAAGTGCAAGGCATGCTCGTGTAAGTGTGATTCGTGAAAAAATAAAAAAAATATAGGCACATATTGGACACGAGAAAATGCATGATCTTATTAAAACAAAAATGCTCGGTTAAAATAGAAAATCTTGCGGTATCATGAGCTAAAATACCAACAAGATTAGCACGAGTCAAAACAAGACAAAACAAGTCCGAACATGATCAAACAACAACAATTACTTTTTAAACACAATAGGAGCAAGCTCCATCTTCCAGTTCTGGTACACCTCTCCTTCAGTCAATCTTCACACGAAAAATCTGGCAGGAGGTTCATCAATGGGGTGAATGAAAAGCTGTGGCAGAACTTCATCCTTCACTTCCAAATCCGCTTCCTTTATCCGTTTTTCTTATTGGCTCTCCAGGGTATTGATGCAGAGATCCATTATGCCAGATTTAATCACTTCTGTAGCCCTTGGGAAAGATACTTGGAGCGGTGGGATGACAAGTTCCTCTTCTTCTGGCTCTCTTCCTTCAATCCTCGCCATTCGTGCCTCTTTTTTAATCTGAGTGACCCACTTGTAATTGTCTTTCTTGGGCTTATATCCAAGCCCAAATCTTTGATTTGCACACTTTAGCTTGATCAACCTAGGCATTTCAGTCTCAGGATTACATTAAAAAGGAGCCCCATTCTTTAGAAAGCATTTGGCAGCCATCTTTGTCGTTTCTGGAATTCTAGGCTTTCTCAGCACTGCACCTTCAGGAACCCATTCTGCGTTCACAATTTCAAAAGCATGAATAATCCCATCTCTACAAGCTTCTGCTTCAATGAAGGGTATGGCTACATTTTTTATCATAAAAAATGTCTCTTCAGCTTTGACAGTTATCAGCATTCCATTCATGATATACTTTAAACACTGGTGCAATGAAGAAGCCATTGCTCCAGCTGCATGAATCCACGGCCTTCCTAATAATATATTGTAAGATGGGTGAATGTTCATTACCTATAATGTTATCAAGAACATCTGCGACCCCACATATAGCTCCACTTCTAGGGTCCCAATTATCTGTCTTGGCGAACCATCATATGCTCTAGCCATCAAGCTGCTAGGTTTCATTTGTGACTCATCGACAGGCATTTCTTTCAACATATACATTGGTAGGACATTCAATGCGGAACCATTATCGATGAGTACCTTTTCGATCAGAATGTCCCTACAATGCACTGTAATGTATAGTGGCTTGTTGTGCCTAGTACCATCGGGACTCAATTCATCTTCAGTGAAGTATACATAATTCGAGGCCTGGATTCTTCCCACAAAATGTTCCATGGCTTTTTAATTGATGTCTTGAGGGACATATGCTTCATTCAATACCTTTTGTAGAGCCTTTCTATGTGGCTCAGAGCTTAGAATCAGAGACAATAGCGATATTCTTGCTGGAGTTTTCTTGAGCTGTTCAACAACACTATATTTCATCAGCTTTAAGAATTCATTGGTTTTCTCTTTCATGACAGGTTTGTTTATTTCCTCAGTCACGTCAAACCCCTCTTTACCCTTAGCTTTTCTTTGTTTTTTCGGCTCTTCTGGAGTGAAACATCTGTCACTATGGGTCAATCCCCTAATTTCTTCTTGATAAATAGGCAGTTGCCGAGTGTTTTTGAAAGAATACTCATAGTCATGAGGTAAAGCACTATAATTCCCTTTATGTTCCACTACTGGTTTGGATAGGACCAATTTGGGTGGCCTTCCTGTAGTGAATTCTACTCGACACACCTCTTTATTTGGTGCCTTCATCATGAACACCTCTTCACTTGTTGCTTTCTCAATTTGTAACAACCCACGACTCATCATTTGCTTCACTTTTTTGTGAAAGCCCTCGCAATGGCTGATCACATGGTCTTCTATATTATGATGTTCACAGCACTTCTCGCTACCCTCTTTGTACCTTGCATCTACCATCATTTGGTAGATCCTATCCATTGACACCTTTAAGATTTTTGAGTGTTTTATTTCTAACATGTTTACAAACCCACTACCTGAAGCATGATTGGGTAGAGGGTTCGTATTCATATTAGGGGCATCTTCAAATGTTATCCATCCTGCTTTGATCAGTTGCAGAAGCTTTCTCTTGAAGGCGTTGCAGGTATGAATGTTATATCCAGCTACACCGGCATGGTATTCACAAGTGAGATCTGACTTATACCAACTGGGGCAAGATGGTTGTAGGGGTGTCAAAGGCACAGGGGCTACTTGTCTAATACTTAGTAGCTTTTGGTACATTTCATTTAGGGGTAACGACAATGGAGGTAATTGTTCTTGGGTTCTTTGGTAGTTCTTTTTGGGGAAACTCTCAGCTTGGTTTTTTACTTGGTGGTTTTGGGGTTCAAGTTTTCTAGCTAGGATTGAGAAGTTAAAATTGGTGTTGGCAATTTGGGATGAAGAGGATTGAGTGTTATATCTTTGGAATTGACTTTTTTTGCTTTTATAACTACTTTCAATATGATCAATCTCTCTCTTTTTTACTCCAAAACCTTTTTTCTCCATGGGTGTAGAGATTCTCCCACTCTTTACTCCTTACTCTATTCGTTCTGCTACTGCCACAACATCGGTGAATTGTTGAGCCGAACTACCCATCACGTGTTCATAGTATGGCGCTTTTAGCGTGTTAGCAAACAAAGCAACCATTTCCTTTTCTAGGAGAGGGGGATGTACTTGTGCTGCCATATCTCTCCATCTCTAGGTATACTCCCTTATGCTTTCTTTATCTCCTTTCTCCAGATTAGTCAGACTGGTTCTATCAAGAGCAATATCCATGTTGTATTTGTATCGCTTAATGAAAGCATCTACGAGGTCCTTCTATTTATGGATCCTGGTATTATCTAACCTCATATACTAGCTCAACGCTGCTCCACTCAAACTATCTTGGAAGAAATGCATTAGTATTTTCTCATCGTGCACTACTTCGACCATTTTATTGCTATAGGATTTGAGGTGGGTAACAGGGCATTGAGTTCCGGTATATTTGATAAATTCAGGAACTTGAAATTTCTTTGGTACCACCACATTAGCGACTAGACACATTTTTACGGCTCGCACAGGGTCATATAAGTCTACTCCTTTAATGGCCCTACTCCTAGCCTCTAGTGCTGCCATCTTGTCCTGATCAATGTCATCAGATGGCTTGGTTTTATGGGATTCATTAACGAATGCATTTGCGATTGCAGGTGTTGGTATTGGTGTTGTTAACTGCACAAATGTTGGATTGTGTTGAGGCTCATGTGCATGTTCTCCTATTATTTCTTCAGGTTGGTTTGCTGGGAGAGTGGCAGGTCTAGTTGTAGGGCCTTCACCAGAGGTATTTCTTAGTGCATGCTCGAGTAAGCTGGTGAGGCAAGCCACACTATCCTTTAGAGAATCCACCTCTTCTTGGAAATGAGCTTCACGATAAGCACGCTCTTCATCTTCCATGTTCCTTACTCGAAGTCGGGTGTTGTAGACTCGTTGGGGACCTATATTTTAACCTGGCATATGCATGTGTGTTATAATGAATGAATGTATGAATATGTATGCAAATGAGAAATACAAGTATATGGATTAAAGAGCTAATTCGTGACTTCCTTTGTCAAATACAAGTAGCATCCGAAGTCTGATATACACAAAGAGGTTTTACCCAATTCCTTTTATTGATTAAATTCCATACACATTGTAAAAGTTCAAAAGTAGGTATAATATAGATGGTTCATACAAAGTGTCTTTATTCAAATGATATTCCTCTATTGGCTACATTCCTGATGAAAGAGGAAACTTCATTCAGATACTCATCATATCTATGACGGTTGTTGGCAATCCTAGAAGCCTTCACTCGTAGCTCATTTGCCTTTCGAGCCACCATGTCAATTAGCCTGTCAGTTTGTTCAATCTTGTAATGGAATAGGGTGTTATCTTGAACAGTGTTCCATTACTGGCGATTAATGATTCATTGTTTATCTCTAAAATTTGAACCATCTTTTCCATCTGCTGAATCTGCTTTCTGGCCCTTTGTAATTCTTCCTTCTCTATATCAAGCTCAGCTACCTTAGTGTTTAGTTGTACGTCAAGGCTGTTGATATAGTCTTGCCATTCCTCAAATTGTTCTTGCATCTTCTTTGCTTCTTCCTCTCGGGACTCAAGCTCAGCTTGTATAGCAGAAACTCAGTTTCTCATACCATTTATTCTGTCCAGGTATTCTTTCATATCTGACTCAGCTATCCTCCTTGCTTTTCTCTCATCATCAGCTTAGACCTAATATCGAGTTCTTAAACTTCTTTCTTCTTCAATGGTGAGATCAGCTAATCTGTTCTTCTCTTTTTCAGCTTCCCATTTTAATTTATACTGGTCCATTTCTTTTTTTAGAGAAGCTATTGTCTCTTTGTCAGCAAACTTTCTGTTTTTTAAGGCCCTTTTTAAAGTCACAAATTCTTGCTCCATCATTACATGCTTGTTCACCAACTCATCATACTTGACCTTCCCTTCTTCCAGTTGCTTATTTGCTTCGTGCTGGTTCTTTCTTAACTTAACAATTTGCTCATCTTTTTCTTTCAATTGCTGATCTAGAAAGGCCTTCATCTCATCTTCTTTCAAGAGTTGGTTTTCTAGGAATTTCTGATGATTTTTGCTCTTGCCAAGCTCAATCCTCAGCTTATCCAGTTCTTCTTGGAGATCTTCCTCGTTGTTGACCCTTTTTCTTTTGAGCTCCAATGTCATGAATGACTTATCTTGGGTTCCCCCTAACTCTTGAAGTATTTTCAATGAATTGCCACTCCTTCATATTGAATAATTGGGGCTAACTGAGAACTTTTTTTCAAGCTCCTCTTTGTGGACCAAAATAGGCTCCTTCCAGTCATTTCTGATGGCGTCTAACTTATCCAAAGAACTAGCTTCTTTAAACAGACCGGTATGTTCGGCTAACCCCCAAGTTCTTGGTATGTATTGTACCCCTCCAAATTGTCTAGCCACCAATGAGGGTGAGTAGTTGATATAACCAGTCAAGCCAATTAATGGGACCCATGCTTTGTCGCCACAATTCATGAGGTAAGATGAACCACTTACCCAAGGAGCTTTCCATCTGAAATTACTTTGGGGAAGTTCTCGGAATTTCTCTACCCATGCCTTTTCATCCAGATCATTCCATCTTCAGTCAGCACCAACTCAAGAGGCCTTATATTAAACCACCAGAAATTATTGAAGATTTCTTTTGACGTTTCCAAATGGATAACTATCCACATGAATAAGAGAGGAATACAACACTGCATCCCTTTCCCATGCAATCTGCAATGATTTAGAGATAGGAAGGTTTCAGCTAAGATAGCTTAAGTAGGGTTATTCTTTGTCTCTTCAAATTCAAGGAATGCGTTAGCAACTTCAATGCTAATAATTCCAGCGGCTTCTGAAGGAAACAAAACCAACCCAAAGATGGCAAAAGCAATTATCTAATATCTTTCTTCACCCAACTTCCCTTTTTCCTTATCTGTCTTCAATTTATTCGCGATCATTTTCCACTTGAACCCTCCATTGGATGTCCTGTACAGATCAAGTTGGTCCAAATATAGAAGTTTTGCAACTACCGCAGCTTTACTCTCAATTCTTTGCCTGAAGTACACTTTGTAAGGGTCATTCAGAAAACTCAAGATCTGAGCATACTCTTCAAGAGTAGGGGTCATATCAATATCCCCGAAGGTGAAACATCTATAGCTTGGATCCCAAAAATACATTACGGCTTTGACTGCTGAAATCTGAACAGGCATTCTTATTAGATGAGTGATTCTTCCATACTTCTTCTCAAACAGATTCTCATCAATATATCCCAGAATAGGGGCCAGCTTCTTTAAGCTGTCTATGGAACAATGCACTTTGGTTATGTGTAGTAATTCTTCAACCTTGGTTCTTGAACACCCCTTCGACTAATTGCATCATCTCATATCTTTCCCCATATTCTGAAAAGGTAAGGGAAGTCATGGTCTTAGCTCAAAAATCCTGTAAAGTTTAGACAAATTCTAGGTTATTATATGAGGGATATGTTTTCTAACTGGTCTTAAAAGGTCTATAAACTGCCCAGTGACTACCTTTCGTGAAGGCAGTATGGGGGTTTACAAGGGATGGTTGGGGCACTATGTGACCGCCATCACCGAGTAAACACTCAGCTCATAGTTGGATGTTTCACGAATCTGAACCCCGACTAAAAGTCATGAGGCAGACCACTACTCCCCACCTATCCTAGAATTAGGTCTTCTTGCAGAATTAAAAATGCATGAATGCATTAATCTTGATGTATTTATGTATGAACATGAAATAAAAATGTTGAAACAGTAAAGTTAAACAGACAAAAACAGATAATCAAACAAACAAAGCTCAGTCCGACCAAACAAGGTGGTCCCCAGCGGAGTCGCCATCCTGTCGCAGGGGAGTGCCGACACGACGTCGTCTGGCGACGACAGAGGCTCTTGTCGTGCCTCTTGTGTGAGATACTGTGTTGTGTGTTGGAAAGGGTTTTGGATTTAATCATAAAATTATGATTAATGTTTAGGAGTCGCCACCTAGTATTATGGTTACTAGGAACCTATGGTCTGCGAAAGTTTGAGTAAGGGACTGGTTGTACAAGGAAAAGACGCATCACCCCAGTGCACCCTACCTAAGGTAAGCTGCATTGTTTTTTTTATTGTTTTTTTAAGTCAGGTTTCTATTCGTTGGTCTTTTCTAAGGTTCAAGGTAGATCTCTCTTTGTGAGAAAATCTTTACCTTATTGGGTTTAAATCATAACCGTTCTAAAGTCTACATTTTAGCATCATATTTATTTACACCTTGTATCTTTAATACCTGAGGGTATACTTTATCGTGTAATTTTACACTTATAAATATTAAAGTCTACATTTGGATCCTTAAAAAAACGAAAAAATAGGTTTTTGATATTTTGGTCAAACCCTAATGGATGATCATAAACCGGTTATGATATCCATTTTTATTTTCAAAACATGATAAAGATGCAAGTTTTTTTTTAGTGAAAATATGCTTGGAAAAGTTTTTAGGATTTGGCCGGAGGCATGAAAACATTTTTTTAAAAAAAATATTTTGGAGAAAATCGGGTATTTTAAAACCGGATTTGTATTTTACAATGTAAATATACAATCCGATATTATGCAAAATTGGTAGAAAAATATTTGAGAAAATCACAAATTTTTCAAAAGGATTTTTGAAATTTTTTTCATTTTTTATTTAAAAAATATTATAATATATTATTATAAATAAAAAATCTACATGGGCTAGCTGGGTGGTGCAGCCACCACGTGAGGTTGTTGAGTGTCTGGTTGTGATGTAGAACGTAGTGGGAAGGATGGTGGTGAGAGTGGTGGCGGCCGAAGGTGCGGTTGAGAAGGAGAAAGCAGAAAAAGATGAAAACAGGGGAGAAAGGCTGATTTTTTGTCAACTTTACATTCGATTTTCTTCTCCCCCCGAACATGAAATCTGCTCCTATTTATAGGGGTGGAAGAGGGTAATCTTGTCTTCGCCAGGGAAAAAATTTCAGCCCTTGATTTGACTCGAAGAATCTAAGCCGTCGGTTCAAAGCGTGCACCTTGAACTGCCAAATTTGACAGTCCAAGGTTGCTCGAGTTGGCTACTTTAGGCCAGTCATCGGAGCAGTTTTGACGTTTATAGGCCTGACCGGACAATGCTCGGGGATAGAGAGGTTTCAGGTGGCCATTTTGGTGAATGAGTTGTCAATTTTGGGGGTCAAACGAGGCATTAAATGCATTTACAAAACTGCTACCCTGACAGCTTCACGGGGAAGATGATGAACAGTGACCAGGCGACGCGTCGCCTGGTCTCTGTTTTTTTTTTAAGTAAAAAAACAACGTTGTTTTGGTTTAAAATTAGGGATTTTTGCTGATTTTCAATTTAGTCCTCTAGCTTTCAATTGCTTTCAATAGAATCCCTAATTGACCCTAAACTTTTGATTTAATGCAATTTGGTCCCGGCGTAACTTCAACTTCAGCCCCGGATTTACGCGCCTTTTGCAATATGGTCCTTGGTCTCGGATTTATGCAATTTCATCCCTAATTGACCATTAAACTTTCAATTTCTTTAATTTAACCCCTAGTTGACCCCAAAACTTCAATGTTTTTGCAATTTGGCCCCTAATTTCAATCAATTAACTTGGTAAAAATTAAATTTGATCTTTTAAAATTTCAATCTTCTCAATTAAGCCCAAATTAAGATCCCAAACTTAATTTTTCATCAATTAAGCCCCAAATAAAATTAATTTGACCCATTTAAAGTATAATTAAGTCCTTGCATTTAATTAAATCCTTCAATTGGACCCAAGTTTATTCTTAAAAATAATTAAAATTTAATTTGGCCCATGATTAAATCAAATTGGCCTATTAAAAATTTAATTATGTCATTGGACTTAATTTTTATGCAAATTCGTCCAATAATCATTTAATTTAACCTTAAATTTGTATTTTTTTCTCTATTTTTGGGCATAATGGGGTATAATTAGATCTTGAATTTCCTCCAAAAATTGCAACTTGACTTCCCGGCTTACTTTCTCTACGTTGCCAGCCTTTATTATTATTTTTTATTTTTATTTTGAAAAAAAATAAATTTTGGAGAATAACCCAGAATTGAGTTATGACAACACTCATATGCACTGTGAATTGTAATAATGAAAGTTGATTTTGCTCCCCGTGCCATAAAAAATTAGCCTGTTGATAATGGTAGCAGGGTTTTTTTTATTATTTTTGAACAATAAAAGTACAAAAATACCCTTGGTATAAAAAAAAGCAAGGTGTTTAGGGGTGTTTTTGCTTTTTTTACCTTTAAATGAGCAATGCAGTTACTAAAATGCCTTTGAGGTCAAAGAAATCTTAGCTT
>Ga0325411_1003290_pt1 | contig 18216 bp, 8 predicted proteins | sample PopdelMetagenome_13_FD_206181 | JGI IMG/M metagenome (GOLD analysis project Ga0325411, IMG submission 206181) | Populus deltoides microbial communities from Bellville, Georgia, United States - Xylem-PdIQD-R4 | ecosystem: Host-associated > Plants > Phyllosphere > Stem > Wood/Secondary xylem...
GTGGGGCCGTTTCTTTTGAGAATTGGATGAGTTCTTTAAATTGTTCGTGAAAGTCTACATCAAGCACAATTAACGTCATGTGAAAGTCTAGATATGTTGTGTGTGATACAATATTCATCTTCAATAATAAAAAAAAAAATTTGTTTCCTTGTCTGAAATATATGGCTGTTATTTTTGTATTAAAAAATGGGGGCATTGTTATAATATTTTTATAAAAAATAAAATTTATTAAGGAGTTGTTATAAGAAAATATAATGTTTTCTTGGTCGTTTTAATTGCATACATATGCCATTTTAATTGCCATTTAATCGCATGCAGTTACAAAACATTATATGCATATAATAATAATAATAATAATAATAATAATAAATGAGAGATTAGCTTTTAAAATGGTCATTAGATCCTTAATGGTTTAGAACTTAAATACTTGTAATTTCCTACATTTATATAAAAAATCTATTTTTTATTAGTTATAAAATTTTCCTCTTCCAGTGAAAAGTTGTTTTCAGCTCTTTTGTGTATTTTTTTTCTTCCAATAAACTAAAGTCATATCTTAAAAGTACTATTTTTTCTAGAGTTTTAAGTCTTGCAGGGAGTACAAGCTTGTTGACTAACTAAATCATTTTATTTAAGTTATAAATAGATTATATATATACCCGGTGACAAGACATTTTAAAGTGCGGTTTTATGTTCGTTGGGTACTTTTTAAAAATATATTTTATTTGAAATATTTTTTTTTATATTTTTATATTAGTATATTAAAATCATTAAAAAATCAATTTATTATTTTTTCAAGTAACTCATCTAAAAATATAAACTTCAACACTTTCAAAGACGCTAAAAACAAGAAATTACTATACTTATACACTTTGAGTCATTCAAGGACTCCACATCGATCTAGATTTTGCAATTTTGATGGAGATCCTTGAGAACAATCAAAGAGCTTTTGTGCAGCTTATATAAATAAATGAGATGGGAATGCGAGTGTGTGTTTGGACCTCCATTATTTGGTCCCTTCTTTAATTTTCAAAGGGTTTGGTTGTGAAAAGATGGCGGTGGCCCCCCAACTTTAATTATTTATTTATTTATTTAAATAAGCTACAATTTCATGTTTTTATGATTAAAAAGAAGGGGAAAAAAAAACATAATACCCATTATAAATCCCTTGCAAAAACTATCACTCAACCTTTTCTTCCATGCATTTTTTAGATTTATTCTTTCCCATAACTGCAAATTAAAACTATTATGATTCCGGTCATCTTTAATATATCTTTTAATAATTGAATTAAATAAATAAAAATCCACTCGCTCTTTCTCAACAAAAAATTGAAAAAATAAGTGCCTCGAAGCCATTGAAGCAATCTCAGTGCACTGCTTTCCACTGATCATGTCATTGTTGGCTGAGCCGCGTGACCATATAGGGCAGTTGGACCCAAATAGGTAAACCTAGCTAGATATTATAATGGGAGAAAAAGGAGTAACAAGGCATGGCCCCAGACATGATTGATACCTACGTGTATGATATGATATGACATGATTTTCCCCTTACCATTACTATTTGGCACATGATACTGATTTGATGTCTTTTTTTGTAGTTGCCGTCGTGCTGTTTCTAAGGCGTTTGATTGTCTCTCCCTGTTTCAGAAAAACAAGGCCGTGTTTGTTTTGTTTCTAGAAAGCACTATCGTTCCATGTTTTTACCATTCGCAAATTACTAGGTAAAAAAACCTTCGAGGCATCAAACCATGTTTCCAAATATCCCGTGAATTCCACAAGGATAGAGGAGAACAGGACATGAACATGGAACATGTCAGGAGTACTGGTCACAAATGCAGGGCATCCGAACAGGCAAGTTGAAATATTGATCTCAAACAAGCGGTGGAGACAAGAATTTTTAAATGACTGGATAAATTATGTATAAATACTTGGTATTATATATTATGTAGAGAAATCAATTTAAAATATATATACTAACTCATGTTATGTTAAGCAAAATTAATTTAAAAATATTTTTAAAATGAAAAAATTTGTATTATAACTGTTTTTTTCGAGTTTTTATATTTTGAAACTGTTTCATAATAACTTCATTCTTAATTTTATTAAAGATATTCTTTCTCAATATATATAATCGAACTTTCATTCATTCTATATCTTCGAGGGACTAGTGAAATTATTAGTAATAATTCTTTGTTGATTTATTGTTTTATACAAGTGGGTACGTTAAATATAAATATTAATATATTTTTTTAATTTTCTTTTATTGTGCCTCTAATTTTTTGAGTTGTCTAGTATTTCATTTTTAATCACTAGTAGTTGATCACCATCATTTTTCATATGAAATTCATAACAAAATACATATTAATTCATCAAAATTTATTTCTATTCATATTCATATGCATATAATATTATCCATATACATATTAATTTAACAAATTCATAAATTATCATAAACTCTAACATTTTTAATAACTAATTATAAAGAAATAAAACTAAAATTAAACAATGAAATAAATAGAAAAAATGAAGGAAACTCACCTAAAACATAAAGTATAAATCATAAAATATTATTTACTTAACTAATTAATAGTTTAGGACTTGAAGAGAAATTTTATAGAAGAGAGAGGAACAAGAACAATAGTTCAAAAAGGAAGAAGAAGAGCTTGGATCAATTAATAACTAATACAAAAAATTAAATTTGTTAAGTTAATATATTAAAATTTTAATATAAAAAATATTAAAAAAAAATAAGGGGGCATGCAATTGCCCCCTCTTTTCCTATTGTGGCTCCGCCACTGTCTAAAACTACGTTGATGAGAGGGGTTCGCGCGGGGGTCGCCGTGCTGGGAATGGTGGGGAGATTACAATGGCCAGTGGCGCCGTGCATGAACCCTAAAAGTGCAAGGACAATAATATTAGTGAAGGAGTACACATTAATCTCTAGTTTTTCATGTGCTGTTGTCTCCTGTGAAGTAGCTTAGTCTAGTCAAGAGAAGAAAATTAGCCTCCCCCCAACCATCATTACCAAAAATATGTCTTTGGTGGCATTCAAACCTTCTAACCCTTCGTTTCATGCCTTGCTTTGATATTTTGGGACATGACCCCTTATCTCCAGCATTCCTAAAACTTGGCCAACATCAAATTCAGACCGTTGGATTTGGACCTACCCGATCCGAAAACCAAAACCCTACCTGAACAATGTACCGTGTAAAAAAGTATGAGACGTACGGTCGTCATTTTAACAAGTTAAAACGGGAGGAATATCTACATCTACTAGTTATTACAAGTTACAATTCTGTAAAATGTACAGGTCATTTTTTGATGAATGCCCCCTGCGGCCATTAAAAATACCAGAAATGTTTCTAGTCAAGAAGAGAGTTATGAGCAGCAGCTTTCGGCTTCAAACTCCCCACGTGAGATGCGAATATTGTAAAGAAAGAGATGTCCAGTCAACAGAAAGAAAAGAAAAGCTGTCAGTGTAAAGACTGCTAGTTGGCATAGATCTCCCACGAATGGAAAACAGCGCTTGCAGTTTTGTCAAGTTCCATTAAATTCTTCAACCTTGGTTTCTCAGGCTCACATTATTGGTAATGAATAAATGAAAAGGCCAGCAGGCTTCATCAATTGTTAATATTCCAAGTTCCGCTTTTTTTTGCTTTTTGAGTGTGTGTGTAAAGAGGAATTCTCAAATCTATCTTTCCCGTCTAATTAAAAGACAAATTATTCACGTTATAAATAAAGATTTATGAGCTGATGACATGAACATGTCCAGCAATGGAGAAAAATAACATCAGAATCTCATTTCTATATAGAGTTAGTGCGAAACCAAAGTAAAAAACTCATATCAAAACAATAGTAATCATCCATTATAATTGCAAATGGAATCTAGTAGCGTTTGCAAATTATTGAGAATAAAAATCTGCGAAGACAAACGAGTTTATTTAGTAACGCATCCTTGACAGAAAAAAAAGATATAATTGAAGCATTCTGGAAGCACAGTTGGGAGTATTATTTTTTATACTCCGAAAGGAAAATGTAAGCAGATTCCTTAAAAGAAAAGATAAAATCAGCAGCAATCCCTATGAATGTTATGAGACAGGAGCTTTTGAATAATTGCACTCTCTGATCCTAGATGACACAGCAATTCATATCACTTCATTGACTGGACGTATATCACCATCACTTATAAGATTCCATTTTGGCTGACCCACTAAAACCTCCTCATATTTCAAGCTAATAAAATTTTAGGAGTTTTTTTTATTTTTTTTTTGTCTTAGTAAAATTAAAAAAAGATTTTATCAAAATAACATTGGCGAAAAATTTTTGTTTTAGAAATCTGGCGCACATGATCAAGTTGTATGTAGCATCTACAATATTCGGGTCACATGTACCTTCTGTAACTTATTTATCACAAATCATATCTGCGACTTGAGTGTCACATATGCCAATTGTGACACTCAAGTCGCGTATAGGATTTGCGACTTCTCTAACATACTCCTCTTAGAAAAGTTTCTTTTGTCATTACTCCTTGCTAAAAAAAAAAAACAATTCGTACAATTCAAATAATTAATTTTTCAACATCAAAACATAATTTACATAAACAACACATAACATTTTCAATCATTAGTAGCAAAATTAGACGACAATTAACATAACATAACATTTGATTCAATTAACATAACATAACATTTGATTAAAATTAAACTAACTATACATATATCTATAATTCTTATAATATATAATAACATGTAACAGTATCTAATAATTACCATAGCTCGTACAAGGGACTGGAGCACTTGGGACGGGTCTGGAGCATCACTCTAACTGGAGGACGGGTCTGTAATATCCATGTAGGTGTGAGGATCAATATCATCTCAACTCGTGGATGGACCTAGGACGCTCGCGGACGAGCCTAGGATGCTTGATGATGGGCCTAGGATGCTCGTGGATGGACCAGCATCCCCAACACTCCCACAATAAGCAATCTCATCTTCCGCTAATGTCACTTCAAGACGCTCAACCTCCTCAACCTCTTGAAGTCCACGACGATATAAGTTGAGCGTAGTGTTGGTCATAATATATCTCATCTCATTGACACCTTCACGAATAGTCATCGCTGTTTTCTGAGCCTCCTATATTAAGTAATGAATATACATACATTAAAAATCAATTAGCAGTCATCATCCATAATAAAATTAATTCAGTATTTAATAAATGTTGTATGTAAAACAATATTGCATACCAATCAATTTTTTCTCGAATAGTAGGGCGCATAATGCATCGAATTATGTGGACACCTCGAGAAACATGACCAGGTAGGTATAATGAAATGGCGCGTAATAGACAGATATCATATCATGTAGGTATCTACATAAACCGTTGAATGTCGCTCCTTAAAAATATGATCTCTCCTAGCATTATAAAGATCTAGGTAAAATACATGAATCACCAATCAATTCCCCTCATGCTTACCCTAACGACTAATATTGTGTAGCTCATCATCGGTATTAATATAATCTGGTATATGTTGAGATAGTCCAAATTGTCACATTACCAAATCTGGACAATGCATCTCAACAATGTCGAAGCAGTGTAATGGGACCTATGCTAATGAAAGGTTAGATCCCTCATAGCATATAGACGAAACTGAAATTATCAAGTCCTTTGTGTATGGAATCCATATAACCTATCAAAACATATGGAAAACTTATATAACAAACCAAAAATAAATCATTTACATTCAAATAACAAAAAATTCAATACATTTATAACTCATATCTAATGTGGTTATTGTGTGTTTGACTTATCCCGGTAAAACTTGTGGACATGAGTGGGATTTACCATAAAATATCTAGCCCAACACCATCTGGCATGACAAGCCACAAAGTTAGTACATTTTTTACATTCAATTTATATAAATGACATGCTAATTAGAATCAATTTTATTATATTATTACCTAGAATCAATGGATAGTGACCTCTAAGTGATAATATCAAACATATTATTACCCCAACTCTCTGGATGCCCGATATGAATGTGCTCGCATGACCAGAGCTATATTAATCAACATTGACAATTATAAGTTAGTATTTAAAATATCATTAATTCTAATAATGAAATAATTTAAAATAAATATACCTGAAGAAATAATAGACACTCAGCAATTTGTTTTATCATTTTTAAACATGCTTTACATAGTTGCAAGTATAGATATGTAAAAAAGATGCAATATATTACTGATGATTTATATGTTTGAGATCCATCGGTAATATTTACTGACTAATACACCAACACAAATTGGTCATCGTATATTTTTATCATCGAGAAGAATATTTTATTGACCTAACCATCAGTAATTAAATCAACAATGAAATTACCGACGGATATGTAATCATTAATGTGATACTAGCCGACAACACAATTCCATCAAAGAATATGTCAAAAATATTATTAATAACAAAAACACAACTTTGACACATGGAATATTCCATCGGTGTAATTCAATTTTCTAGTGGTGACTAGAGTAGCACATGAATTATTTCATTCCATCAAGTGCCTTTCTATATATTTTCTTTTATTGATATCCCATTTTTCACCCAAGAAATTACTTACCTATGATTTGGTTTTCATAAAGTATGGTTATATTTTGTTCAGCAAACTAAAATGTGAACACAATAAACAATACTACTAATTTCTCCTTTAAATGATCTTAAAATAAACAAAAAAAAAGCTTGGAGGAATTGCACAACTTAAGCATTAATGAGTAAACAAGATGGATTTATATTTCTATAGACATCCAAGTTGTCTTTAAATAAAATTAAAAACTTAATTGATAACTAATTTGCAAGTCATTGGCAATTGAAAAAAAACTTAATTGATTTATAATCTTACTAATCTAATAAAGTTTCATTCGGGACAAGGAGAAGTTATTCAGCGTCCAATAGGTTCTATTGGTATTAGAGTAAGTTGGCATATTTGATGGATGAAGGTATTGGTAACAACATCTCACCTCACAATTTAGGAGTGTAGGCCATTTAGGGTACTGTGAAGGCTCGAGAGGTCATATGAAGAACCCTACCACAAATATTTGATTAACAAGAGCATTCCACGGTAAACTTAACTGAGCAGATGGATTATATACAAGGGGGAGGCACTAATATGACTTATAATAAGAAAATGGATGTAATTAGAGACTTGTCTTAGGATGATCAAATCCTAGATCTATTCCTGCAAATTCTTATAGGCATCATATCTATTTAGACAGTGATATATATGACAAGAGATACACTAAAAACTTAGTTCATAGTAGGGTGGGGTGTTCAAAAAAAACTGATCAACCGAGATAACCAAAAAAATCAAACCAAGAGGAAAAACCAATTAAATGAATTTTTAAAACCATAAAATCTATTCGGTCTGCATCGATTTTGGTTTCAAAAACTGAAACCATTAAATTGAACCAGACCTTGCCAAAGGAACCTAATAACTCTAAAAATAAATGAGTATAAATATTAAATACTTAGCACCAATTAACCTAACCCTAAGATAGCCCCCCTCACAAAACAGTTGTCGCCCAACAAATCATCTCTATGCATCTACTTTGCCATGTCTCATAATCCCCCCTTGATCATCTCTTGTTCTTTCCTTTTCCTTTTACATCTGCTTTGCCATATCTCATTGCCCCTCTTGTTTTATCTTCATCTGCCATATCTCTTTCTCTCGAAAGCCACCCGCACTATCAAGTTGGACCAAACTCACCTCTTCATCTCCCTCTAACTTCCTTTCTCTTGTTCTCTCCTCTTGTTTGAAGACTTCTCTCAAAGTTAATCTTCAATTTTATCTTCTAATTGGTGGCGGCAGTATACAAACTAGGAATCATTGAGTCAGTTGATTCTTTGAAATTCTATAGGATATTATATATATATATATATATATATATATATATATATATGTTTTGTTGACCTTTGAGACATTTCATGGTTTGTGTAATGAATTATAAAAATTGATAGTGTTAGAAAAAATAATTTTGTTGTTAAGCGTAATTAATATCATGTTTTTAGCTCCTTTTTAGCACAACTACTTATGATTTATGAACTAATAAAGCAGTCTTAACAAGCTTCAATGAAACCTATACAATGTTATACTCTATTGCACCAAGAATAGCAACAGTAATTATCTCCATATGTTGTCATGCTCGGATATTTCTAGATGAATTATTCAGGAATGTTGGGATTAGGTTTCCCGATTTTATACCAAAAAAATCAGCATTGACCAAACCAAACTGGTTCGGTTTGAACTGGTTTTTGATTTGATCCGATTTATATTTTCTAAAATCAATATATCTTAGTTCAGTTGGTTTTTTAGGACAAACCGAACCGAATCGTGAACAGCCCTTGTTCATAATCAAACTTTTCGTATATATATTTTTAATTTTGATGAAATTCCTTTCTTTCTTTAATAGGAATCTTCAAATAAGAGATTTATTAGATGGTTGTTAGAGTTTCAAACTTAATTTTATTTGAAAAAGTCTCTGTGTTATCAAAAAGTAGTATTTGTCATACACAAACTTACATGTGATGTTGAAAATGGTGGCATGATGTTCTAGTTGATTGAGTACATATTGATAAGCCTACATTCCAGCATGGAAAAGTTTAAATATTTTATTAATTTTGGAGTTTGTACAAATAATTATTAAGAGATTATATACAAGGTACATAAACAATTAAGTTATTATTAGTTGCTTTTTGTTTAATTCTCACTAATTACAAGAAGGCAAAATGTAGAGGAGAGGTAGCTTGAGATGGGAATTGTTCAAGTTAATAACGCAAAGAAGTTGAAAAGAGATTTCATTCTCAACTCACACATACCTAGTGTTCTAACTCTATTGGCCAATATTATTAATGGTGAAACAGTTACTCTAGCTATAATCTATTTTTCAAGAAGAAAAGGAGTCATAATTCTTGTCATCCTTGCAGGAATAACCTGAAAAGGAATGAATGAAAGGTGATGTTATTTGTTAATTACATCTTCAGCAAGCTTCATATTCTTAGTATGACTGCGGAAAACCTTAAGACACCTAACTTCATTTAGATCATCGATATCCATTTACCTATCAAATCTCCAAATCCTTCTCAAAGTAAGGTAAATGCTATTGGGCAGATTTTTAGAGCCAATTACAAAACATGTGCCCATGATTTTAGGCTATTCATGAGTGTTAAGAGGAGGAGTTAGGATACAATCCTCCTCTCAACCTCTTCATTCATCTTCTCTTATTTGGGAGCAATCGAAACAAATTTCTCGATAAATATAATTGACGATGCACTCTTCTGTGTTCTCTCAAATGCTTTTCTGATATTGCTTTCACTCTTTTTAACCAATTTTAACATGATTTCAAGTCCATTAATATAGAAGAAGAAAGCATCAATTTCATTAGCAATAATTCAGGCAATAATAGTGTTCCTATAACATAGAGGTTGATGTAGGTGCTTCTAATCATTTAGATATAGATTTGCCATAATTAAACTATATGGATAGCCTTATAGGAATATTATGAACTAAAATCGCAATAAGAGACTTAGGTTACACAAAGTGATATGTATAACAAAAAAGCCTATAACTTTTGATTTGAGTGTTAAATCGTGTCACATATTACTATAAGATTTCATGGGTGTAGTTTTATAAGAGGTTTATTGGCCATAACCCAATTGAGGTTTAAAAGACCTCCAAGTAAGGCGTAGAAGGTGTTGTTTAGGTTAATTTTGTTATTTTTCCTCTTTATTTTTTTATTTCCTAGTTTGTTTAGGACTTTACTGTTTTCCTTTATTTCTAGATTTTATAGTTTGTTTGGGTTTATTTAAAGAGTTGCAAAACTCTTAGAAAGAAATAGTACTTGAAGATAAAATATCCAGTAATAAAATTTTAAATTAGAGTTTCTGTGTAGTGGCTTTATTTGGTAGAATTATGTGTTGCTTGTACTTGTTGTCTTTCTTATGTGGTTTCTATATATATCAATTGATATCAAAACTCAATGAGTCCTGATGTTTAATTATTGTATGTTGTTAAATAATCATGGCTAGAAAAGGTTGCAGAACAAGAGATGTTCATGTAAGAGAGGAGGAAGAGCTTATCCCTTAGAAAATAGATGTTTAAAACTAGTGATAAAAGGTATATAAAGAAACATTACATAATTAACCCTTTAAATTGCGGCAATGAGGAACCTTAAGGATCATGATAAGAGTGATCATGGATCTATGGTCATCTTTAAAAAAATGTTTTGAATGTAAGAGTAGAAGGAATACCCTCTTAATCGGGATAAGTATCATGGAGATTTAGGGTTTTGGATAAAGCTCATTAAGTTTGTAGAAACCTTGTAAGAAGAGGAGTTTATTGATTTGTTGAATGAAGTAGAGAGGGTTTTCAAGTACATGAATTTCTAGAGCAAATGAGGGTGAAGCTAATCATCATCACATTGAAGGGGCGAGTTTCTGGTTGGTGGAAGCAATTGAAGGGGCGAGTTTCTGCTTGGCGGAAGCAATTGAAGGGGTCTCGGGAAAGACAAAACAGATAAAGTGATTAAAAAAAGTTGGAAAGAAGATGAAGAAGAATTTTTTTTTCCTTTGAAGTATACTTAGACTTTGTACCAACAACTCTATACATTGAGATAAGGTGGGAGGATTGTTGATGAGTACACTGATAATTTCTACAAACTAATGGCTAGAAATGATCTATCATGAATGGAAGAGCAGTGAATTTCCAATTATATGAGTGGATTATAGCAATCTATCTAGGACATGCAATGCTTATAATCTTTGTGAATAGTTTTAGAAGCCTATCAGAGGGCTTTAATTATGGACAAACAGGAGGTTTATAGGGTAACTAACAAAAGTGGTTTTTGATCTAACTAGAATAATAGAATGGGCGCGCACTTACCTAACAAAAATCATTCGTTCAACTTGAATTAGCAACTGAACAAACCAAAAGTCAAGATTCTAGTTATGGATCTGTTTTTAAATTTTGATGTTTCGGATATGGTGAATTGAGGCATAAAATTTTTAAGTGTCATAAGCTAAAGTCGTCCAAGTAAAAATATAATAATAGAAAAAACTGATGAGGAGGTAAGTGGTCCAGCTTATGATCATTCAGGTGGTAGTAAAAAGGTTTTGCAAGGTAATGGCGGTGTTACCTTAGTAATCCAAAAGACTTTGCTTGCTCTTACAGGTGATTCAAATGGATATACACTAGTATTTTCCATTTAACTTGTACCATCAAGGATAAGGTATGTAATTTGATCATCGATAGCGATAATTGTAAGAATGTGATGTTGACTAAGGCAGTAGAGAAGTTGCAGCTCATGATAGAAAAACGTTTTAAACCTTACAATATAAGTTGGCTTAATTGAGACATCAAGGTAATTATTGGCAAACATTATCTTGATTCGTTTTTTACAAGCAAGAGATAATTTGATAGTATTTGATGTAATGTGATGTCTATAAATATTTGTCATCTACAACTAAGCAGACCATAAAAATATAATAGGAATATCGTATATAATTAGCAATGTAACACTGTAGTAGAACAGCTTTAAATCTCAAACCAATTAGCAAGTAGAGAAATATAAAAAAACAAGCACAATCAATCACACAAGAACACACATGAAATTTATGTAGTTCGGCAACTTAAGCCTACTTCACAAGCGAGACAATAAGAGAAATTTATTATGAGAAAATAATACATTACAAGGTGTTATACTCATCTAAAATCTTATGGTAACCCAAAACTTATTTTTTATCTCCTCTCTAGTAATTAAAGTAATTAAAGTGTAAAGAGTAAAGAACAAAGGATGTAACAACTTCAAACTTTGATATAAACTAATTACATGATATTGATAAACCCAACAAACAATTTCAAATGGTTCCTCTTTCAAATTATTGGATTGCGAATTGGTGAGGATCTGCCCTAAACATTATTTTACATAATTTAGTATTTAAAACGTAGAGAAATATTTTGATCAGAAAATTAAAAACTTGAAGTTAAAGTCCACAGTAGACATTACTTCTAAAGACAAATCGCATAACTTACGAGCTTATGAGTAGATAACATGGTTCAATGTTCATAAACTTCCGAGCTGCAAATAGCACGATAATCCTTGGGATAAATTGGAAAATCAATTTGCTATTGAGATGTAACTTTAATTTCAGATGGTTGCCAATTATAATCTTACAAAACAAGATAAAAAGTTCAGTTGACTTGAAAGGGCCTAAAAGAAATCTTCAATTGACCGAGGCACAAGGCCAACTTGGACCCAATAAAAAAATCCGAAGGAACTTTAAGTAAACATACATCGATTTAACCTAATACACATATTAGGGCCCAAATCTACAAGACATACAATTTTAAGATAACTTAGCTATAAAGGTCATCTTCATCAGCCCCGCCACCAGCAGCTGCAAACGGATCGGATCCAGTTGCCCCGGCGCTAGCTTCAGCAAACCTGAATTCAGATCCAAACCCTCTTGACTGTTGCAGTGTTTGAGCAAACGCCTGATACTTGCGGATGTCAGCATCACTAACACTCCGACGGGCATATTTCATGGATTCCTCAAAATGTGATGCCTTGATCTCTGCCACCTCATCATCAACATCTTCCTCCATAGCCTCAGGGTTCTCGCTTCGCCTCCTCTCCCTCTCGATATCCTACAAGATACAGGTCCCAAATGAATCTCAGTGTAACAGGACAGCTAGCTAAAACATGATAAGAGAATAATAGCAGTAGTAGTAAACAAATCTGAAGCATACTTTCTCAATGTTCTCTCTTATGGCATATTTGCAGGCACGCTGGCATATTTCTGTAATATCAGCACCACTGAAACCCTGTGTATACTTGGCAAGTGCTGTGAGGTCAACATCTTTAGAGACTGGTGATTTCCTCAAGCAAGATTTGAAAATTTGAAAGCGAGACTCCTCATCAGGAAGAGGGATATAGATTAACTGATCAAGACGCCCTGGACGCAATAAGGCAGGGTCTATGATGTCAGGTCTGTTAGTTGCCCCAATTATGAAAACAGTTTTCTTCGCAGACATGCCATCCATCTCTGTCAGAAGCTGGTTCAAAACTCTATCAGCAGCACCCCCCGCGTCTCCCACACTGCTTCCTCTCTGCAAGTGTGACATGGCACAGCGTAAGCAAGAAGCAAAAAAAATACATCTGACTTGTTGGATTAACCTTGAATCATACACACGTCCTTAATGAAACAACACGTCCTTAATGAAACAACACGTCCATAATGATTGACATCTCCAACGACTACAATCACTGAATAGTTGTCACACGCCATATGATCACCTTGATCTAGAAAAGGGTAAAATTCATACACACTCTAGAGAAGTGAATGAACCTGAGTTGCAATTGAGTCAAGTTCATCAAAGAACAAGACACAAGGAGCAGATTGGCGAGCTTTGTCAAAAATTTCTCGTACATTGGCCTCACTCTCACCAAACCACATTGTAAGCAATTCAGGACCCTTGATGCTGATGAAGTTTGCCTGGCATTCATTGGCAATAGCTTTAGCCAGAAGAGTTTTCCCACATCCAGGAGGACCGTAGAACAGAACTCCCTTTGATGGTGACATTCCAAACTTCTCAAATTTCTCTGGGTGCTCCACTGGATATTGAACAGTCTAAATAAGACAGTGCAATGGTTACATTAAGATTCAAATAGAAAACAAAAAAAATTTACAAATACAAATACATCACTTTAGAAAAACAGCAATTACCTCCTGCAGCTCTCTCTTAACAGTCTCGAGACCACCAATATCTTCCCAACTAACATTAGGAACTTCAACAACCTGATCATAAATTGTTAGTCAGAGTCATAAAAACAAAAGATGCCCACAACAAACAACCAAGGGTCAAGACTAACTGTTTCACGCAAAGCAGATGGGTTGCTTGTTCCAAGAGCAGTCTTGAAGTGTTCGTCAGTCACTGCCATGGAGTTGAGTATCTCAGCATCTATTGTCTCATCTTCCAAATCAATCACATCCATCTTTTCTCTGATGCATTGAAGTGCAGCCTCAGTGCAAAGCGCTGCTAAATCAGCACCAACATAACCATGGGTATCCTTGGCAATTCTTTCCAAATCAACCTGCATACAAACACAGAATTTAAATTAAATAAAGGAGCAGCAAAACAGAAAAGGAATGTGTGAAATTCAGTTACTGTGTTTGTTACTTACATCTTCAGCAAGCCTCATGTTCTTAGTATGAATGCGAAGAACCTCAAGGCGCCCAACTTCATCTGGAACACCGATATCGATTTCCCTATCAAATCTCCCAAACCTCCTCAGAGCAGGGTCAATACTATTGGGTCGATTTGTAGCCCCCATGACAATAACATGTGCCCGGGATTTTAGTCCATCCATGAGTGTCAAGAGCTGGGATACAATCCTCCTCTCAACCTCTCCGTTTGTCTTCTCTCGCTTTGGAGCAATCGAATCAATTTCGTCGATAAATATAATCGAAGGTGCATTCTTCTCTGCTTCCTCAAACGCTTTTCTGAGATTGCTCTCACTCTCTCCAGCCAATTTTGACATGATTTCAGGTCCATTAATACAGAAGAAGAAAGCACCAGTTTCATTAGCAACTGCTCGGGCAATAAGAGTCTTCCCAGAACCAGGAGGTCCATACAGCAGAATACCTTTCGGTGGTTTCACACCAATTGATTTGAATAGTTGTGGATGTCTCAATGGAAGCTCCACTAACTCCCGAATCTGAGCCATTTGTTTTCTAACACCACCAACATCATCATAACCAACTTCATCTAATCTATTCTCATCCTCCCTTCTCACAGGCTCTCCCTCACAGAAGATCTCAGTGTCTGGAGCAACCACACAGTACTCCGGTGGATCAGTTTCAATAACTTTGAACTCCACACTTCTCATTCCCCCTCTTACAAGGAAGAGATCACCCTTCCTCACTGGGCGATATGCCTCCAGGAAATAAGCTGCATCGTGCACACAAAAAGAAATTAACAAGAAATCAAATGTAGGATATCATAACTATAAAACAAAAGACAGGGAATTGCAAGAACCATGTTTAGAGTTTCCACCAAAAAACCAACAAGGGTTATCTTTTCTTGCATAAAAAACTATGTTACGAGGATAGAGTAATCATAAGAAAATAGACAACGATATTTATGTGCTTCAAAAAAATCATCTAAGAAGTTCCAAGTTAACAATCATGTCTCACAATTGACCAGTAAGAGCCAGCTGCATAAATCATTAACTACTAGATGTCCACACGCATATATTAAGCAGTACTGCTTCACACTATTGCTAAGATTGCAGCACATTTTTCATAAATAAATCGGTAGAACAAGGCAAACCCCAACTTCTTTCATGAATTATAGCTATCATCTCACAAATGCAAAATAGAAACAATAAAGGTATGTTGACACAGGAACAGAAAAGAGGATTCTTAGCACCAATGAGATAGGGGAAATCCAAAAATAAAGCAGAGACAAGTCAATGAGATAGTTTCTTTTAAGTATAGTGTACAGATTTTGCATAGCAATTAAAACCTAAGAAGGAAGAAAGGTAGCAACGTCCGGGACCAACTCAAAATTAATAGGGTGAGAATTTGTTTTGTAAACATGACACTTTCCCTATCAAATTCAAAAATGTAAAAATCATCACTAAGGACTAACTGTAGTATTAGTAGTATGACAGGTTAACTTCTGATATTGGCTTAGAATAACAGGTTTAGAATAAGCTCACGCTTCAAGTAGGCATCAAAGAGATTTCCAGTGACCCCTTCAATTGTGTCATCTATGGGCAGGATGTGCACACGTTTTCCATACTTGACATCAGGACACTGGTGCACAGACACCACATCTCCAAGCCTAACCCTCAGGTTCGACCTCACAACCTTGTTCATCCTGATCTTTGGTTCATCGCACGAGTCATCAGCGAGGGCAATACAAATAGTATCTTTCCTTTTCTTTCCCTAAACACCACAAGCAACAAGGTAACAAAGAACACCATTAGCACAATCTGTCAAAACAATCCAAGCAAAATAGCATTATTGAGAATTATTGCATAACAAACACAAGCACAGAGAGAAACCCAAGAAGAACCATATTTCCAAACATCGCTCATGGTGAAGAGTAGTAGGTGTACTCCTAATACATCTGATAAACTAAATTTGAAATCTTTATACATGCAAAAAACAAGAAATTAATTTCGACATACATATACAGCCTCCGTTCAAACTTCTTGAATTTTTAGTAATAAAACAGACCAAGAATAAAGAATTTTCACAAGTATTTGCTCATTAAAAAAATATTAAACCCCCAATACACTAATACACGACTTCATCTAAAACAACCCCAACAACACATCGATATAACCGAAGTAAAAGAAACACCCAGCTCACAGATTCTAAAAACCCAGCATAAAACATCACATGCTCGTATACAAATATAAGCATGAAACACAAATTTCAATCTCAAATAACCCCAATTTTCAAATAGATCACCAACATAATTAACAAAGTACCCAACCCCAACGAGAAAAAAACTGAAACGATAATCTTAGATCGGAAAATCAAACCTTGATTAAGATGGTGTCACCCCGAAAGAGCTGGAGCTTCTCCATGGTCTCGGGATGAAGCGAAACGACAGAGTTATCATCGTTTACAGCCTCATCAACAACAAGCCGATTCGGAGCCTTCTTTCTCTCCAGAATCGCAGTACTAAAATCCCTCTTTGTTCCCTTACTGCAAACACAAAACAATTCCCCGAAAATTAAAAGGTTTAAACGTTAAAATCGAAATCGAAAGATACAGGAAGAGAAAGAGAGAGAAAGCAGATCTGTCAAAGCAATGATGTACTTACGAGTCGGAGGATTCAGCTTCAGCTTGGTTAGACATGGCAGAGAGTTTTTGTTGAGAGACTAATCAGAGCTCAGATACCTCTTTTTTCGAAAATTAATTTTGGGATCTAAAGAGATGGGTGTTTCGGTATTTATAGAGAGTCTTCGTTTCTTGTTTGGAAAGAAAAGTTTCGATTCGCTCCACCGAAATCTAATTTCTTTTATTCCTTTTTAATTCGGACTTTGGACGGATATTTGAATATTGTGAAATTATAATTGAATAAAACAAATAAAAATTGTTAGGAAATATGATAAATAAACAGGAAAAAAAAATAGCTGAGGTAAGAGAAAAAATAACACTGCCTTACTGTATGACAAAAATTGAACATGTTTTATTAATTTCTTAAATTGGCTTTTTCGTTTTTCTGACAAAAGAAAATCGAAATACATATTCAATTTTAGATTTAAGTTTTATTTTTATAGTTTGAAGAGAGAGAGAGAGAGAGAGAGAGAGATAGTTGTAGTATTTGCAAGGGCGATACAACTACTCCTTTTGTCTCACGTGGTAGTTCAATCACGCGCACAACAATATTATCCTGCTATTTGACTATTTTGATATTTATTTTCATATAAAAAAGCTTAAAATATAAATGAAAAAATTATATAAATATCTAATCAAATAAATTAATAATTATCTATATAAATCAATTTTTAAAAAAATCATTAATAACAACTAAAAAATTAAGAGATTGATATAAATAAAGATATATATCTTATTAATAATACCTAAAATATAAATTGTATTTAACGCTGCAGTTAAAATCTTATGCCATGTATAACAATTTATATTTTTAAATTAAGAAATATAAATTTTTCTTTTAAATTAAAAAAAAGTTTCAAATAAATAAATTTTAAGCATTTTCTAATCTATTCAACCACGTGCTGGTCTCCTATAACAATGGAGATTTTAAATTTTTGTTAGAGATTTAGAAAATGATGTATATACAATAATATCCTTAAAAAATGATGAACAAGCGTTATGCTATTTAATTATATTATTTTGTGGCATTATTACATCAAATATAGTATTTTTATTTATTTTTATTTTTATTTTTATAATCTATTTGTTTCTAATTGCACAAAGTTTTCAATGACAATTTAATTTAAAATTTAAAACTTCATAGTTTAGAAACCAAGCCTTCATATAATATAAAAAAAAAAAAAAAAAAGTGCAGCTATATGAAGAGTGGGGCCCATAAATAAGGAGGTATGTGCAAGCGTAGAATGAGAGGGTATTGATAATCTAGAATGTTCTATTGTCTGTGTACTCAGCCGAAAGTTGAAATTACAATTATAA
>Ga0325411_1003291_pt1 | contig 18215 bp, 20 predicted proteins | sample PopdelMetagenome_13_FD_206181 | JGI IMG/M metagenome (GOLD analysis project Ga0325411, IMG submission 206181) | Populus deltoides microbial communities from Bellville, Georgia, United States - Xylem-PdIQD-R4 | ecosystem: Host-associated > Plants > Phyllosphere > Stem > Wood/Secondary xylem...
GAAGAACACTTTGCTTGTCGTTTTTTTAACAGTGGACGTGTCCCGTGGAAGGAAGCTTGATGGCACGAAGAAGTAAGAACGCAGAGGTTGTCCCTCTCTCTCCTGTGTTTTCACGGGGAGAAAGCAGAGTTCTGCCACTGCACACAAGAATAAAAGCGGAGAATATTTTATCAAAATAAACACATAAGCAACACCTATAACTACCTAATAATCACCAAATCTTAAAGACGTCGATGTTTCCGAAATCTTTGTTGGGTTTTTTTTGCCTCAGACAATCTCATATCAGGACATGACACTGATAATGCTCGTTCAACGTGCAATTCAATATATATATATATATAAAGGTTCTGAGATCACTCAGCACAACAGCATTAATTTGATATTATATAATGGAATTATAATAGATTTGACAGTACTGTTTAAGAAATCTTCCTTAGTTTTTAAAATTATTTTTATTTGAAAATATATTATTAATTTTTTAATTTTTAATATCATTATATAAAAATCATATTTTTTTAAAATATAGAATTACCAAACGCTAGCAATCTAGAAGCATGTCTTGAAATCTATGGGTGCTATAAGCCTTCTTACACTCTTGTTTATTTTTATGTTTTAAAAATATTTTTTATTTTTTTTAAATTAATATTTTTTTTAGTGTTTTTGCACTAAACTCTTTTTTTTTCCGTTGTTTTTCATTAGGTTTTATCAGCCGGTAAATTTTATCGGAGATATGCTAACCGGTATGAATCTAAATTTTGCTCGCATCGGAGAGTGAAGACTAGGAGAAATAAAATAAATCCTCGATCATGTATAGAGCTCGATATATACCTCGCTCACATGCTTTTATAATAAAAGAGGAAAGCCTTGAAGTCATGTGATGACAATGTTCAGGTGCTTAACGATATATATATCTACTAGCGAATTATAATTCAGGGTTTTTAATTAAAAACTTGAAAAATTATTTTTTTATTAAAAAATTGACATGACAGATCGACCAATCATGCGAATTGATGGGCGATTGCTATTTTAATTATTTACTTATTATCTAATAAATATTACCAGCCTGTATTTCACTGCTTGTCGTTTTAATTAACACATCAATTTATATATATTTTTTAAAAAAACTTATTTGTACACGTCAATGATAATATTAAATGTTGGTTTTATATCTATGCATAGAGCATACAGATAAAAGTATAAATTGTTCTTTTATGGGGTGAGGATAATCAAATTTTATCTTTATTTTATCATCAACTATCACCAATTTGGAAATTAAATTTGTTGATATATACCACAGTTTTTCCTTGTAGACACTATCCACCAATAAATTATTTATTTTTAAAATAAAAGAATAATAAATCTTATTTTTCGACGAATTAAAATTTGATTTTAACAATTATAAAATAGCATTCCAGCAACATTTAAATTATGTTGAACAAGATACTCCATAGTTTTAATAAAAATAAAGACTAAAATCTGTAATAAAAATAATAAAATATAAAATGATAATAACATCATCAAACTGCAAAATTAAATTTAAGTAAAATACGAGTGATTTAAGAATATCACGCTTACGGAGCATTTATAGAGGCCTGGGATTGCCTGGTAATAAAAACAAATTAGGAGAATATAAAAAGTTCGGGTCGTCATTTACAAATTGGCAAAGCAGAAGGGCACAGCTGCAAAAAGACACAGGAATGAAAAGATATATACTAGAATAACCCTCTCTCTGAACTTGACACACAGACACTCTCTCTTTCCTCGAAGCGTTGTTTGGTCTGATTTTGCCCCCCTTCTCTTTCTCCCCGTGAGGTAATAATACCCATTGCAGTAAGAGAGGCAACTAAAATGGGTTGCTTTTCCTGTGCCGGAAAGTCCAGCAAAAATGATAGTAAGAAGAAGCCTGATGATCAGATCCCATCATCTTCAGGTATTTCAATGAAAGACGCTATAAAGCTTGAAAATTTAGATTTTTTTCTCATATTCTCAGTATCAAGTTAATATATTTTGGACTGATTTTCATGCATTTTTTTCATGTGAAATGATTTGAATTGATGAAGTCGTGTCCTTTGCATAATTGTGTGAAACAATCTTTTCTGGGCTGGGAATAATGTATTGATCTGGATTGGACATGGAGGATATAATTCGAGATTGATGTTTCCTTTTAACCCATGTTCAACTCCTTTTAGGCTAATGTGGTCTGTTTTGAGGTTTAATCAAACGATAATGGCTTTGGGGGCGTGGTGAGTTTCCATAATCATGAAAAGTGTAAATCATGTCTTTGCTTTTGTGTGATATAAGATCATACTGGCTTAAAATGATTGTCAGTAACTACCGGGATCAATTCATGGACGATTTACAGTAAACATTAGCATCAAATTCAAGAAATCAGATGATTAATGAAGCTGAATTTTATCATTACCTTTTGCCTTTGCCCACCTTGATCGTAAAATATGGATTAATTAAAGTTTTGATGGATTTGTAATGTTATTCATGTCGGTTCCGTCACTTATTCATGTTTTTATTTGTTTGAAATCCTCACTTTTAAGAAGTCACTCAATGTTAATTCTAAAAGGCGGTTTAATTAATGTTGCAGTGGTTGTACAGGTGTTCAGTTTTTATTTATTTCTACATCTCTGAAAAAACGGCAAGTTATTTGGTGTTGAGGTCCCCAATTGCCTCAAAAAGATTTGGACAGCAACCATTTAGTTCAGAAACTGTTTATATTTCCTTTGCAGTTGGATAGATTATGGTGCATATGGAAGCAATGCACAATACTTGTAACTGAGATAGATCGTTTTCTTGTCTTGTGTGATTGAAAAAAATCCCAGCTTGGATCCTTCTTGGATGCCTGTTTTGTCTTTCATGATTCTTGTTTTCTTTCTATACTCTCAATGACATGATGAAACGTTATCAATATTCAAACATACTTTATGTTTGCTGATGTAGTAGTATGTACTATATCTTGCTTTTCTACATTCATTTGTAGATGGTGTTAATTTCATTTCAGATAAAACAAAGTCAAATGGTGCACCAGATGTAAAGGAGGCTTCCAAGGATGGAGGCTCTGAACACATTGCAGCACATACATTCACATTTCGCGAACTGGCAAATGCAACAAAGAACTTCAGGGCGGATTGTCTTTTGGGTGAAGGAGGTTTTGGCAGAGTATATAAAGGGAGATTGGAGAGTACCAATCAGGTTGGTTGAAGAACTTATTGGAATTTTAGTTTTCACCAAAAAAATTCAGATGCAGCACATATGCTTAAGCATTCTGTTGTATACTCGGGATCAAATTATTCCTACATGTGTACTAGTGTTATTTTATAGAAAGTTCTCCTAGAAAATTGTATAGGCATTCTGTGGACCTTTAGGCTGATATTTTGCATGTTCTTAAAAAGAATAGTGCTAGCAGAAAAAAGACGTTGGGTGCGTGCATTTTAAGCAATGGAATAAAAAAAGAAGTGAAATAAGGCCTCAAAAGAACCAAATAGGACAAAACAAACACTGATAATACTTAGGAGAGAAAGTAATGCTAACCTGGCCAAGACTGACATTGCAGCTTCACGTGTTATTTTGCTGCCACACATCACCTTCCGTATCATTATTGCCTGGAGCAAACAGCAGTTCTGCCTTCTCACAACTTCGTTCATGCCATGATGGTCACCTCATCCCACCAGTGTCCTGCACCATCACTTAGCCTGTACTGTGATCAATGTTGCTACCATGATCCCTAGACACTATTGTCACCATCACAACTCAAGTGCCAGAACCTCACATTATGACTGTTGCACAGCACCCACCCTCTATCATCTAGCAAATCCCCATGTGTTCATCTATGTACACTTCCACCTTGCAAGCCAAACCCTACACCAGAATCTGTGCTGCCCTTTCACTGCCCCTGAAATCATTGTTACAAGCTCATTGAAGGCATTTTAGGTAGTATGGGTTGCTTCTTAATGTAATATAGTTGATATTGCTTAGTGGTTGCTTTTTTCTAAAATATTTATTTATAATGTAAAGCGAATAGGAAGTTAACTGGAAATAAGAATCATCAAAAGACGAGTTTTTCTTTGTAGTTTTTATTACTTTGGGAGGGATAAAAGTGATGGGAATTATGAGGTGCATATTTCACCAAAAGGAAAAGCTTGTGAAGAACTTCCTCCAAAAGTTGTGTGCTTCTAACTGGAAATGTTAAATATTGATCTTTATTTAACCGTGGTTGTTATTTGTTTAGTTCATAATAATCCCATAGCTGTCAGGATAATATCTTTTTAATGCATATGGTTTTGACCATAAGCAATAGACCTTTGGTTTAGACCTTAACCATGTTCTTTGGATTGTGTAGGTTGTAGCTATCAAGCAACTTGATCGTAATGGGCTGCAAGGGAATAGGGAATTCCTTGTTGAAGTATTGATGTTGAGCCTACTCCACCATCCAAATCTTGTTAACTTGATTGGCTATTGTGCTGATGGAGATCAAAGACTTTTGGTTTATGAATACATGCCATTAGGATCTCTGGAAGATCATCTATATGGTATATGACCAAATCTTGATTTCTAGATAATTAGGCTGCAAAAAAGTTGTGTTTTTTGTCCATTGCATGTATTACTAAACAGTTGAATGAGATGGGTGGCAGGTGAGGTGCAAAAATTACATGGTTGCAGCTAAGATTTTTGTTCTAGATTATCATTTCTTGTTTAATCACTACAGTGGCTTGATATACATTTCTTGTACCAATGCTTCAGCATTTTTTCTTCTTATATGCTTATATTTCAGACCTGCCACCCGATAAAAAACGACTTGACTGGAATACAAGAATGAAAATAGCTGCTGGTGCTGCTAAAGGCTTGGAGCATTTGCATGACAAAGCTAACCCCCCTGTTATATACCGTGATTTGAAATGCTCAAACATTTTACTTGGCGAAGGTTATCATCCCAAACTATCTGATTTTGGCTTGGCGAAATTGGGTCCTGTTGGAGACAAGACCCATGTATCCACAAGAGTGATGGGAACCTATGGATATTGTGCACCTGAATATGCAATGACAGGACAGCTTACTCTGAAATCAGATGTTTATAGCTTTGGGGTTGTTCTCCTTGAGATTATTACGGGAAGGAAAGCTATCGATAATTCAAGAGCTGCTGGGGAGCATAACCTGGTTGCATGGGTAAGAAAGTTGTCTTCCTACTGCAATGGTATTTTCATCATTTCTGTGTAGATGCTTCATCTGAATAAATATGTGGTGCAACGACCTTGAATCTATGTAACTTTGGTCTTCTATTTTATTTTTCTTGGTTGAGAGTGAGTAGTAATAAGCCCAGGATTATATGAGAGAACTGCTGCTGATCATTAGGCTCCGAGCATTTCCATTTCACACAACAAGCATAATTTTTTCACCTTTAGGTAGTTAGTATTTTTATCTGCTTTTTCTATGCTGTTGCTGTCATGCAGTGCAGTTCTACTGTGAGGCGATGATCACCAAGAACTCTATTTATAGTCAAAATGCTAGTAAAGTGAATGTTATCTAATTTGTCTCATGTTGCAGGCACGGCCCTTGTTTAAAGATCGAAGGAAATTTGCACAGATGGCTGACCCCTTACTCCATGGCCAGTATCCAGCGAGGGGCTTGTATCAAGCTCTTGCTGTAGCTGCAATGTGTGTTCAAGAACAGCCTAACATGCGACCCCTTATAGCTGATGTAGTCACAGCACTTTCTTATCTTGCTTTGCAGAAATATGATCCAGAGACCCACCCAGTCCAGGGCTCTCGCACAGGCCCTTCTACTCCTAGAACTAGAAGAGAACAATGAAGTTGGTAGGAGAGAGATTTAGTGAGAACAGTGGTCCAAGGATGGTTCAATCCTTGGAAACCAACAATTAGATCACTATCATCCTGCAAACCATGGGAACACAGGATGTTTCACCCAAACATCTGTCTTTCCATGATTCAGAGATCAATGGATTGGAGTTCAGTAGTGTGCAATTGTTGGCTGCATTTGCAATGGTACTTGTCGATGAAATCCTGCAGCAGTTCCAGACACGGTGCTGCAATAGAAAATTCCTCCGCTGCTGTTTTGTGAGATTCGTCTTGGCCTTACAAATATCATAATTCCCCCCCGTCTTCCAACCCTTATACAAAAATTTTTCATGTACAATTGAGCTTGGGGCTTTGTATCTAATTGTTTTCCATAATAGAAACTTGTGCAGCCTTGAAAAAAATTTGCTTGGAATTACGCCTCAGTGTTGGTATTTTTTTATATACCCCTGATTTGCCCAGGATCTTTGGAACTCATTAATCTCTCAGGGTGGCTTGTTTTGGATTTGACACTCCTATAACAGGAACTTGTGGTTCTGGAATATGGGTGTATACATGTTTTGTCAATAGCCATAACTAGTTGAGCACCTGGCAGGGGAGCAGGAGCCTCTATCCTTGACGAAAAACAGACTAAAACAACAAAAGCAAGCCGAGGAATATAGATAGGACCCAGAGCATTGTATAATCATTATCTTATGACTTGGAGCAGCCTTCAGAATTTATTTCATTGTTTGTTGTTAAAATGCACCAGCTCTAGGCATGACATGCTATTCTACTGTCAAAACTTCCGTAAAGGAATTTTCAAGCATTAAACCAAGTATAGCCACGCATTTCCTCCATATTTCAACAAAATGAACTCAAATGCCGACCACTGAAAGATTTATGCGATTGTTTCACTGATGATATCATGGTTCTTACATTCTCTTCACCTCTACACTAATGTTATTATTGTTTAATGAACAAACAATTAATGGAAATGGGCTCTATAATGAAAAAACCCAAAAAAAAAAAAAAAACAAGAAACTAATCTATACTCTGCCTGAACTTACCTTCGTACACAAAAAAATATCTACCAAGCCCACAAATAAGATATTTCACGATCTACATATCATTATGATAAATATGCAATTTTCTATTACTTGTCGTGTGCTGAAATGCCATTAGTCTCCTGCTCAGGATTCTGCCCCTCATTGGTAGGCTTGTCATCACTTGCCTCCTCAACAGTAGCGGGTTTCCCCTGTTGAGTTCAGTTTGAGTTAGCAACATTATTATTATTATTATTTTCATGATACAAATTAGCAACTTTAATAAAAAAACAATCGACAGCTAACACTAGTCAAATAAAACTAGCATCGTGTTGAAGCAAGCAGCTTTACACTTAATAAATACGAAGGACAGGTGCTATGGTACACGGCATTAAAAAAAAAGAAGACTTGGTAATTAGCTGCCTCAGGCAATGTTTAAGCCACGGCAAAACAAGAGACTGTTGAACCAAGTACACAGAAGGGGCCAAACTCTACGGGGGTGTCACCCCAGAGACCCAAGGGGAATCCTGGAAGGGTTAGGCAGCTAGCTCTCCTTATTACTCCAATTATAGACAAAGAAAACAAAATTAAAAGGCAGAAAAACAGATAATCATGATGAAAAAGAAATCCAAGCTAATGAGTAGTTTGAATGCAGCGATAACTATCAGCTACCCCAAAATGGACACATCAAAATCCTATTTATTAGCACACTGCAATATATAGGTGGTGCAAGCATTCACGAATTTAAGGAGGCAGTAGCAAAATAAAATCGAACCTTGTTTCGGTCACGCCATCCAAGTCCAAATGGTCGGGCTAGTAAACCAATCTTTCTCGCAGGTATTTCCTGTTCAGGCTCTTGATTGGCACGTGTTTGTGAATCTGGATGTGAAGATCTACAAAGAAATTCATGTTTCTTATAAGCACCAATTATCCAAGTAGGTACAATATGTGTGTAAAACAGACAATACTTCATGCATTTTCTGCTCAGGAACGCATATCAAACCTTGGGGACAGAGAGGGAGATGACAATTCAAATAGAATTTATTTGTCAGCATGGGAAGTTAGAGCAACCTACCCCTCATTCTACTTAAATGTGGGCGTGTCTTTTAATTAATTGATGCAACATATGAAAAATTCCATTTCTCATCCCATTATGTTCAATACACTCTATTCGTTTAGAGTAAATCAAACTGACCCAAGCGACAAATCAAAGTAAATATGACCACATACAGTTCCAAGGAATGGTGAAAAATTAAATCGTGTCAACAAGAAATTAGGACTGCACACAGGTTTCAGAAATGTTTGGCACTAGCAAAATTGACTACACACCGAGGAGAAGGTTGTGCTTTAAGTTGACCAGACTGATACTGCAAAGTGGCCTCCAACATTGACTCTGCCATAACCACTCGTTTCTCCATTTCAGCAAGTGATGCAATGGCCTGTTCATATTTTTCCTGCATATAAACAGTTGTTGGAGAGATTAGTGAAACAAAGAGACAAATAGAATGTCAAGAAGTGAACATTTTCAGAGAGTTGAAATACAGAACAGATCAATTAAAGAATGACAAAGGAATCTGGTGCGCTCCTCAGTGGAGAGGGAGCACAACTAATCTATAGCTCAAGGAACTATGGTAGAAAAGGACTCTCTCTGTCATATCAAGTGTGTTCTGCATAACACACAGAAAGAGGGCTAGTGTGACAGGTGGTGTGTACAAGGCCCAGGAACCAATTCACTGCTGTAAGACGAGTTGCAGCCATATGTGAAATCATGATTCTTGATATGGGCCTTACTCCACTGATTCTATTAGGGACACATTCCCTCTTACTTATGTGAAATTATCAGAGTCTCAATCATATCAAGTGTGTTCAGCATAACATACTGATTCCTATTTATATGGAAATTAACTTGGACCTTTATCTAACAGGCACCACCTTCCAGAACTAGGGTAGTGAAGGATTCATCACCAGTTCCTAATGGTTGATAAACTGCTAATAGATATGATATATTTGCATTAGAATCAAACAATATGGCAAGCATAATTGGTATGTCCGACCTGCAAGTGTAAAGCTCAGGACACATCACATACATCATCATAGAATTGTTAAGACTTCTATTTGAATGTAAATTACATATAAAAGATGAACTAGGAATAGAACAAGAAATTATAAACCTGAAGCACTTGAGCTGCATATCTCTGTGCTGCCGCATCTTGCTCAGCATATATGCGAGCATCTTCAGTTACCTTTTGATCTTGTTCCACCCGCATTAAGACCTACATAAGAAACAAGTGAGCTAGTATTAAGAAAAGACCAGGCCAAGATTTGAGAGAAGATATGATCTTCCCAAACCAAACTCATTGACCATGGAGCAAAAATAACCTGAAGCATGGCATTTTCTTGTTCCTGCTTATCAGCAAGAGCCCTCCGCAGCTCAGAAACCTCTTGCTCTAACTGTTCGACCTGATGATCAGAAGTAGATGCTCAGCACGTTTGATCAAAGTTAGATAGCAAGGACTTAACTAGCATAGTAACTGATTAACTGCATATTGCTTAAAAAATCCCAGCTTAATGTGAAGTCCAATAACAGCTACTGTATGATCAAATTTGCCCTATTGCTACCATCACTCCTGGGGGCATAAAACGAAGTGGATTCTAACTACAATGTGAAAACCATTCTAGAAGGGAATTGGAAATAATACAGAATAGCTGTGGATTTTGCATCATTTCACTTCCCTGAGCCTTGCAAGAAAATCAAACATTTAAAGAAGAAGAAGAAAGTTTGGACACACCCTAGCACTCAATTGCCGCCGATTATCTTGCTTGACCATCTCCATCAAAGCTGTCTCCAACTCCTCAGCTCTGACAGAATTGATATTAACAGAAATTTAATGTAATATTATGGAAAAACAAAAACACTTCGACAATTAAAAATGAGGTAATTCTACATCAAATTATGCAGGCAAGAGAACTGCAGAAACTTTTTAATTTTTTATACTGTCACAAGGAGATATAAATTGTTATTAATGTTGTTTCCATGAGACTCCCACCTAGAGACAAAAACGTATTTTTTTTCTGCCAGAGACACCATATCCATCCATAACTCAGCTATGCTCTTTTTCCTTCTTTTATTAGAACAAAAAACTCACCTATTCTAAAGCTTCACAGTATTTATTTGGGGATGTTTAAGAGATCTAGTCATGTTCAAACTGTGAATTCCATCCACGCAAAAGCTAAATTTTGGAGATCTAAGTAGCTAGTTGATAGTTATGAAGCAAGTGCTAGCTTTGAACCCAAGTACTGCATTCAGATCCTCAGCTCACTCTATGAAGTGCACGTTGAAAATTGAAGGTGAATCAAGGTATCATTTTCTTTACAATTACTAACAAAGATTACAAGGCCGGAATAGTGCAGTTGTTTCTTCGTATTATAGCCCTCAATGACCAAAATGGTACTATGTCACTCAACAGAAAGGCACATTTACAAAATTGAATTGGAAAAGTACCAGGAGAAAGGTCAAGGCCCGTTATGGATGTAGAAAGCTAGAGTAAAAAGTTTAAAATAACCAAAGGCAATATTCTGAAAACTAAACAAAGTCTAAGCTGACAGCAGCAGAAAGGATGAAAATTCCAAGATGAGGTGGTAACTTTGGAAAACACTGAAGGCTTTTCTACATAATTGCTCCTACTATCTAGAGCTCTAAGAAATCCCGAGGAGGTAGATGATCTCTGTAGAACTGTTCCCAATGCAAATAACACTAGTGGAATTTCAAATTTCCTTCTCACCACACATACAAACTCTGACAGCCAAAAAATGCTCCATGTGTTGTATGCAGCTTGTGGTAGCCTAGGTTTTAAAATTGAGAACTAAACAAAGTCTAAGCTGACAGCAGCAGAAAGGATGAAAATTCCAAGATGAGGTGGTAACTTTGGAAAACACTGAAGGCTTTTCTACATAATTGCTCCTACTATCTAGAGCTCTAAGAAATCCCGAGGAGGTAGATGATCTCTGTAGAACTGTTCCCAATGCAAATAACACTAGTGGAATTTCAAATTTCCTTCTCACCACACATACAAACTCTGACAGCCAAAAAATGCTCCATGTGTTGTATGCAGCTTGTGGTAGCCTAGGTTTTAAAATTGAGACTATGCATCCCAATAAAAATCTTAACCTGAGCATGGTAGATCTTTTCTCCTCTAGCAACTTGCACAGTTCAACCTTCAACCACACCACCTGCATGACAAAAGAACTGCATTTCACCATCTAGCATCATAAGACAATTATCTAGACTTGTATTAATGTCATAAAGAAGGGAATATAAATTCCATGTTTCATGAAGGTTTCCACAAACAAGATATCAAAGGGGGGCACAAAATAAAGCAAGGATACAAACACAACCCAACCAGACACAAAAACGCTTAGTAATGAAACCACTACAATACTGCACCTATAATTATAGCATAATATAACCAGCATCTCCAGTTTGGACTTCGCTGGTCGAAACATGATGTTTAATACATCAAATCAGCTCTGATCAAGAACTTCCAGATCTCAAATACATATTTCCCTCCCCAGTAATTTCTCCAGAGGTTCGTAACCATAAAAGTGACTGTTTACATTTCCCTCCCCAGTAATTGCCCAAAAGCCCTAGTGCCATTGTTTATATAGTGATCTTCCTACACATCATTCAAATCAGAGCTGAGTCCATCAATTCTTTTCCCCTCACATATGACTTAAAAAGTATGACCACTTCATTCCCAAAATTTTTTTGCAATGCTGGTGTAACTAAAAGCCCTGGGGAGAAAAGGGTGAGTTTAAAAGAAGGACGATCTATTTATCTACATTTATATAGTTTCTACTTTACTACAACCAAAGTGATGCCTGGTCATCAACTCAAGGGGCTTGTGTAAATAAACATCATATGGACACTACACGGTAGACAATCATCATTAGATTTGTACAAATTCCACATCAAGGAAAAGATTATGCTCGAGAAAAGGGGGGGAATGTTTAGCTACCTGATCTGGAACACTATCTATTTCTGCATCCCCTGTCAGGCTAATAAGAACTTCATCTGCATTGGTGGATCCAGACTCTGAACGAGACAATTCACCACTAGTCTTTTTAGTTGTTTCCATCAGTATTGACTTGCGATCATGCTTGAAATTATATAGCTTAGTTGCCAGACCCTGAGAATCCCTCAAAGCTTGAAGCCCCTTTGTTCTTTCCTCAACCATAGTTATAACAGCCTGTCGATGCTTATTTCTCAGCTCTTGTAATCTGGTTTCATTTACATTTTGGTAACCCATGCAGGCTGTTAAGACAAGTTGACTGCTATCAAACGTTGAGCCTGCCAGTGACTGTAGCAAAGTAACTGCATCTCCAGCATCCTTAGTGGTAACTAATGCAGGGCCTACAAAAGACTGAACTAAATTAAGTTCCATAAACTATAACAGCCTCACTTGAAGATCAGAAAACCAAGTCACTGCTTGTACAGGGAAAAAAAAAACTCAACGTAATTCCTCAGTACCATATAACTCCATCAAAGCAAGTGCTGTCCTAAATAACATGACACGGTTTCCTTCGTAAAGGAGGACATCCCAAACTCGGAGAACTGAAGTCAAGAGAAAGCAGTCAGATGCCAAGCTTGTAACTAGGGCACAATACAATGAGAATAAGAATGAAGAAATTAGAAATGCTGTTAATGTTGAAGTGAAAAGCTTTATCATGCAATGCTAGGCAGACTTAAGTTCATATTTTAAAGCTTAAAACCTGACCACTTTCCCAAGGAAGCATGTTCATGAATATGGAAAGGAACCATGGCCCAGTAACCCAAGCAACCTGCACTCCCTGGTAATCAAGATGATTGACTGCACCAAAAGTAAAGCTGGCATAAGAACTCTCCTAGGTAGCATCACCAAAGAAATTTTATGCATGTATAAATAATTAGGAACGGCACAAACCCAATTTAGGAAACCTTTCGCGCACCAGCTCCTCAAAGACAAGTTGGTCAACCTGACAAATGGAATGGTTGATCAGATACCTATCCATATATGCTGACGGATCACAGCATCATAGCAAGCATCGCCAGAGGGAAGGGCACAGATATACAGAAAGACAGATCTATAGTAAGCATTACCTGTGACTCTATCATTTCCTCTGAGTAATAACCATCAAAATAGTCATCGATAATACCCATCAATGTCCTGGGAATTAAACCAAAATTTAGGGGCACAGCAATATCAAAATTGATCTGACATAGGAAATATAAATCCAACAGTACTGTAAAAAATTAGGACTAATAAAATTGTGTTCTCTGTCATTTGACAACATAAAACTACAGCAGCACGCTTCTGAATACAAGGACTTTCCAATTGGGGGGGGGGGTTACAATGGCAAAAACAAAATTTCAAGGCCTACCAGAAGGCATTTTCTTCAGGCATCAGAAGTAGCAACAAGGCAGCAAAAAAATTCATGGCCTGCATATATATAGAACCCAAAAACACATTAAAATTCAATGGTATATTCTTGCAATAAATCACAGTTATTGAACTTGAATAATTTGTTACTTTAGTTGAAACTTGTCTGAACTGGCAGTATAATGTTGTCAAATCACATTTTGAATGCCGCAACTTTTGTCTTATCTACTAATATCCTCTTTATCCAAATATATCTCATAAGATGAGAGAAAATTTCTTTTGAAAGTTATACGACTTCTTTTAACAAAGCTGAAACTGGCAGGAGATAGGTTGTTGTGATTACAAGATCATTTTTGTGATTTGTGTAGATATTGCCTGATTTTAAATATCATATAGTTGTGATTTTAAATTAAAAGTTGATATTTCATTACATGTATTGCATGTCTTGTTAATGATGATGTTATCATTCAAAGTGATTCTGAATGCTGTAATAACACTCAATTCAACTACATTCAGGAATTGCTTGATTTTGATCAATCATCTCCATTTGTGTTCATGGAATTTATAAAGCAAAATTTTAAGAAGTTTGGCCGAAAAATTTGTAAGGATGCAAATTGTTCTTATTCACATTGTAGCTGTTTCATCTTCTTTATTACATGTGTCACGTAATTCATCACATCTCCAGATGTAGTATTTTTTTTTTTAGTAAGCTGGCAGGCCAAGCCTTGAAAGACACAAGTTGATTTCATTGAGTACCATAAGCTGTTTCAAGTACCTGACAGTAGCCAACGGCAGGGTTATGTCGAGCATATGCTGTCAGCAATTGCCTCAGAGCATCTCTACCATCATTGTCCAAAGCAGGATGACCTGGAAAAGTTCTTGGCAAGTCCTGCATATGAAACGGGCTAGAGATTTTATTTCAAAAAGCCACTAATATGTTGGGTGATGACTTGGATTGAGAATACCAAATAGAAAAAAGTAGGTCCCGTTCTAAATTTAAAGACTATGCATGCCATTACCTTCTCGATCTGGCCTTTCCATTTCTCTGGTACACAAACAGTGTCTGCAGTTGAACCTTTGGTATCACTGTCTGATTGTTGGTCTACATGATTTCCAGAATTAGTTTCTGAAGCAAGCAGATCCTGGTAATACTTCTCCACTCTGCGTGTCCTTGCACCCACAAATGCTTGCCAGAGCTAAAATTGAGAGCACAAATCAATTTTGAAGCTCATGCACCATGAAACAAATTTAATTTGAGAAGAAAAGGAAAACAAATAGCACAAAATATACCTCTCCTCTGAGTGCCATTGGGACTCCCCCACGTACAAGGACCTCCAGCTCTTCTTTCCAAGGAAATGAAGATTCTGGAGGCAGCGCATCAGCAGGTGCACCTGTGGTAGGGGCACTAGCACTGTCACTGGAAGAGGTGTCTTGATTTGGATCTGATCTTTCCACGTCGTAAAACTCGTCTTCAGAATCCTCTTCGGATGCTCCTTTTGCTGATTTAGCATCTTCAAAAGAAGGTACCATCCTTTCTTTTTTAGTCTCTTGCTGGTCTTTTGATTGGTTTCCTTTCCTCATGATGCGAAGACTCATCATATCCTCAATGACACGGAGAGATGGCCTGATCTCAGTCCATATTTGGATCCCATGAGTCTTTTTACTGTCTGCAGACTGTTTCTCCTCTGTAACGTTTTCCAGTAAAACATCAGAACTAGGTTCCTCACCACTTATATCAACGCCCTTCTCCGAGCCATTATTTATCTCTTGCTCTGTTGCTTCAGCATGCAACTCCTTGTTATATTTCTCAGAAGATGTGCCATTTATCGGCAATTGAGAAGAATCTGCTTGCTGTTCCAAGAAGGTCTTCCATCTATCCGATCTTTCCTCTTCTTCCTCCTGAAATCACAAGTTCATCAGAAAAACAAGAGAAAAAATAAGTTATTCGCCTTAGTAAGCAACTTCTCTATCTCAAACTCCATTTGATTGCATTAAAAATATTAGGAGATGCAGATAAATCAAATCTTGGATAAAAAGTTCCGGATAGGTAATGAAACAAGCCTCGTTTTTCAATCTTGGTAATGTTCGGACATTTGCTGCTCTCAATTATCAATACTTTCAGGAACCGAAACACTGTTTAACAGCTTCCTCGACAACTAAACAGACTATTCAATTTTTTTTTTTGAAGTATAAAAGAAGCAAAGAAAACCTGGTAGATATTAGCATATTCTCTGTATCTTTGTAAATGCTGCGGTCTCACAGCAAATCCATACGCATCCCTGTCCACACCAATATCCATTAACAACATAACACCTCCACAACAAAAATTCAGGAAAATTCCCGATGACATACGAATCACAAACATACAGACAAACACTTCTGCCCGCAATAAATAAATAAACAAAGAAAAAAATATATAACTCTAAAATAAATTTTAAAAAAAACTCATGGATTAAGACAGATCTAAATAAAATGAATTTACCTGCAATCAACCTTGAAATCTCGCTGGCTCAAACTAGACAACAACATATTCCACTTAAAACTACAATTCCACCCTCCATATCTCTCAACATTACACTCAGATTTACCAAAAATCACCGCATTTCACACTTAATTCCTAAACTTAGCCAAACATCACGCATTACAGTAACCAAATTCAAACAAATCAAGCTCGGTAATGATCAAACTAGTCAAAGTCAAAGAGTAGTCAAAGAGTAATTATAAACGCGATCGATCAGGGAAATGTGTGTGCTAATGAAGTTCAACTCCATCACGCATACTGTAGGGGCCGGAATTCGATAGATCATCTCAGAAATAAAAAGAAAGAAAGTGACGCGTGACGCGTAGCGAGAGAAGATGGGAGAGGATTTGTAGGCGTACCTCTTGTGTTCAAAGGCGGTGAGAGGGTTGATAGATTTCGTTTGGGACTTCATTTGCTGGATCAATTTGATTGGTCCGTTTTCACAGCCTTTCTGTTGAGAGATTGATGCGGGTAGAGGATCTCACTGTGCAACTGGTTTTCAGGGAGGGGGGGAGTGTGTGCGCGTTTGCGCCAAGTAGTGTGGGTTTTGTGAGAGTTTTAAGCGAAGGGGGGAGGCTAGAAAAGAGTAGAGGGGCACATGCGAGTAGCGAGATTGTCGTTTACATCATTACATGTGAGATTTGTGAGGCGAGTTGCCATTTTTTGATATTTTTTCATTTTTTAAGCACGGAGTTCGAGGTTGTGTTTAGCGGAGGGAGAAAGAACTAAGAGGGAGAAAAAGGGCGCTTTTTGGTAAATTTGATGCCTGTATTTGGCTAAATGAGGGACCCACGATGGGGAGCTGATGGACCCACGAGTGAGCTGAAATGGTCCGGGTGACGGTGATGCCGGATGGGTGCCGGCGTGTACCGTGAGGCAGTACCGATTAAGGTTTTGCGTTGATTATTATGATTCTAACTTGGTAAAACAGAAAATACTTTTCCTATTGTCAATCGGTGCTTACTGTAAATGCAATTGAGGCAGGGGTGGTCTTATTTTATGATGAATAATATTATGCTTATGTCTTTTTATACTCTTTTTTTATATAGATAAAGGTAAGAAACGCATGAAAAAAAAATATTTTTTATAGATATTAAGCAGTAGAATTGAGAAATGATATCTTGATATTAAAAAAACATGTTTCAAAATACTCTCAGTAATGTATTTTTGTAACCAATTGTTGTATTTTTTAAAAAAATAATAATAATAAAGAAGTTTTGTAATGTCATGATTTATTTTAAGCTGTTGATATCTCTTTTCTTATTATTTTCATTAGCTTTTCCTCTTATTTTATTATTTACTACTTAAAAGAAAAATAATGTTTAAAGCATTATTGTTTTTATGTTTTAAAAAAATTAAAAATATATTTTATTTTTTCTTCAAATCAATTTTTTTTTGTTTTTTATATAGTTTTAATATATTAATATTAAAAATAAAAATTATTATCTTAATATATTTTTTTAAAAAAATTATTTTAAAAACACGACGGATACTCCAATATAATACATGCTATCAACGCAGCGTGCAGAATTTGTTGCGTTCTTCATTTGGGGTAAGCTTCTAGTTTGATTGAAGGGTGCGGAGTAAATAATTTCTTCAGACGGTAACGATTGTGTCGGCAATCAGACTTTTTACTGTGTCAGAAACACATCAAGCATGCCTAGCATGATGCATGGCGTTCATGCCTTATCCAGGTGAACATGATATTAAGGAAGTTGATTGCCATAACGATCTGTGAGAATTACCGAATGGACAGCAGAAGATGAGTGGTGTTCCTTCAAACAAGTAGGCCCAAGACGGCTATCATTGGTGCCATGTGATTACCAGCCAGTGCAAAATGTCACGACCAGTTTGACCATTTTGCTTAGTAGGTGCTCAACAAGGAGCTTTTTTGACGGGTCTTCGTGAACATGGAGATGGAGTAGCACCGATGTTAATTGCTTGCTCATCTGCTTCATCATGACGTAAAGCGAGTTTGTGTTTTAAGTTTATTTAAACTTGAATTTTTGTGAATATAAAAAAAAAAATGTTTGATTTAACAGTAAATTTATTTTTAAATAGTTTGTACATCAGTCATATTAATTTTAACCTTTTTCTTTTTTTAAAGAGCTGAGACACGTACTCTAGAACCTATTTCTTCCTTCAGTTTATTTGTGTGTTCATGTTGGAGTGTGTGTTTTTTTAAGAATATTTTTAACTTAGATATATACTTAAATGATTTTAAATATAAAAATAAATAATATCTAATACAACCAGGAAGAATCATGACTTGGCTCAATGGAGGTCGTCTCACACTTCTCCTCCACGAGCAGGGGAGTTTTCTTCTCAAGTCTACGGTGGTTAAACCACTATTAAATTTTTAAAATTATTTATTTAAAAATATATTAAAATAATATATTTTTTATTTTTAAAATTTATTTATAACATGAACCCA
>Ga0325411_1003292_pt1 | contig 18213 bp, 8 predicted proteins | sample PopdelMetagenome_13_FD_206181 | JGI IMG/M metagenome (GOLD analysis project Ga0325411, IMG submission 206181) | Populus deltoides microbial communities from Bellville, Georgia, United States - Xylem-PdIQD-R4 | ecosystem: Host-associated > Plants > Phyllosphere > Stem > Wood/Secondary xylem...
ATATATACCTCCGCTGCTAGTACTTCATGAGTTTTCATTGCAGCGAGCCAGAATTCAGGCACCCCCTTCTCTGCATTAAAGAAGTACTATACTCTTAAGTTCAAGATAAGGCATTGCTTTCAAATACACCATGTATGTTTGCCGAAAACGACATTTACTCTTCAAAATATTCACTAATACCTTCTGCAGCCCCTTCAACTTCTTCTTGACCGTTCACAATCTCAAATCTCTGCGCCGAGTGTCCATCAAAAACTTAAATTAAGTGCAGAAATACAGAACAAAAATTGTAATGCATGCTACCTCTGATCCAGCATTCATGTAAACACATGCAGAAGTAATAATGCAAGACAATATATACCTTAGTGTAGAGCGGTTGATAAAGCTTCTGGTATTTAGCTTGTAATGCCTTTCTCTCCTCAAGAAACTGTGCCTCCAGCTCATCATGTTGGCTCTGCAGAAGACATCAATGCGCACATATATATATAATTAAGCGTACCATGATCATGTATACATGTAATAAACATTAACAAGAATGTTGTAAACCGGGCTATAAAATAACATAAGATGATGAACAGCACAATGTTTCTTGTGGAATGTAGATGGATATATAGACCAACCTGAAGATGTCTGAGACCCTCCATACGTTTTCTGACCTTGGGAGACAATGATACCTTCATGTTGCAGTTACTCACAAGGGAGGAGTCTGGGAGATGGGAAAATATGATGTGCCAAGAAAAGGAGGGAAAGTGAGTTTATGATGAACTTATGTGAGCTTACAGGTTTTTATGTATAAGCCCAGGAAAGTGATGCGTTTCTTGTCGAACTGGTACTGGTATCCATCTGTTCCTGTTAAGGGGATGCCACCTGTGGTTCGAGCATACAGGCCATTGGAATCGATTCAAATTTAACATTCAAGTAAAGGATCAGATTCAGGAAGAAATTGAAACCATTTTTTCATCTCGGAAAGAGCAAAATCCACTCCTCTCACTTTTGAGTCTGGGACTGATTTCCACTTCGAAGATGGGGATCCTTTATCTTGTTTCGTGTTTTCCTCTGTTTCTTTTGTCGATTCTACTTCTAAAATTGAGTTGATCATAAATTACTCCTGAGTTTTATTGCAATGAATTAAGTTAGGGTAGGAAACTTGGAATCCAATCCTTCTTTTCCTATGAAACATGTACCACTCATTGGTTTATTTGGTTAGAAACTGTTTGAGAGGGTGATAGGTATTATTTTTTAAAGTATTTTTTATTTTAAAATATATATATATATATTTTTAATATTAATACATCAAAATAATAAAAAAATTCTAAAAAAATATTATCTTGAAGTTAGAAAAATATTCAAAATTTTTCAGAAATATAATTGTACTGCAATGCCAAAGGGTGGAAAACTTCTTCCTTTTGCATTGAACACAATATATAATTGTGTATCAAATCTTACTTTTATAAAAGCTAAAATAACCTTTTTTTTTCATTTAAAAACATATTTCATAATAATTTTAATCAAATATTTATTTTTTAAACTTATTTTTTTAAAAACTACAATTAAAAACGTTTTTTTTTAAACCTATTACTTTTAAATCATTATCATAAAAATTATCAGATACCATACATCAATATTCCTCTAATCCCAGAGCAATGTTCGTTGTAAACTTTTTTTTTTTTTTTTTCTGAGATGACAACATTGATTTAACTAAATAGTGTCCGCAATTTAGAATACACGTAAACACATGCTGATATTTGAGAATGCTGTGGAAATTGAATTTTAATTTTTTTATAAAAAATAATTTTTTTATATGTTTTGAATTGTTTTAATATGTTAATTTTAAAAATAATTTTTTAAAAATATATATTTCAACTTAAATAATTATTTAAAAAATAATCTCAACTATATTTTCAAACAGAAAAATGCCGTTTAGTACACTAGAATTACACTACAAATAGAAACAGACGCTCCTTTTATTGCAGTAAAACACAATTTGGTCTTAAAGTTTTTCTTTTCAGTATATTTGATCCTTGTATTTTTTTTTCCAGTTTTAAGACATGATTTTTATCATGATTCAAGGATTGAAGAGAGAGAATCATTAAAAAAAAAAAAAGGTTTTGGCCAACCACATCACATCACGGGCACAAAAAAATATTAATTTTAATATATATAAAAAAGTTCAATCGAGATGGTTTCGCAGGATCAGTGCTGTAATGGCACCCTGTGACACAACCTGCAATTTCACCTATGGAAGAAGATTCAATCGAGATGGTTTCGCAGGATCAGTGCCGTAATGGCACCCTGTGACACAACCTGCAATTTCACCTGTGGAAGAAGTTTCCTAAGAGGCTTCAATAGATACCTTAAAAAACAACAAAATAAAATAAAAAGATAACATCATTAAACAAACTAAGACTGCCCGCTTTTAGCCAAGAGTTTTTCAAGCCAGAACACCTAACAAATGAGATCATTATTGAATGAGAAATGTGGTGCATCATCCAGAACCCTAACCCTCTCTCTCACCCGCACAGAGCCAAACTCAGGCCAAGAAATAAAACAGACTGAATGGCAGAGCAATGATTATCACACCTACATGACATATATTGTGGATTTAGCTGTAAACCAGATTTAACATGTTAATTCAGTTGATTTGAATTATTTTTTAATTAATTTTTTTGGAGCATAGCTTGAAATATTTTTTTTTCGGAGCAAAATGTGGCTGACTTAGAGAAACAAAAATAGGTCGCCAAGTTATTGGGGGTATGACGACGATATCACCTACCGCTCAGGCTGTGAAAACTCAACCGTAGATGCCCTCTTACATAAGCCTGATAGTCCAATTCTTCATCATTTGCATTTGCCGGAGGTGACAGTGTGGGATGAGATTAAGAGAGCCATGCGGCCACTGCTAAACCTGAAAGGCCATATGCACGGAGAAATATTCTATTATTATTTAAAGGAAGGGTGGTCATTCCTTCTCATGCGACACTACGGGCCAAACCATTGTAAGAAGTCCACAAAACAAGAATATGTGGTCATATGGGGTTTTGCGGACATTCAAAAGGTTGGCTCAACAATTTTATTGGCCAAAGATGTATTAAGCAATCCAAGAGTACGCCAAGAACAATGAAGTCTGTCAAGAGATGAAGTCTGAAACAGTGTCTCCAGCTGGGCTCCTGCAACCGTTTCCCATTTCCTGTCAAATATGGGACGATATCACCTTTGATTAGTGTTTTCCCATTTCCTATCTCATCCTTCCACTGCTAAAATCGTGGCTGAAAAATTTGTTGGGAGGAGTTATCAAATTGCTCGACTTACCCAAGCCTATCATTAGTGATTGGGACCCTGTCTTTATCAGCAAATTTTGACAAGTTCTTCAAAATGTCAGGCATCAAACTATAACTCACCCAATGGGTTAAACGAGGGGATAAATTTGAGGAAGAAAATTAACTTGGCCCAATGGAAGCATCTACTAGCAGAGGAGGCCATGTAGGAGACGAATTAATTAGTCTTTGCTTGCTTGAACTGTTTCAATATGTGGACCTAGGCCACGACGATCAGAGAGAGGCCTATAACCAAATCACAGGTATCATGGATGAGGGGCTGGGCGTGGAAGATCGTTGCATGCACGTAGTCGTGAATGGACTTAGGTCAATAACTGCTATAGAGTTTCAAGCTTTCTGTCTACTTTTCTGTTGAATGATTCCACTTCCTATAGAACGTGTGTTTATGCTTTTTGTTATTAGTTAATAGGACTCCTTTTATTTTGGTTGTATGTACTGGTTTATTGCTTATATAAAGCAGCCTAGGATATCCTTATAATATACAAGAAAAATTAACATAAATTAAAGCACGAGGAGAAATAGCTTTCTTTATAAAATATTTAACCATTTTTTTTTGTTTTTTTGTTATGTTTTTTTTTTAAAAAATATTTGTCAAATTTTTTATTTTTATTGTGTTAGTATGATTTTTGAATTTGTCAAAGTAACTCAGGTTATTCCAGTTTATTGGTTTGATAGGGTTTCTTTTTTAATTGAACTTGACTTTTTATAGTATATTTTTTTCTTGTATAGTTAAAAAAATTGTTTTAGAGAAAAATCATGTTATTAAACTTTATAAAGTAACAAAAATTAAAAGATATAGGGAAATCATTGTTCACCCAACATCAATTGAATTGTGGATTACAAGTAATCCACGATGTTTTGCTTTCTTTTTGTTTTTTTTTAAATTTTTATGATTATTTTATTGATTTTATTTTTTAAAATTGAGATGGTTGAGAATTTAGCTTTATAATTTACTTCTTTTTATTTTTTTATATGAGGTTAGCGTGGGCTAAGGTAACCCAAGTTGTCTCAATTTACGAGTTTGGTGGGTTGTTTTTTTTAGTTTTTTAATTGAATTTGACTTTTTTTTTATAGTCTATTTTTTTCTCATATAGTTAAATTTTTTTTTTAAAAGAAAAGTCATGTTATTAAACTTTATAAAGAAATAAAAATTAAAGGGTGTAAGGAAACCACTATTCACCCACATACATTGCACTATAAATGATAATAATAATCCATAGTGTTTTACTTTTTTTTCCTTTACTTTTTGAATTTTTGTTATAATTTTTTTTTGTTGATTTCATCTTTTAATTAATATTGGAATGATTGAGAATTTAACTTCATAATTTATCACCTTTTATTTTATTTTTCTATAAGGTTAGCATGATTTGTGGGTTTGCTAGGGTAACTCAGGTTGCTTTAGTTTATGAGTTTGGTGGGGTGTTTTTTTTTTTTTTTTAAAAAAATTGAACTTTACTTTTTTATTGTCTATTTTTTCTCATATAATTAAAAAAATAGTTTTAGAGAAAAGTTATGTTATTAAACTTTATAAAGTCTATGAACCTATTCACAGATTTAGCTAGTTGACTTGGTTTGCGGGTCTGTCAAGTTTAACTTTTTTTAATTAATTTTTTTTATTTCATCCTTAGATATTGGGTTAATTGAGAATTCAGTTTCATAACTGGTTTCCTTTCGTCTTTTATGAGGTTATCGCGATCTAAAAAAACATATTGGTATTGAGTTGGTATTTGATTTTGCAATCATCTATTTTTGTTATTATATAGTTAAATAAAAAATAATTTAAAAAAAACAAATTATAATTCCAGTGGAGTCCATCACTCAGTTCACAGGTTTGGCGACGTGCTAACCCGGCTTACCCAATTCACATGTTTGATGAGTTTACCCACCAATAGGATATGCTTTTTTTTTTAGCCTTTTAATTGTTTTTAAATTTTTAGTTTTTTATTTCATTTTTTAATATTGGATTGGTTGGGAAATAAGTTGAATTATGGATTTTTTTTATAGGGATAATTGTTTCAAATAAGTGTCTGTTTTGAGGTTGGTGCTCAATTTTGTTAGCATCTATTTTTATCATATAATTAAATAAAATTTTTTATAAAAAAGTTATTAAACCCAGTAGAGTTCATGTCCAAGGTCGCAGGGGGACCAAGGTCTATTCAATCTATCACTGTCTTAATATTTTTTTTAAAAATTGTCATTTTGAAGTTTTTTTTCAAAGCCGAGTTATTTTTTTCATCGATCATCAAGGTTGTATTTGGATATGTGAAATCGATCGATTTAAGTCGAGTTAACTCCCACATGATGTAATTGAAAACTTGAGTTAGATAAAGAGCTAAGCCGGAAGGTTTTAATATTAACTCGATTACATTTAAAATACAGTTAAAAAATTCTTTATACTTTTAATATTTTTTTATATTTTAAAAAAATTAATCCGACCTGCAAGGAATTACAAACTAATATACTATTCTCATCTAAATCGTGGCTCATTCTCACCTTAATAGAGTGTTATCCTTTTGGTATTCACTAACAATCATGGAATGAGACCTATCACAACACCACATATATAACCTATCAATTTTGCAATCTAGAATTTTGATTGAAGTTCTTTTTTAGAAATCCTACTTTATTTTTCGGAGCACAACCATAAAAATCATTAAAATATTACCAAACATACTTGATGTCTCAAGTTATAGTCCCATTAAGGGTGAGCTAGGATTTAGAGAGAACAGATATTATCCTTTTCATACACTGCAAGATGCATTGCACTTACTTGCAATCCACAGTCCTTTTCATGGAAAAAAGAAGAAGTAAAAATGAAACGTATCTCCGTAGTACCCTAATTAATCGAAATACGTAATATTAAGATGCTAATTTTCAAGTCTTGATCCCCAGGCCTTACCCTAAGGAGGCTATGGATCATAGATGAGGCAACAGCACACAAGTACTCCCTGTTGTTGAGGACCAAACACCCTAGGATCTGGTATGCATAGAGTAGCAGTATCTTCATATCCGTCCCTCGCACATATTCCGAGGCAGTCATGGTTTTTTTGGCATCGATTACTCCCCAGATATTTGCATTCAATTCCTCCTCCATAATTGTAACCTGTATAAACAAGATAAAGAAAGTAATTAATTATAATTTTTTTTAATTTTTTTTATTAACATGAATCAGGTTAGCTTACACGTATTTCGACTAGTCCTACGAGTCCTGAAATTAATGATGATGTAAACTTCCAGTGGTCATCATATTAGTAACTATAGGGTTCAAACTTGAAATCACAAAAAAAATAAATTTTTTAATTTTAAATTTTTATCGCTAAACCATGAATAATTTCTTTTCTTTTGATATGATTAGTATAGTTGACAACCTTGTTTCATGGTGTACAAATTATAGCATTCAGAATTAGAAAATGGGATTTGAGAGTTATTTTTAAAGGTATGAACAGATGCCTACTATATTAGTTTTCACAGCACTCTAAACGATAAAATTAAGTACGTGTATCGGTGTACGAGTATGTATATATCTCTTTATATTGAACAATTAAACGACACTAATAAATTAATAACGCAATGGTCAAAGTAATTTAATTAAGAGTATACTTAACAGATATAGTAAATCTCTACAAATTAAATGAGTAATGTTGAAGATTGAAGAAAAAAAACACACAAAAAGTTGAACTCAAGAGTATTCATCGCTATGTGATTTGATATGTTGCGGTAAAGAGGCATGCATGTATTCGTGTGTGCATGCAACTAGGACGAAGGAACCAAGAAAGTGTTATTAGCAGTTAATTTACGTACCTAAACTCAAAGGGAGGCACAGTATGAGGATCGCGACTGCTGTAATTGCCTGCCTAGTCGATGCCATGAGCCTTGAAACAATAGGAACAGAGAAAGTTTCTGATGAATAGAGACAGACCTTAGGGCAGTTGAAGCGTGTGCGTGTGTGTATATATAGAGAGAAGAAAGAGTCTGCCCTAGAAAATACACATATTTATATATGTAATTATGAGCCTTCAAACAACAGGAGCAGAGAAAGTTCTCTGATGATCAGTAGACAGACTTTACAGTTGCTGTTAAGTGATCCTTTGAGTTTTTTCCCTCTATCTCTCTTGAGATTAACAAGCTATATTCAAAGTAACTATAAAACTTACAAGGCTATATATATATATGCATTCAATCAGATGAAAGCTCTTTGAAAAATGGCTTTATAGCTGGAAAGAGTAGAAGACGATGGAGGGATTTACCAAGTTTTCTTCGCACAAGAGATCCGAATGATTGCATGCTTAACTTGTTCTTGAATTGTGCTGAGAGAGCTCCTAAAGGTTCTGCAATTGTTCTCCATTCTTTTGATGCTTTGGAGCAAGAAGTTTTGGATGCCCTTTTACTCTATGTTTTCCCTTCACTTGCTTCTTGATCGAATGCGAGAAGATGGTTTAAATTCTATAGGAAGAGAATTTAGAAAGAGTAGAAATTCTCTATTTTTTTTCTTCCTTTTCTACTTGTTTCATTAATGAGAATGATGGCCCTACAACCTGTTGCAGTGGGCTAGAGATGAAGAATTAATTCAAGTTTAATTAAAATTAATTCTTGATAATTCATTGCATGTTCTTAATTAATGAATCTAAGAATCTCAATGGAACATAATTAATTTAAGATTAAGAATAACTAATTATTGACAATTCATTTGACTCGTAGAATTATCAATAAATCTAACAAGAAAAATTATCAATCAATTTCATATTTATCACTAATCATATTTTTCAGACCCGGCCTGGTCTAAGGCTCAGGTTCCAGGTTTTGACCGGGTCACCGGGTCGGTCGGGTCAACTTTTAAAAAAAATCAAAACGACATCGCTTTAGTAAAAAAACAAAAGTCAACGGGTTGCAACTGGGTATTGCCGGGTTACCGGGTCAACCAGGTTTTTTTTACCATATTTTTTCTTTAACTCAGCCCGGTTTCAGCCTCGGGTCGGCCGGGTCTCGGGACGACCCGTCGGGCCGGATTTTAAAACTATACCACAAATATTTCAGAAAATATATAAATATAATGAAGAAACTACTCTTCTCAACCATGAATTTATAATTTTATTCTTGTTAATTGCTACAATTCTCAAAGCACCTCATCGTGCTATTCATCGTTAAACTTTTTATTTTTTAATTAGAGAGAGATAGATAGCCAATCTTCCCAAGTACATAATTAATATAGCGTAGTGCTAATTTTTATAGAAATATTATTTTCAAATTCACTTTCTAAAAACTTTCGAAGTCCAAAGGAAAATTCCTTTATAATAATAAACACAATTAATTCAAATTAAAATTTAAAAAATCCTGGACTGTTACGCTTTGGGACCAATTTCATCCTTCCTTAATTGTTTGTCGTGTCATTTTTTTTAAACGCTGTCGTTGCTTGGACTGTTAGTGCCCGAAATGTCGTCTACTTCCTAAATGGAATCCAGTGTCCTTCATGTAGTCACTTCTTGCAATCCAACCATTCATCTTTGTTTATATTTTTATGGAGGGTATATTTAAAAACACTTTTCAGAAAATGTTTTTCTTGAAAGTGTTTTTTAAATTTAAAAACACTTTTAGAAAAATTTAGCTTGGTTTTCAGGAAAGTGTTTTCCTTTTATTTTGGGCGGAAAACACTTTCCGAAAATTGTGAAAAATTTAGAAATGTCATATTATTACTGATTATATCAAATTTGATGATCCTCAAACTTTTGATTGATATATATATATATATATATATATTTTTTTTTTTTTGAAATTATTTTTTCAATTTCATCCCTTAATTAGAATTTAATTTTTATATTAACTTTGGTCCTTATTTTTATAATTATTATTTGCTCTTCCTTTATCATTTTTTAATTGAAATTTTTTATCTATCAAATTTGATCCTCATTATTTTGATTGTTAATTATTTTATTTGAAATAATTTATGAAATGATAATTATTATTATTATTTTAATTTCTTCATCTTTCAATTTTTTTATTTGTTAGATTTGATCTTTATTATTTTGGTTATTATTTATTTTATTTGAGATAATTTATGAAATTATATTTTTTTCAATTTCATTCTCATTCAACTTTTTAATTTGTAAGATTTGTTCCTCATTATTTTAATAAACTTAAAAAAATAAAACATTAATAAATTATTTTCCAGCTCATTTTCCATGACATAACTAAACATTAGAAAGTATTTTTCAATTTCTTTTCTATAACACTACCAAATATCAGAAAATAATTCACTTTCTCGGTATTTACTTTTCAAAATAAAATTACTTTCCAGTAAACAAACAGGGCCTAAATAGTAAGTTGATGTAAAGAGAGAGGCATGAAGTCTTGATGCAACTTATAGAAATTTCTACCATTGGCTTTCGATAATAACATTAAAAAAGTTAAATAGAGTGAACAAAGAATGGAGAAAATACAAGGATAGATTACAGAAAATACATGCAAATTTGATTTTGGTATTAAATTATTGGTTTCTAATTACATATAGAAAAATAGAATATATAACATGTTAAAATAATTCTAGAATAAATTAAATGAAGTATAAGTATAAAAACTTTTTTATTGGTTTAATTTAAAGTGAATTTGGCTCTGTTTTTTTTTTTTTTAAATTCTTTGGTCAAATTTACTAATTATATACTTGGGAAGATTGGTTATCTCCCTCTAAAAAAACACAAAAGTTTAACAATTAATAGCATGATGAGGGAAAAAATCAAAGGACTTAACATCAATAATGAAAGTCTGTCTACTCATCAGAGAACTTTCTCTGCTAGCTCCTGTTGTTTGAAGGCTCATGGCATCCTAATATCCCTAATTAATTAATATTCCTAATTAGTAAGATAATTACATATATAAATATGTATATTTTCTAGGGCAGCCTCTTTCTTCTCTCCACACACACACACACACACTTCAATTGCCCTAAGGTCTGTCTAATATTCACCAGAAAATTTCTCTGTAATTCGTGTTGTTTAAAGGCTCATGGCATCGACAAGGCAAGCAATTACAGCATTTGCGATTCTGATATAGTGCCTCCCTTTGAGTTTGGGTGCGTAAATTAATTGCTAATAAAACTTTCTTGGTTCCTTCCTTGTTGCATGCACACACACGAATATACATGCATGCCTCCTTTTGTTTCGTATTTGAAATGCTATTTACCGTAATATATCAAATTACATAGCGATGAAATTCGTGTTTTTTCTTCGATCTTCAACATTACTCATTTAATTTGTAGAGATTTACTATATCTGTTAAGTATACTCTTAAATTACTTTGACCATTGCGTTATTTATTAGTGTCGTTTAATTGTTTTAATATAAGAGATATATACATATATACACGTACTTTTAGCGTTTAATGTGCTATGACAACTAATATAGCAGGAATTGAATGCAAATTAATATCTGGGGAGTAATCAATGCCAAACAATTTGAGTGTTTACTTTTTGTTCGGTTCGGTTTTACCTATAAAAATAATTAAATTATTTTTTAAAAAATTAAATCGAAACCGGTTCCAACCGACTAGTTTTGGTTTGGTTTGATTTTTTAATGTCAAGAATCGAAAAACCAAACCGGATTTCCATATGCATTTGGAACTTTTTATGACAAAATCGAACTTTTTATGACAAAATCAAGAAATAGGTAAATAAAACAAACAATGCTCCTGCTGGTAGTGGTGAGCCTTTCGGGACATTAAGGAATTCTGACAACTTTTCTAAAGAACTTATACAAAAGTTAAATTTAAAGGATTGTTAAGAATTTATGCAGATATTCATAAACAAAGAGAGAAATCTACATGTACAACATATAATCAGAAGTTAAATCATTTGTACCAAGTTTAATAGACACAATGAGAGAAACGATACTAACTGGAATGCTAGAATAGGAGATGTAAATTGAAAGGTAGGGTTTGGCGTGTCATTTGTGGAAGCTTGAGTGGGGGTGGTTGGTGTTGATGATGACTTGATGACTTGATGAAGATTTCACAATATTAATTGAAGAATGAAAAAGAAGAATTATTTGTAACTCTGTGGACTGAGATAGGCGGCTACTGCCTACTAGGGTTATTAGGTTAGAAAAGAAACAATACTCTGTTAGAAAGCTTTTTTATTATTTATAGTACTTTTTTTTTAAAAAATTAAACTGGTTCGGTTTGGTTAGAGTTTACCAATTTCATCCTTATAAAACCAAAATCGAACCGAACCGGTAATTTTTTTAAATATTCTAATTGGTTTAATCGGGTTTTTTCACGGTTTGTTTTTTTTTCTCGGTTTAATCGATTTTTTTGCTCATCCTTGCCAAAAAAACCATGACTGCATCAAGATTTATCATAAAGATGGATATAAAGATATTGCTACTCTATGCATACCAGATCCTAGAGCACTTGGTCCTCAACAATGGGGAGTTGTGTGTTGTTGCCTCATCTATGATCCATAGCCTAGAGATACAATGACGATCTTTTGACCCGTGCGAATCTTGATCCGTATTTGTGGTTAGAGGCAAGATCGTCTAGTGAACCCAATAGAAATCAAGTGTACAATCTTTCTAATACTACAGCCGAGGACTTGCGGACGATCCATAGTGTTTCAACCATTTGATGCTTATAATCGGTTCTGAGCACTCAAACTTTGAAGTTCGAGGCGATTTTAGAACAATGCGTTCAAGTTTGGATGACCCATCTTGCTCCTAATTATGAACGACTCAGTGTTGAGACGGTCAAACTCTGCTGATTGGTAATGGAGATAAAATCACAGATGAGTGGTGCATGTACTTCCTCTTATTTGCCCCATGGTCCAAGTAAGGACTCGTCTCCTCCTCCTCATTTAGTGCTTTATTCTAGATTAATTGTTTTTGAACATATAAATGTTTAAATTTGTAATAATTATTTGAATTTTATATTAATTGATTTTTTTAATTATTTTATATTTTTGTTTAATAGATTTTTTAAAAATATATATTTTAAAACTATTACTAATGGGGTTACTGGCAGACTATATTCTAGAGAGTTGAAAATTAATTACTACAAATACCACTGTTTACTCACTAACAGAATAACAAACGGTTTGTTTGACGATTATATGTCAAATCCACCGATGAACAAAAAAAATCACTAATGGAATGAAATATTATTTTTCTGTCAGTGATATGTTACATTTATTAATGGAAATACTAATGAAATGAAATGAGTATTTTTTTTTTTTTGCATCCTTTGTCCGTCAATAAATCTATCAGTAAAATTATTATCAACGGACTCACCGATATACCACAAATCACTAACAGGAGTTTTTTCAACGGATTATTTCTGTCCATGAGCCTGTTGGTAAAATTCATGTTGATAGACTGAGTATAAATATTGACTGAAAATTCCGTTGGTAAATCTGAAAATTCTAGTAATGAAGTAAGTGCAATATTCTCTTAGAGTCAATAATAAGATTATATTTGTTATCTCTAAATCCTAGCACATTCTTAATGTGTGTTTGACATTGCAATAATTTTCTGGTTACGATTTGAAAAGGTAAATAGGTTTAAGAAAAAAAATATAAATTGTATAATTTTTGTAACTATTATAGGAAGTGTTGATTTATAGGGCATATATTATAGTAATTATATTTACCTAGTGCATAGGTTGAATCTTATGTTATAATCTCTATATTAACTATTGTATACTGTCTTACATATACAAATAAGAAAGGCTGGCTAACTAATAAGTTAAGCCTTCTGTTATTCTGAACTTGGTATTAGAGTCCTAAAACACATTAAAACTTCATTTTCTTTCTCCCTAATGAACTCAATCACTACAACTCACGTTGACCATTCTATTACTTCAAATTTAGTTTTGATTTCTTCATAACCCATGGCTTCTACACCGATGTTGTCTTCACTCTCCTTCTCTGTATTGAATGGTGGTTCTTTTTCTTCTTCCATTATTGTTGTTGTTGTTGTCACCGATTCTTCCATTATAGCGTTTGTTCCTCTCTCTAACACCCAACAAGTTTTCTCCTTGAAACTCACAATCACCAATTATCTCTATTGACGAATGCAGATGAAGCTGTATCTTCTTAGACAAGCTGTTTTTCAATTTGTTGATTGCTTTTTTCTGTGTCATTTTTCTTGCATAGCAGCTACCGATGACTTATCCTTGAACCTTTAATTTTTCTAATCTTAGCCATATTAAACCAATTTAAGCTATTTTCTTCAATTGAATCCTCAATTATGACCCAAGAAATCCTTGAGGTTTTAAAAACATCCGAAATTCAATTAATAAAACTGAATTATTGGTCCAATTTTGCCCTTAACTATATTTTTTTTATCTATAAATATTTTTATATATTTTTTATTTTTTCTAACTTAATTTCACACACAAAATTAAACCAAAAATGATGAAATGATTAAAATTGACAAAATGCATTTTTTGGTATTTTTCTATTTTTTGAAATATATACAAAAATAGAGGTCAAAATTGGGTTTTGACATTATCGATAGAGGAATTAGAGTTGATTTTCACTATGGTTTGGTAAAAAATAATAAAAAATACAGACTTTGCATTAACGATGATATTTTTATTTTTGCAAGCAATGCTAACAAGTGTACTATCCATACACTTTTTCATTAAAAAAGGATCATAATAGAGTTGATTGGTTGTCTATTGTCAAAACAAAACCTAGAAGTCATGTCCAAGTAGTTGAAGATGGTAATGATGAAGTAAGTAGATGAGCTAGTTGATCCATATTGAGTAGCTCTATCTACCGAGTTAGAAAATTCAAATTCTTATATCACTAAGAATACTTATATTAATGTTGATGAGTTAAATGTAATATTGAGTACCAGTTGATATATAGATATAGATAAAGATAATGAGATCGACCTTGAATTCAATGAAGAATATGATATTGGACATAAAGATGATGAAAATGAAGAGGAGAATTCTGACTAAAAAGTGTTGAATTAATTTAGATGTGATATTTTATTATGCAATAAAATTTAAAAATATGTTAGATATTTGTCAGTGTTTTATAATGTATTATATTTATATTTGTTGGATAATTTTTTTATATGGTTGTTGGATGTGTGTTCATTGTTTCAAGCATTGCACAAGTGTTTTTTTTTTTTTTGTTGTGGTTATGGATTTTATAAGCAATTGTTGTCTTGTTGTTGGTGTTGTTGTTGTTGTTGTTGTTGTTGTTGTGTGTTTAGGTTATAATTGTTAGCTTAGGGATTATAGCAACAAACAAAACAAATTAGTGAAAACAACGATAGAATTGTTGACAGAGAGGTAATTCCATCAGCATTTATATTGGCAATATCACCAGAACCTTCACGCCCATTTTGAAGCTTTTAACAAAATTTAGAAAATGTTTAGGATTTTTTTGACGGAATAGGTGACATAATATTTTGTCAAAAAATTAGTTGCCAACAGAGTTGTCAATGAAAAATTGATGACCCAATTTGATTTTTTAGCATGAATATTTCTAAAATATAAAGGAGTTTTCCATTACTTTGGTTAACAAAAGTGGACAGAAAAACCTTATTGATAAATGAGTGAATCACTAAGAAGACAATTGATAGAGAACAAACTTGTGAAAAGAAATTAATCAAGCCTATATACTTCAGGGGACATAAAAAAACCTTTTCAGAGTTTAATTAATAAGTTAAAAACCTTTTTAGAGTTTGATGAATGAGATATTTTGAACTTATATTAGAATTTTTGTATTAGTTTTTTTTATATGATATTTTAGTATACATTTGAATCATTTGAAGGTAGTATGCAAACTTTAGTTAGTCTAAAAATTATATGTTAAATTATCTAAGTGTAAGTTTTTATATCAAGAAGTTGAGTGTCTTGGATATAGCCACTAAAAAGGAGGTTAAAGCAGATGCCAACAAGGTAGAGGCTATGTTCATTTGGAACAAACCCATTAATTTAAAGTCTTTAAAGGGGGTTAGGGTTGACAAGGATATTATAGGAGGTTCATTAAGAGGTATGAGACCCTAGCTAGCCCATTGACTAAATTGCTTAAAAAAAAGCCTTTCTAGTGGACTAGTAAAATTGAGGAGACTTTTAAAATACTCAAGGAAGCTATTGCAAATCCTCTAGTGTTGGTCTTACCAAATTTCTCACAACCTTTTTTCATTGAAAGTGATGCCTTAGAAGATTGTATGAGTGCAATTTTAATGCAGAGGCTTATATCTTATTTTAATAAAGGGTTGAAAGGTAAGGAGCTGACCTTATCCACATATGAAAAGGAATTTCTAGCTATAGTTTTAGCAGTCTAGAAATTGAGGTTCTACTTGTAAGGCCACAAATTTTAAATTAAAACATATCAACAAAGTCTCAACACTTACTAGAATAGAAGGTTACGACCTATTCCTAATAAAAATGGATTTTAAATTAATAGGGTATGATTTCATAATAGATTTCAAAGCTAGAAAATAAAATGTTATTGTTGATGCCCTATCTAGAAGACTTGAAGAAACTACGGGGGAGCTTTGGGTCATCACAAACCCATTACTCATTTAGGTGGAAGAACTTAAGAAAAGTCATGAAAGAGATTGAGATTCATAGATGTAGAACTTTTTTTAACAAATTTACAGAAACAATCACAACTTGTATGTATCAATTAAAAGGGGGAGTGTTACATTATAAAAGAAGAATCTATATAATGAATGTCCCTTTAAAGGATTCATCATGCAATTCATACACAACAACCCTACAACTAGCCATGTAAGGTATGAGAGAACCCTTAGGAGAGCAAAAAATATTTTTTTTTTGGCATAAAGACTAACATAAAGAATTATATGATGCAGTGTGACGTTTATCAAAGGAAAAGGTAGAAAATACTAGACCCTTAAGTTTACTATAAACCTTATTTATACCTGAAAACCCTGAACATCTATATCCATGGACTTCATTGAAGACTTATAATTATCCAACAAGTATTTTGTAATCTTCTTAGTGGTTAACAAACTCTCTAAGTATGCCCATTTCTTATCCTTTCACATCCCTACACAACCTCTAATAGCTCGAATGTTTTCCTAAAATATCATGAAACTATATAGTTTATCAAAAAATATCATTATTGGACCCTATATTAGGGGGGAGCTTTTTGAAGTCCAGGGGATTCAATTACACCTATCCTCAGCCTATCTCCCTCAAATAGACTGGCAAACCAAAGTCACTAACAAGACCCTAAAAAGGTATTTATATTAGTTTATAGGTGACAATCCTAAGAAATGACCTAAGTGGTTAACAATGACACAATGGTAGGTGGTTTATGGCTATAGCCTACCCAACCTCATTTGTTATATACTTGGCACAACATAAATAGAAGCAGTAGATTCACGTCTTTAAGAACACATTGAAATATTACAAAACATTAAGTTTAATATATGCAAAGCATAAAATAGGTATAAGGCTCAAGCTAATAAAAAAAGAAAATAAATATTTAAGTTTCAAGAAGAAGAGTATGTGTACCTCAAGCGCCAACCATTTCAACATAGGAGTGTACATCAAAGAAAAAAAATAAAAAATTAACCTATAAAGACTATGGACCATTTAAAATTAAATCAAGAATAGGTGAATCTGCTTACCATTTGAAATTCTCTAAAAGGTCTCAAATTCACCCAACATTCCTTGTATTGTTGCTCAAAAGAAGGATTGGTTCAAACAAACAACCTGAACTCAAATTACCCCTTATGGTTAGGAAGAAAAGCCTAAACATGAACCTGTTAAAGTACTTGACACAAGGGAAATAAAGACTAGATAAAATAAAAAGTAGATAAAAAGGGAAAAGGAACTCTTGGTTTGTTGGAATAGACAACATATAAATGATATTGTTTAGGCAGAAGAAAAATAACTCATAGAAGTTTTCCCTCACCTTGAGGGCAAGATTTTTTTGAAGAAGGGGGGAAGTTATCACTAGTCTAGAGACTTAGGAGGCTAAGGAAGGATGAAACCCTACTTTGTTGATTTAATTTTCCTAATTTTTACACACAAAAAAAGGTTACAATGGCCAAAAAAGAGGAAGATATAAGGGCAAAAATGAAGGGTTGAGATATTACCTAGAAATACGAACAACAAGTGGGCAATTGGATTACAAGAAGTGATTGCACAAAGGACATGTGGATTCCACTCGGAAAAAATATAATGTTTTGGGCACTAATAGTCCAAGCAACGACATCATTTAAGAAAAATAAAACGACAACGACACTTAAGAAAGGAGTGACAAGTCAAATAAGAAAAGCAATATAAAAAATAAAACGACATCATTTAAATGATGAAATTAGTCCCAAAACATAAAAGTCCAGGATCTTTTCAAATTCCAATTTCAAATTGAATTAATTGTGTTTATGATTATAAGAAGATGAGGTAGAAAATGTTTTAGAACAATCATATGACTCAGGAGGCTAGGGCTACCTCTAATATGTCCTGTTCAGAAGAAAAAAATTTTCAATTACACCTTTATTTTTGTCAATTTGGCCTTTTTCAAAAATAAAATTCATAAATTTTCTTTCAAATTCAAATTCTGTCCCTTTTGATCTATTATAAGAATTCAAATCCTAAATCACTCAATTGGGGAATTAAACTACAGGTTCATTGCAGCATATATGGACAAAATAAAAATACAAAAAGCATCTCAGATAAAGAATAAAGAAATTGCATCGAAAGGTGTTGAAAAACTTTTCCAAAGATAGCATAGAAAATGCTTGGTAATGGCTATGGTGGGTAGGATATAGAAAGGGGTTGGAAAACTTATCTTGATTAATTGGTCAAGTCAGACGCATACTAAAAAGAGTAAAAGAAGCTGACCTGTTTATCTCAATGGTTTGCAGTTTGCCCTAAGTTTAGCATGCATGGTGTAATACACAGC
>Ga0325411_1003293_pt1 | contig 18211 bp, 6 predicted proteins | sample PopdelMetagenome_13_FD_206181 | JGI IMG/M metagenome (GOLD analysis project Ga0325411, IMG submission 206181) | Populus deltoides microbial communities from Bellville, Georgia, United States - Xylem-PdIQD-R4 | ecosystem: Host-associated > Plants > Phyllosphere > Stem > Wood/Secondary xylem...
CTTAACAAATCATGGACAGATCGTGTATATGGTAATTGCTTTCCTTGTTTCTTTGTGTGTGTGCTGTTCCAGTTTTTAATGAGTTGCCTTAGCCACTACTGTACCATTTCATTGTGGAAATTCAGGCACTGAAATAACATATATTAGCTTGTGTAAATTTGTTTGCCTTTGTTTTTATTGGCCAATCTTTACTCATGTCTAAAAGAACAGTCTATGTTCTATTGATTCTATTGTGAGTTTGTATCTTTGTATTCGGGTGGTTACAATGATCATAATAGAAGTAATATGATCAAACATAATTTTAGATTTAGCCAATTATCTCTTATATTATTAGTACTGTATTTATTATATTAGGGTCTATTATGTAAAGTCTATTAGAGTTGGCTAATGTTAGTTGTCTACGTCCTTGTATATATGTATATTTATTATTTAAGAGAATAAATAATAACAATTATATATAGCCAATCAGTTATTTATATATGACATTAACTTTGTTCATCAATATATATTTAATTTATTAATAAAATTTTATTTATTTTTAATATTCATCAAATACTTGATTAATGAATCCCAGAGTAAAGATAAAGTCTTCGGGACAAAAATGCTTTGCAAATAAAATTATAAATTATAATTATGAGATTCTTATTGTATCAAAGCATGCTCCTAAAATATTCCTAGTCAATGTTCTATTAAAATTTAATATTAATTAGAGCTGTTGAGACTAATACATATTATATTATTTTTTTGTGAAAGGAAACAGTTGTTCTCATAAGCTGATGTATGATGGATACGTAGAACTAATATGTAGGTGCTTGTCAGATAACATGTTAACTGAATTGACTCGCATGAGAATTTCATATGAAGAGATCACATGTAACTATGGAAAGACTCATGTGATAGTTGTGCAAATGATTCTTAAACTTGAAATCATTAAGTTATCTCATAGTATTATGTTTTCATCTTGCTACACATTGTCCTAATCAAGTGTAACAAAACGGGTATATATTGGGTATAATATGAATATATAAAGGTATTTAAGTAATCAAGAGAAGATTCATCACCTTAGATAAATTAGAGAAAATGTTTCATCTATTCTTAAATAATATTGATTTGATTATAAATTCTTACGCAATGTGGAATGAGATTTGTAAAAAGTTTCAAATTTTATTTAAAGAATCAATGATTATAGTGTTGTGAACAAATATTATTTGATATAGCAGACACTCTTTGTTATAATGTTTAAATTAGAATATTGTTGATGAATGGATAAAATTACGCTAAGAAATTATTCACTGAAAGGTTAAGTCAAACCACTTATAACTTTTGTAATATTTAGGGGATCATGATATTAGACTTGATCTTCAAATATAAATCAATCAGTTATTGAATTGATAATAAATTAATTTATTTAATTTTATTTTATTTAGGATTGTGATTTATATTTGGTTAACTTATTAGGGAACCCAATGAGTTACACACATAATAACCATTGATTATAAATTAAAATGAGATTATTAATCAAGAATGACTTAATTATAAATAAGTTTTTGAAATTGAAGACTAAAATGTAATTTATATAGAAAATTACAATTCTAGATCTAGAAAAATCAAGTAAAAATCAAGTAGGGATTTAATTGAATAAATTTTTAAAATTAGCCTAAAATAATAAATATGATATTTTAAGAGGCAAATTGATATTTTGTTATTTATAAGGATTTTAGGTTTCTCTATAAATAGAAAGTTATGCCTCTTATTTTCAGTGGATGGTGAAAAGTTGAGTAGAGTATAATATTGAAATGCTTAAAACACAAAAGAAAAGAACTAAGGTATAACAATTTCTCTCTCCAAAAAGGGTTCAAGAGATTTCTCATTGGTTGGTTTGTGTGGATTACTGTTAGAAGTCAGACAATTAGGCCGTGTTTGTTTCTCGGAAAATAGTTTCCGGGAAATCACTTTCCAAACTTTCCTGTATTTGTTTGCCATTAGAAAAGTTGCTCAACGGAAAATATTTTCAGGTCAAAGAAAAATTTAGCTTGGTTTCCAGAAAAGTGTTTTCCTTTTATTTTGGGTGGAAAACACTTTCCGGAAGTTGTGAAAAATTTAAAAATGTCATATTATTTGCTGATTATATCAAATTTGGTTCTCAAACTTTTGATTGCTATATATATTTTGTTTTATTTTTTTTAAATTTCATTCCTTATGATTTAATTTTTATATTAATTTTGGTCCTTATTTTTATAATTGTTATTTGCTTTTCCCTTATCGTTTTTTAATCGAAATTTTTTATCTATCAAATTTGGTCATTATTTTTTTTATTGTTATTTATTTTATTTGAAATAATTTATGAAATGTTAATTATTATTATTTTAATTTCTTCATCTTTTATTTTTTTTATTTTTTAGATTTGATATCTATTATTTTGATTATTATTTATTTTATTTGAGATACTTTATGAAATTATATTTTTTTTCAATTTCATTCTCATTCAACTTTTTAATTTGTTAGATTTGTTTCTCATTATTTTAATAAACTTGAAAAAAATAAAATATTAATAATTTATTTTCCAGCTTATTTTCCATGACATAACCAAACACTGAAAAATATTTTCCAACTTATTTTTCATTACACTACCAAACATCGAAAAATAATTCACTTTCCTGGAATTCACTTTCAAAAAAAAAACTACTTTCCAGCAAACAAACGAAGCTTTAGACGACCCATCATTTGAAGCAAATATTCAAAGCCGAAAACAATATTTGATCTTCAAGTAATTTTCACATAAAATTCTAAAACAACTTTAGATTTGTCTAATGGAATCATTGAGACTCCTAAAAAATTTTAAATTTAATATTTCCGCTACATCTATATATTTTGGGAAACCCAACAACAATTACAAGAATATAGTTCACAACAATTTCTTCCTTTTCTCTCAAACTAATTCTCTTCATTGTTCTATTATGGTATCAAAGCCTATTGTATAATTGCATCCATGACTATTTTAGAAAATCAATCTCCTACACAAATCTCTTTTATATCACAACCGATAACAAATCCTACTTTAGTTCCACCACCCTCTTACAATTGTAATGGTGTCAACTCGATACCACTAAACCATGATAGTCGTAACTTTCAACACACTCATCACTATCTCTTTCTGAAACTTACAAACAACATCAATATCTCTTGGGAAGCACAAGTTCATCACTTTCTGATAAGTCATGGTTTATTGAAATTCATTGATGGTAGCGACTATGTCCTACCAAAATCACCATCTTTGATAATACCATAGAAATCAATCTAGCTTATACCATATAAGTATAACAAGATCAATTACTTAAGAGCCCACTAATTGCTTCCATCTCTATTGAGGTACCGTGTTTAATTACAAGTTGTGCCATACCTTATGTCGTTTTGACCACTCTAGCATAAACACTGCCTCTTCCTCTATTACATCTATTATGTCTATACATTTTGCCTTTATTGAACTATGTTAGAAACCTAATGAAAATGTCATAGCCTACTTTCAACATGGAAATACCTATAATGATGAACTTATAAATATTGGTAAACCTCGTAACTATTGGCAAACCTCTTTATCCTTTAGATTTAACCTTTACCTCTTCAAAGAGCTTCATGTAGAGTTTAAAAATCTTGTAACTACTCTTACGACTCAAGCATAACCTATATATTTTACTAAACTACATTATTTACTATTAAGCCGCAAGTTTATCAATAAAAACACTTTTCATCAACTTTCTATTTTGGTAATAATTTCTTCATGATCATGAGGGGTTTAACCATCGTGGAAGAGGTCATCAATAGTGTGGCCATGGTCTAACCAACAATACTTATCAAAATCTTGGATCACGATAATTTTGGAATTAGCCCAACTCGCAACCACATTTATGATGTCAATTATATGGTAGTTGGGATCACTTGGCCACCTCTTGCTCTCTTTGGATCAATCATAGAGGCAACAATAATGATAAGTCTGGAGGTGGGAAAAGATTGTAGTCAGCTGGCTTAGTAAACTCAATATTATAAATAGATTTGGCTAGTAGTTTTGGTGGTTCTGACTCTCTTGATTGACACTTAGATATTAGAGTTATTCATCATGTCCCTTTAAATAATACTATTATGGTTCAGATCACCTTAAAGTGGGGGTTGGTAAGTGTTTTTTAATTTATGCTATTGGTTATTCTAACATTTTTACACTCTGTATCTTAAATTTATCATATATCTTATAAGTTCATGGTATAATAAAGTATTTACTTTTTGTGCTTCAATTTGCTATTAATAATATTTTTTTTTTGAATTTCATGATCATTTTTATCTTGTCAAGGATTGCATTTCAAAGGATATCATTCTTTTGACACCAATAAATATATTCTTTATATCCTTCATATTTCTTCTTCTTTACCCAATCCTTGTACCTTTCATGCTGTTTGTTTGTCACCCAAACTCTGGCATTGTCATCTTGGTCATATTTACTAACATGTGTTATGTTATTTAATTTCCAATAAACATTTTCTTATGTTATCATTTTCTTTCAATTTCAATTGTACTACTTATCTTATGGGTAAATCTAGTAAGTTGTACTTCCTTTAAAACATGCGAGCACTACTTCTTTAGATTTAATATTTAATGCTGTTTGGGGTTCTTCCTCCATTTTCTTAGTTGAAAAGTACCATTATGTTGTTGTTTTGTGGACTATTTTGCCAAATCTTTTGGTTTTACACTATACATGTTAAATTAAAAGTTTTTGAAATTTTAATTTAGTTTTAAGAACTTACTGAGATCCAATTTTGTACTTGTATCAAAAGCTTACAAATTGATTAGGGTGATGAATTTCAAAAACTTAACACCTGTGTTTTCTCCATAATTCTAGCATTCTTTATCATGTCACTTGCCCTAACACTCATGAGTAAAATAGAATTATTGAATGTCGTCATCGACATATCATTAAAATAAGACTTGCACTTATTGCTTAAGCATCCTTGCCATTTAAGTTTTGGTCATATAACTTTGAAACTATTGTATATCTTATTAATTGCATGTTAACTCCAATTCTATGTTTTAACTCTTCGTTTAAAATGTTATTTTTCTTTCATTATGAATATAGTTTTTTTAAAGTTTTTGGATGCTTATATTTTCACTATTTTTTTCATATAATAATAATAAAATGACTTTTCGTTCCTTACTGTGTCTTCCTAGTTCACTCTATGTTTATTATTAATGTATGGACATTCATTCTCATTATATCTACATTGTTCATCATTATACTTTTCTTCAGTCATTCTTTTTATTTTTCAATTTATTTAGTCCAAATAATGTTTTTTCTTTAATCTTCTTCATAGTGGATTTTTATTTCTTCGATTAGGTCACCTTATCTCTTATTGAGCTTTTTTCTAATATTGCTTTTTAGTTTGTCTCTTTTTTCTAATATAGTTTCTTTAAAGTTTTTGGATGCTTATGTTTTCACTATTTTTTTTTCATATAATCATAATAAAGTGACTTTTCGTTCCTTACTTAGTCTTTCTAGTTCACTCTATGTTTATTATTAATGTATGGACATTCATTCTCATTATATCTACATTGTTCGTCATTATACTTTTCTTAAGTCATTCTTTTTATTTTTCAATTTCTTTAGTCCAAATAATGTTTTTTTTAAAATTTTCTTCATAGTGGATTTTTACTTCTTCGATTAGGTTACCCTATCTCTTATTAAGCTTTTTTCTAATATTGCTTGTTAGTTTGTCTCTTTTTTCTAATATAGTTTCCTTAAAGTTTTTGGATGCTTATGTTTTCATTATTTTTTTTTTCATATAATCATAATAAAATGACTTTTTGTTTCTTATTGTGTCTTCCTAATTCACTCTATGTTTATTATTAATGCATGGACATTCATTCTCATTATATCCACATTGTTCGTCATTATACTTTTCTTGAGTCATTCTTTTTATTTTTCAATTCCTTAAGTCCAAATAATAGTTTTTATTAATCTTCTTCATAATGAATTTTTACCTCTTCGATTAGGTCACCATATCTCTTATTAAGCTTTTTTCTAATATTGCTTGTTAGTTTGTCTTTTTTTTTCTAATATCCTTTTCTTCTCCCTTTCGTTGTGTTGTTACTCACTTACTCATGTCTTTTTCACCCTTATCCTATCACCCTTGGCTTGAATCTTCTTGCTATTGTAAGTTTTATTGCCATGTTGTCTACTTTTACTTCTACATCTTTTTTTAGCGTTGAAAATCAACACCATATGATTTTAAAACCTCGTCCTACTCGTCCCCTAAAAAACTATTAGCATTCTCCAATTTTGTCCTTGAATCATCATCTTTTATTGAGGTCAAATAATATGATGAGTAGTAAACTATTATGATTGCTAACATTTATGCATTTACTTCTAATGACACGTGGTCCCATATGATTTGACTATAAATATGGTGGGTTGTAGACAAGTATACAAGATTAAAAACAAGGCAAATGAGACTTGAAGCTCCAGAAAGCATGTTTAGTGGCTAAAGGTTATCATTAATAAGAAGGGGTTGATTTTTAGGAAATATTTAGTCCAGTGGTAAGTCTTAAACTTTTTAAACAATGTTTTGTATTAGTATTACTCATAATTAATCGACTCATTGTCTTGATGCACACAATGCTTTTCTTAATGGATTTCTTGATACAAATATGTTTATGGTTCAACCTTATATTTTTTGTAATCCTCAATTTCCAAACCATGTTTGCAAATTGAAACATTCTCTTTATAATCTAAAATAGTCACCTTATGCATGGTTTGATTGGCCCAGTCAATTTTCACTTTCTTTGGGATTTCATAATTGATTCTTGTTGATTCTTTGTTTTGTTGAGGCTATAATATTGCTATTTCTTTATATTGATGAAATTTTACTTACAAATGATAATATTGTCTTTCTTCAGTATTTTAATTCTATTTCTTTGGTTCTTCTTTATCCAAATCAATTGGTTACTCCACTCAAACCTGCCCAATTCAAACAATTATGGGTGCTCTTCAATATCTTATATTTACACAATTTGACATATGTTTTTCAATTAATAAGGTATGTTAATTCATCCATTCTCTCATTGATATTAATTGGTACACATTTAAGTGTATCTTACATTATCTACTTGGTATTTGTCTTTTGGTTTACACTTGACTTATTAGAGTGATCTTTTTTAGTGGCTTTAATGATTCTAAATAGAATGACAATGCTGATGACTGAAAGTCTACTATGGTTATGCTATTTTGCTCGACCAAAACTTTAGCTTTTGAAGAACTAGCAAACAATGCTTTATTACTCGGTTTTCTACAAAGTCAGAGTATAAAGCCATTGCTAATGGTGTTGTAGAATTAATATAGGTCAAGTTTTTATTTCTTGAACTTATTTGGTAGATCCAGTTTTCCATGCTTCTATAAAACATGTGGAGATTAGCTTTCACTTAGTTCATAACATTATCTCTAGCAATTATATTAGGTTCAATTTATTGCTTCTAATAAGCAGATTGACTATGTTCTTTATGTTTTTGATGATCAAATTGATGTTCACACCAAACCCCTCTTATCATCTCAATTTATTTTTCTACAATCCAAGTTGAATATTATACCTTACCCATTCAACTTTTCAAGGGAGTATTGAAGCAATATGATCAAATATAATTTTAGAAACCGGCCCAATTATGTGTTGCATTATTAGTCTTGTGTCTATTATATTAGAATCCATTAGAGAAAGCCAATTAAAGTTAGTTGTCGTGTGTGTGTGTGTGTTCACGTTCACACGTGCAAAGTTATTATTTGAAAAAAAATATACAGGACAACAGTTACAAGATTATAGCTCATCAATTTCTTCCCTTTCTCCCAAGCTAATTCTCTTCATTGTACGATTACATAATTCTTTAGCCAACCATGTAAACATCGAATGGGAGAGCTAATAATCGGGATTTCTTGATCCTCTTCGTTCTTTGGGGTCACTGCAGTGACTAATGTAGTATAAAAGCAGCAGGAATTGATATGATACTCCATGTACTATAGATACTTCCAGTTTTTCCTCAACCATTCCTTTCCCTCGTGTCTCGCCAAACAAAACATTGCATCATAGGCATATAATGTTAATAAAAAATACATGTATTGTCACTTTCTGGTAACTTAAAGCTATATCACTTGCCCTTAGGAGTGCATACATTAGATGGAAAACTCGTAATGTTATAATCTGAAATGGGTTCTCCAACAAGAAGCTGTTCCAAGATTAAGTAGCTAGACTCTAAAGAAGACATCAAATGCAAAATGCAGAGCCAACGAAAGAAAGTTTCATCCAACAACCATTAGGTATAATCTTGTGTTTGGGCAAGGAAAGCTGAAGATGGTCGTGAATAAGCTCATCCGGCCGATTCCAAAATTCTGTGCGCTTCAGTATCTGGTTCAGGTAGTTCGCTTGGAGTCTGCCATAGCAATTAATTAGTAACAGGTACAAGACAGAGATGAGAAACATAATTTTCATAATGAAATCAATGGTTACTAACCTTTCCATAAGAGTTTGCTGTTGTAGCGGAGGCACCAGAAGCCAGCAGCAATCTAATAACATCGGCATGTTCACCTCTTGCTGCATGGTGAAGAGGCTGCAAAAGGGTTTTAATATTAGTAATCACGAGGAAGTAGACAATGGTTGTTGGGGTGGGGTGGGGGGTTACAACACAGCTAACAGCTATAGGTCCAAATTATACAGTCATTCTTGGAACCCTCGTCAGCTCCCACTAGATGAAGGACCAGGCAAAGCCAGCAATGACATCAGCTGGCCCAACACAGCATCCCCAAAGAGATTAAAAAGAAAAGGAAACAGAAATGATATAATTTCTTTTGCAACCTATTTTCTAAGAATAAGGCCTCCAACCGAAACACAAAAACCATTCAATTTATTATTGGAACTTACAGTATCACCCTCATCATCAACTATCTCTAGCATCCTTTTCACCCGCTCTGCACTATTAGCACTGTTCACCAGAAGTTGGACTATCTCAGTAAATCCTGCAGAATAGAACAAGGGAGGTGAGGTGGAAAAAAGAAAAGAAAAATCAACATTAGCTTAAATAATTTCATCGTGAAAGAATACGGAACATGTTGATGGTAATTATTTCTTGTTCTTACCCCCTGCGCAGGCATCATGCAAAGGAATCGCCCCTTCTTCATCCTTGGCCTCCAAGTTTGCTCCCCTTTCCAGGAGTAGCTACAAAGGAAAGTGTAAATAATTTGTACTACTGTTTGACATTATAAAGCACCACTGAAAAGCAGCAAGAGAGAATAAATTGAGTCAACTAACCTGGACACAGGGACAATAGCCATACAGGCATGTCAAATGGAGAGCCGTGTCCCCATCTTCCACTGGTTCATCAATGCTGCCATTCAGGTTATCTGAATCAGAAACTAAAGCATGAGCGAGAAAGATCCTATTTGACTCTGTTGGCATTTCATTGTCACGCGATGATGAAAACAAATGAAATGGAAGTTGAAAACTTTAAATAAAACATTTGCACTTTCAAAGTTCTGATTTCTAACTTGTATAGTGGAATGGGTTCTGCAAACATCCTCCCTAATTCTAGAGATTTCTAGACAAAACTTGTAATTCCCACTCTTCCATTACTTTCTACTTCAACAAGAGAAAAGGCTACCCTTTCACATTTTGTATAAAATAGCTACTCTCAAAGCCTTGAACCGACAGCCTCTTGGCTGGAAATCCAAAAGATTTTTATCATTTTACAAGTCAATGCCATTCTACAATATTGTTTTATAACCTCTAAATTATGTAACAAACCATCATCAATCAGACATTTTGGAGAAACTTAAACATCCTGCATAGAGAAGCTAAGAAAAGATCTCCATCACCAGCAATATACTCCTTTAATCTCATGAAAAATCAAAGAATGAAATGTTTGATGTTTGATCATGCTCAAGTTCAAACTCCAAATCTTTACGAATCCCATATTCCAAATATTCAACTATGCAGCTTCGCTTTTGGGGTTTAGCTTTGTCAAGTTCTAGCATTATAAACACTATTGGCGAGCAAATGAACCCATTATCGAACTCTTTCATAAAGTTATTTCCATTATTATCGAAACAATGAACCCAAAAATCTATCTATCAGATACAGAAACAGAAATTCAAAGCCACAAGTTAAGGTAGCCTAAATGCAGGCAGCAGACTAGTTTTTTTTTTTTTGCAGCGTCTTCAGCAGATCAAAAGTCGGAATTTAGACGCGCAAAGGAATTTTTTTTTTTTTCAATTTATAAGCAACAGCACTATTGCTGAATGGCATTCAATAGAGATTGCTATTACTGCTCAGCTTACTCAAAATCTTCCAGACTCACCAATAACTAATCCAAATATTAGAACAAAAACTCCGCCTAGATGGCTTCTATTGTCACACCAATCCCAATTAACAAGTAAAATCTTGAGAAAAAAAGAAGAAAAACAGTTCATCCAAATTCCAAGAACTAGAATTTCAAGCAAATAATAGAAAAGAAAAGTAAAAGAGAGAAGAAGAGAAGGATATTCATTTCACCTAGAGCATAGCGAAGAGCGTCGACGTCACCGGTCTGAGCGGCGCGGGCAAGGTCACGGAGGTGAGGAGGAATATCGGAATCTTGGTCAACTAAGCCGTCTCCCTCAAAGAGAGCATTGTCTTCTTCGTTCTCTTCTTCTTCTTCCAGTAGATTGTCGCGGTGTACTGCCATTTCTTCTTCTTTCTGTTGTTTGTTATGGCAAACCCTCCGTGTCTATGGTGTTGTTTATCTCTGCCCCTCGCGTCTGTGAAACATACACTGCAAGGTGGAAGCAGACGATTAATATAAGAAGAAGGGCTTCAAATTCAATAAATAAAGTTAAATTAAATTTTTTTAAAAAAAAAAAAGAGAGAGAGAGAAGAAGAATGTGGCATTGAATTTTATTGTGTTGTAACTTATAAGTGGCCAAGAGATCAACAAAAGTGGGCCTTCTCACTGGGACTGGGAAATCGATGGGCACCGAAACCACCTTCTCATTGGGCAATTAATGGGCCTAAGAACGTATAGAAGAAGATCGGAACTCAATTACTTTTGGTGGTCGCTATGAAATGATCCCTAACCTCACCTTTGTGTGTGGTTCTCCACAGTCAAGTTTCAAGTATGTTTCCCTTCTATACTTCTCATGCCGATGGGCATCGATTTTATCAAGGACGAATAGACTAAAGAAAGTACATGAGATATTAACAAGAAGCGTTCAAAGAGGGTTAGGTTAGTGAAGAAGCAGCGATTTGCTCTTCCATCTTCACTCAATAATACAAACCAGTTCAGCCATTCTACTTATGTTCTAGCTCCCATTACCAATGTTCTTAATGGCAAATCAATTACTCTATCTATAGAGTTTGTTTCCAAAAATACAAAACACAATTATTGTCATTTTTTTGATCGACAACTTACAAGTTACTAAATATGCTGAAAACTTAGAAAAATATAAGGTAAATATGAAATTCAAAACACAATATAAAATCAGTGAATATACCAAAATTAAACTAACTAAAATAAAGTTAGAACAAGTTGTTGGAATTACATAGAAGGTTAAAGTTGATATCAAAGATGATGTGGACTTGTTCCTTAGATTGCTAATTTGAGGTTTGAAGAAAAAATTGCAACTTGACTGAACAAGAACATTATCTTACAACCAAAGTTATATGCAATTGATCGCCTCTACCCTATGTTTATAATGAGACGCGAATAAAAAGTATAAATCACAACAAAATTGATTAATTTTTTTGAAAAGTTTGCAAATTCAATTAAGAATTTAGTATGAAAATCACTCAACCACACAAAGAGAAAAGGACGCATAATATGCGGCAACCTTAGATAAAAATTCAGCAATCCTAAAATAATGTTAACAATTAATTTATATAGTAGAAAGCTAACTTTGATTTGACTTAATAGACCAAAACTTGATAAATATGCTTTAATGCATTAAAAGCTCAAAATAACTAAAATAATAAAATAAAACCTAACCCAAATAACCCTTAAAATATTGCAGGCCTATAAAAAATTAGAGAAACATGAAGTAAATGTGAAATCTGAAAGACAAAATAAAGTCAGTTAATATACTAAAATTAAAATAACTAAAATAAAGTTAGAACAAGTTGTTGGAATTACATAGAAGGTTGAAGTTGATATCAAAAATAATGTGTACTTGTCCCTTAAATTGCTAATTTGAGGTTTGAAAAGAAAAATTACAACTTGACCCAACAAGAACCTTATCTTAAAATTAAAGTTATATACAATTGATTATCCCTACTTTATGCTTATAACGAGACGCGAATAAGAAATATAAATAACAACGAAATTGACCAATCTTTCGAAGAATTTGCAAATTCAATTAAGAACGTAGTATGAAAATCACTCAACCACATAAAGAGAAAAGGACGCATAATATGCGTCAACCTTAGATAAAACTTCAGCAATCCTAAAATAATGTTAACAATTAATTTATATAGTAGAAAGCTAACTCTAATTTGACTTAATGGACGAAAACTTGATAAATATGCCTTAATGCATTAAAAGCTCAAAATAACTAAAATAATAAAATAAAATCTAACCCAAATAACCCTTAAAATATTGCAGGCCCTATAAAAAACTAAAAGATAAATAAATAATAGCTCAACGAATGAAAACAAATCCAAAGTTAAATTTTATAATTTGATAGCAGAATTGAAGCTCAACTTCAAACGAATGGTTCTCCATTATTTTGATGAATTAGAATATCTATCATATGTCACTAGAAATGTATGAATGTCTACTTTTCAATGCAACTATAATCACATCAAAATTTATTTTGTAGCTCCAATTATGACAAAACAATAGTGAAAGGTCACAACTAGCATATTTGAATCTTTTTATTCAATTATTTTTGTAATGTCTTGAAACTCTCATACAAGCCTTTCTTGACATGAATCAAATTAATCAAGACTTGTTCTTTATTCTTTGATATCATCTTGAAGTCCATCTTAACCTATATATCTTAAATAAGTCCATTAATTAAATCCTTAAATCTCTTTACTCTAAGTCTTGTTACTGAACCCAATGAAACTTCTAATGGATCTCTTGATGTTAAAGTTAGAGTTGCATCATTTTCTTTTTTCTAAAAAAAATTCGCCCTTGAATCATCACCTACATCAAATAAAGAAAGATCAGATATGTATTACTAATAGCATACTCACCAGATAATTCCACCATCATAACCACAACCATCCTCAATTACATCTAGACATCATATACTTTTTAGTTATCGAAAGATTATAAGTATTATTTTTCAAATCCAGGAAAAGTTATTAGAGATATTTTAAGAACAAATAATTTAAGAAGAGATAAAAGAACAAGGAAACGTGTTTTAATTAAAGAAATACAATTTTTTCTCCTTAAATAAAATTATATAAATTTTTATGAACATTTATTTTAATGAACTTTAGTTTTTATTCAAAAAAATATACTACTGATAAAAAAACATGTTTTTATATAAAAAAAACAATTATATTAATAAGAAAATGAAAATTCACCTAATAAATTATATTCCTTTTTAAGAATCTGAATCTTATATCTTACAAACATTTATTTTAATTATAATAAAATTAAATAAAAAATGATTTTAAAAACTATAGCTCGAAATTGATTTTTAAAATCGTCACAACGCGCTAATCTTGCGGTAGTTTTCAAACTCAGTTTTTATTTGCGTAAAAAAAAAAAAAAAAACAGTAGTTACTAAAGGACTATTGCACGGAGAAAACATATTGAATCTAAAGGTTTTATATTAAAATTCAACTTGCATATGTATATTTGATTAATTCCCTTTCTGAACAAACCCCCAACTTGCTGAAACATTACCTCCATCATTAAAAGACTTGGATTTTTTTCACAGAGCTTCATGAACTGTAAGGTTGTCAATTCTGTTTCGTTTCATCTGGAATGACCGAAATATTCTATATCAATTCAAAAAACGGAATAAAATAAAACAAATTTCATTTCATTTTAAATCTCAGTCCGTTCCGGATTTTTCGGCTAAATTTCGCTCGGAATGTTCCGGTTTTATTCCACATGTTCCGTTCCGCTCTTAAAAAGCCATTGAATCAAATTGAACCTTATTCAATTTAATTAATTAAACCACCAAATTATAAAAAGCTATTTTTTATTACTATTTTTAATAACAATGATATTAATAATAATATTAAAAATTATTATTACTATTTTCATTAACAATGATTTTACTTTTTTAAAATTAATCTTATCACTAATATATATGGTTTATATTCATGTTATTTTTTTCATGTTTATACTTTGTAGGAATTTAAGCAAAACAAGGAATGCTTTAGATTCCATTAGCCTTGATAACATTGACCTAATTTTATATTTAAAATATTTGTGTTAAAACATTTTACTTTCATAATATTTTGATATTTTGTTTAAGTTGAATTACTTTAAGTTAAAGATCTATTTATACTTGACTATTTAGAAATATTTTAAATTTTGAAATTATATTTATTTGACATTGTGTTTGTATTGCATAATTTATAATTAATTTATCTTGAATTTGAATTATGTTTGTTGAATATATATATATAAACAGTACAACTCCGAAACGGTACGCCGAAACACTCTGAAACTGAAACATTCTATTACAATTGAAAAAACAAAACACCTACCGAAACGGAATTGACAACCTTGTCATGAAGCTCAAAAAAAAAAAACATTTTTGGTGACATTATCTAACATCTTGGTGGATGAATATCAACAGGCCAATAATCATGCTCACAAATCCACATAGGTAAGTAAAAAAACTAATTAAACTGAGAAAACTGAAAAAAAAATAACTGAAAAAACCAAACTATGAAAAGAACCGATTAAATTTTGAAAAAACCGACTAGTTCGGTTTCGGTTTTATAAGTCTGAAACCAAAAAAACCCAATCTAGAAAAAACCGAGTCAAAACAAAAAAAAAACCAGAAAAAACCGAGCCAAAACAAGGCAAAACCAAAAAAACCAAGTCAAACCGGTTTGAACCGGTTTTTGTCCTAAAAACCGAACCAAAATCGATTGGTTTGAACCGATTTTGGTTTTTCTAAAAAAATTCGGTTTGGTTACTTTTTTTGATAAAAACCGAACCATAATCGATTGGTTTGAACCGATTTTGGTTTTTCTAAAAAAAATTCGGTTTAGTTACTTTTTTTTGAGAAAAACCGAACAAAAAATGATCACCCCTACAAATCCATAATAAAAATATAACAATATATAGAAATAAAACTATTAATTCATTAGCGAAAAATATTCAATAAAATTAAACATTAAGCAAAGAAAAAAATTTTAAAACAAAAAATTACAAAGAAACAAGAAAAGAAATAATGTAATGAGAATTTAAAGAATAGTATGAAACGGTATAGAGCGAGCATGCTCTCTTCAATCTCCTTTACACGACCACCAGGGCTAGAGCCAACCTGCCTCTATAATTTACATGGCTTTGTAAGCTTGTACCCATCTTGAGAAATATAAGAGAAACCCATACGAGGAAACAAGGGGGATTAATTGCAAGAAATGTTTGATTTTTTAAGGAAACCTTGAGGCCCAAAAAAAGAATAAAGAGGATTTTCTTAATTAGAGAGATTAAATTACGGTATGTATATATGTATATATATATATATATATATTAACTTGCATTAACAATAATAAAATATTTTTTAAAATAGTAATTACAATTAAGAAACAGGCTTTCACTAAATAATTAAGAGATATTAACGTTAATAATAAAATTAAATTTAGATTTAAAAAATATATGCTTTCTAATTATTTCAAATAGCTTTACTTTTTAACAAATCTTTATTTTAATTATTGCTCTTTTTAAAGAAAAGTGTGCTCATAATAAAAAAAAATAATGTCATTGTTTCTAAGATGTTTAAAACTTTTTTACAATAATATTATTTTATTGATTGATAATAATTTTCTCATTAATATTGAATGAGAATAAAATACCTAGATTTATTATAATTAATTTGGTTTTTTGTTTATCAAATTAAGAGCCCATGACATAAAATATATATTAATAAGAAAATAAAAATTATACTAGAATCTTTTTAATGAAATTTTTTATTGTATAATTAAATAAAAAATATTTGAAGAGCTACCTACCCACAATATGAGATCATATATCTTAATATGCATATTTATATCATCTTTTCAATTCAATCTTTAGTTGAAATTAACAAATTTATTATCATTTATTAACACATATAATTTTTTATTTATTTTATTAAATATACATATAAATCATTTGCATTGTAGTAAAAACAAATCTTAGTGGTAAATTTTTTATTATTAAATATACATATAAATATTTATTCCGGAGAATAAATGAGTACACACCACTTATTAATTACTTGGAAAGTGGAAGCAGAAGACAGAAGACACCGTCTTGTGGGCAGCTCCACTGTCCTCTTTGGTCTTTATCATGAATGGTGGCGTTATATCCTCCTTTATGACAACCCATGTCATGTTGACTCGGTCAAGGGCATTGTACCAAAAAAAAAAAAAAGGGTTGACTCTTGAAAAATAATTAATGGAATATGCCACAAATTACTAAAAGTGGAGCACCTTTACACTTTGGAAATTCAGCTATCAACATGTTCTGAGCGTTTTATGGCACCGCCCATTATCTAAAACACCATAGTGCCGAGATTAAAATGTTGTTTTGGTTGCGGTGGTGGTTGTTGTTGTTTTTTTAAAAAATATTATAAAAAAATTATTTTTGATATAAAAATAATAATAAAATTGTCAATTTTAAATAAAAAATTAGTTAAGGTATGTTTGAGATTGTAATAGCGGTGATGGTTTAAAGTGTTTTTTTGTTTAAAAATAAATTAAAATAATTTTTTTTATTTTTTTAAAATTATTTTTAAAATCAGCACATCAAAATAATATTAAAATATAAAAAAAATATTAATTTAAAAAAAATTAAAATTTAAAAATTATGTGTACACATGAATCTCATGAGGGATTTTTAAAGTAAAGACGCTCGTAGTTGTTAGAAAGTTTGGTTTATGTAGTAGAAGTGCGGTGAACCAATCAAAAGGTGCAAAAACCTGGAAAAGTAAAAGGTGTTAAAATGTCGGTGAACCAATCACTACAGTGCAATTGTAAATGTGATCGCATGTGACAAATTGAGAACATATACACTTCACTTCCTAACATATAATTAATAGTTAACCATATATATTATTATATATTATCATTATTAATCCCCTTATTTGTTAATTAAAATATTTTTTAAAATTTTAAATAAAATTATCTCATTCTCATAATCTAGATTATGAGTTTTATGGGTTAAACTGGTTGACTTAGAGCTTTTTGAGTAATTTTTTTGTAGTGAATAATACTTTGTTTTTTTTTTCAATTCTATCTTTTAATATTAGATTTATTGAAAATTAAATTTTATAATTTATTTCAGTTTGTTTTCTACGAAGTTATCTCGGTTTCATGGTCTGAATCATGAGTTTTGCGGGTTATAAAACCTTGTAAACTCGGAGTTTTTTGTAATCAAATTTGTTTTTCAATTTTATTCTCCAACACTTGATTTGATTGAGAATTAAGTTTCATAATTTATTTTGGTTTATTTTTTATGAGGTTATCCTACTCTTGTGATCCAAGTTAAAAGTTTGGTGAGTTAACCTGAGTTTACTCAGGCTTTTTATTTTCAATTTGATACTTTAATATATAATTGATTAAGAATTTTTTAATTTTTTTGGACTTTATTTTTTAGGTTATCCTGATTTATTTATAATCATAAAAGTGTTAATCTTTGAAATTGTAAAATTAACTGTTGATATCAAGCCAATCCTTATATTATTTTTTAATATTATTAATCATATTAATAAAACAGGTAGGCAGATACGCGAGCTTTAGCTTTCCTGCAAACCTAATACACCACTTTCGGTTGTGATAGTGGTCGCCGCAAACTCATGCAAAGCTTAATTTTATTCATCAATTCTCCACAATTTCCTCTCAAGCAAAACAAAGAAAAAAAAAAATCTTTTTTCGCGAAGTGAATGCCACCATGAACAAGCCAGCCAAAATTAGTGACTCAGATAATCCAACTAAATTCAAGAATTGCGATCAAAATGAAAAACATTTCAAAGAATGAAACA
>Ga0325411_1003294_pt1 | contig 18208 bp, 5 predicted proteins | sample PopdelMetagenome_13_FD_206181 | JGI IMG/M metagenome (GOLD analysis project Ga0325411, IMG submission 206181) | Populus deltoides microbial communities from Bellville, Georgia, United States - Xylem-PdIQD-R4 | ecosystem: Host-associated > Plants > Phyllosphere > Stem > Wood/Secondary xylem...
CTTTTGAAAGGATGTTTTAAGGGTGGTGTCTACCTTCCCTTAATCATAACTAACCCCGTACCCGAATCTCTGGGACCAGTGTCTAATTTGGGATTTCTAGTTCCCTCAAATTACTAGATGGCGACTTCAATAAAATCTTTGTTTCCCCCAATTGAGAAGAAACCCTTTTTGTTAAATAAACAAAAAAAAAAGCGGGAGCCGTCGCCCGACATCGTGTATCGACATTCTTGAATATGGAGATGCTTCTAGATCAAGTTTTGTTGTTTCTCATGATTGATCACTTAGTCATTAGAATCATTTAATTATTTTCTGAAAAGTGCTCATGCAATGCTTGTTTCAACTCTAATACAATTGATATATTACAAGTGTAATAGTTATTAGGTCAAGTAGAAATGTGAAACAAATAATTTTATTCAACAATGAATACTTTAGCTTTCATTAATTAAAGTTAAGCTGACAATGAGCAGAGATAAATCAAGAGATCATATTGCAATATTGTTCAATTCTGAACAATAGGTTTTCTAGGTCAACACCCCTATTAAATCGGGTGTTGTAAAAAAAGTCAGTTAAGCAGTCAAATTGAATAACAGAACATGCACATATGGTAAATGATAGGGCATACCGAACTTTCAAGTACATATGTTCTTGTATGTTGTGCTGAGAATCACTTAGACTTTACATAATTTGTTGATGATCATTACACGATTCAGAGCTACATATCAGTATATGGCATGACATCCTGTCCATTACCAGATGAGTTAGAATGAAGTGACTACACAAGACCTCAAGTTGAAGCAGACTTATCTATATGGAAACTCAAGCATGGTCGATGAAGGTCTACTCGTTTGCACAATGAAATGGATGCAAAAGAGAGTCATATGCATTAAGATGTGGTATGTGCAATGAAATAGGCTATAATAGGAAAACATGTCATATTCAACAATATATGTATGATAAAAAAAGTTAAAATATATTATGGCATTTTTCATTAGCATATTAAATCTATTTAATTTCACATTAAACACAAATACTCTTATATTAAATCTATTTAATTTCACATGTCATACAAATAATAAGTGTTGTGCACGTGAGGTGACGAATCTTCTTCTCATGTTAGGCGACCACATTAAGACACTTACATTCTTGGAGAGCAAGATTTTTTCCATAAAGAGTTTGAGTTACAGTACATGACTACTAGGCCCGTTGAAACTTCTGTCATGCAGTTGTAAGATAAACATCAATCAAAAGATGTTTTTGCTAGGATTGTAAGTATATTTAATTTTAATAACTATTTTCATTATTAATATTAAGGGTATTATATATTTATATAATTATATTTTAGATGGTTATGCAGGATGAGGTCACGATTTATTATCGGACTCATAAACAGATGAAACTACATGAATGAATTCAACCATATGCATTCCATATTGGTTTTTTACACATCAATTATCTAAAGCACATCAAGCTTGATCATGTCTTGATCCATGAACTAATTGAGTTATGGAGACGTAAGACAAACACATTCTATCTTAGGCACAAGAAGATGACACCGACATTGCAGAACGTTGCAATTTTGTTTGGACTTCCTATTAATGAATGGGCAGCCACATCTACTTGAGTGTAATCATATTACATTATTTGAGCATACATTTGGATTGACACAATGTGAAACCCGAGAACAAATTATACAAAAAAGGAGGATTTATAATAAATTAAAATTTTCAAATACAAAAATAATGTAACTACAAAAAATAATAATGATAATAATGATGATGATAAAATTTATTAGTTTTAGAGGACAAAAAAATGGTTTAATTGAGAAAAAGGGAGAAAGATAGGGCCAAAATGGAATTAAGAAGAAATAAGACTATAAATATTCCATTCCTTCTCTCTCCCATGACTGGCTGGACAACATCAAGAAGGGGAGGAAATTTTCAGATTTTTCCTTCATCAAACCTAGGAGTAAACACCTAAATTAGTATACCTACAGAAGTCTTGGAATTATTATGTAGAGGAAACACATTTAGGTGGAGAATTAAGAAGAAGAAAAGTGAAGAATTTGTGAAGAAAAAAAAGGGGAAGAGTGGCTGGCTATATGCAAGGAGAAGAAGGCTAAGATTCTCTTTTAAATTTTATGAAGTAAAGCTTAGATTTCATCCAAGTAAGGAGTTCTAATTCCAATTCTATGAAATTAACTTCAATTTGATTATAAGTTTCATAATTTTCTTGAATTGGGAATTAGGCTTTTTGAACATTAAATTTGGGGAAAATACAGAAATGATTGAAATTAAGTGGACTAGAATAGTCTAAGTTGCCTCAAAAGATAAAATGAGTCCATAAAAAAGAGGAAGGGAACCCTCCCTTAGGCATGTTTCGACCAAGAGCCAAGCCAGGGAAGGAAGAGAAATTCTGGTGGGTTGAGTATTCTTGATGCATAAATTAGTGATAGAAATGGTCTTGAATATGGAGGGGTGCAATGAAAAAGAGAGAGAGAGAGAGAGAACAAATGCAAGGTGACCGGCTACTAGAAGGGAAGAAAGGAGAGGAGGAGAACTTATGATTTTCTTGTTTAATTAATTGAGATGTGTTGTTATTGTTGCAATGTCGCGGTCGTACAAATTAATTACCCTAGCTTCAAACACAACACACAAGATAGTATAGAGCAAGCAAGGGGTCAATCCCACAAGGAAGATTCAAGTCAGATTTTTATGTTATATGATATGCAATTTAGGAGGGGTTTGAACGTTATCTAGGCTAAAGCAAAAGAAAATAGAAAACTATCAAATAAAATTTAATAAAATCAGAAAATTATCAAGAGAACAAACCTTGGTTGCAAGCACACATCCACCTACAGAAATCAGAACTGATCATGGAAACAAAACATCAATTTATATTCTGAATATTTATCTCTTCTTAACACTGGTTAGTTAATGGATCCACCGTATAACTAACTCTAACCATCAAACAACCACAGTATCCGCACTAGTAATTTAATTCAGTGGTAGCCTTAAGAACTAGATAAGTTGATTAATCAAGAAAACATAACTGTCCGCAGTCTATGTTTGATTTGATTGAATGCTCTCCTTAAGATTAATAACGTATATCTGCCACAATTATTAAACTCAGTTGCTTCACAAGTTCATATACCACAACTCCGGTTTTGATATTAAACTTAGCAATAGATTATCTACAATAATAACTTATAGTCCGCTCTAGCAATTAAAATAAACAATCATAAGAAAAATAAGCATAGAAGAACAAACATATTCATCATATAAACAGAAAAAAGGTAAAATAAATCTCAAAGTTCTTGAAATCCGAAGGTTCCGTGTCCTTGCAACCAAGAAAAAGTGTTTAGCCTTGCATGTTTGTTGAACAACTAATCAAAAAGAAGGAAGAATGCATAGTTTTGAGTTTCTTAGAGGAGGGGGGCGTTTTTCTCCTCTTGGCTGGTTGCCCCCTTTATCTTTCCTCATTCTTTTTATATCCTAGGAAACCCTAGTCTCTATTTTACAAAATAGTCCTCCCTTGAGTAGACTGTTTATATTTAAGTACTTCAATAACTATTTTTGTATAAAAGAACAAATAGCCTTGCATGAAATCTTTAAACTTTGACTTAGAGGAGCTAAATTGCTGAAATAAAAACTTGGATATCGGGTTAGATGCTTCGGAACGTAAATTGGACTCGTTTCTTCACGAAACCTGTTTGTTGGCAGAATTCAGTTGTCATCTTTGAAAAATCATATCTCCCTCATATGACATCATTTTTGGCAGAAATTTGGAGCAATTATAGATTGTTGAGTCAGGAATCCAAAACAATTGCGTTTTCAACAATTGAACTTCTGTAGCTCCAGATATTCAAGTTGGAATGGATGAAGGTCAACACTAGCAGATTGCGAGATTTGACTTTGAAAGCTGCAATTTCCATGCTTTTCCTTATTTTATTTTCTTGACTTAGACTTCTAGAAAGGTATGAATGTTAGCTTTTTAATGCCACTAGAATCACTGCATTTTAACCTCTAGAGCTCACGCTCTGCAGAAAACATCGATTGAAGGTCAAATCTGCCAATTATCTCCAATTTACTCCTTTTTGCATCTTTCATCCAAAAGTGCCTTCAAAACATAAAACAAAGAATATCAAGGCATTTTATATATAAAACATAGGCAAAACACTAGTTAAATGTGGGTGAAACTATCGAATAATATGGTTGCATCAGTTATAATGTGGTTGTAACGCCTAGCACATTCTTATGCGTTTATACTTATTTTCATTGATCGAGTATGTAAAAAATACGAGTAAATTGTTTTCTTTTATAAGAAAAGTCTCAACAACCTATCAACAAATTTTTTTAATTAAAAAACACAGTTTATCACAACTCTTGTTGAAATCATACACACATAAATTATTTATAAGTTTATCTTTCTCTTAAAATACATATATTCTTTCTGTATAAAACTAGATAAATCGGTGAACTTATGAAACTGATTTCCTCAAAAACATTTACCTGTGACATACATAAAATTAAAAATTAATTCATAATAAACATTTGCATGTTTCTAGTTTCTAACGTTTAATAACTATATGATCAAAACCAATTTCATAAATATTTCTTTAAGAGCATTTATCTTACATTAATTTCCAACGTTATACATCTTCATCGTTCTCTGATAATTTTTTATTTCCAACATCTTATTCATCACATTATCATTCTTGTATCATGATAACTTTCCTTTTCCTTTTCCTTTTTTTTTTCCCTTAATCTAGTTTAACACATCAATATACGATTAATTCCTTACAACTTTAAAATTGATCGGAATCATTCAAACATTTTCATACAATGTTTCTTTTCACCTTGGATTTATTTCATAACTCTTTCCCTTTCATGAATATATTCAGTTTATGTTATTATTTCATATCACATGGAATTTGGACCACAATTTATTTCCTCAACACATAGATCATGTCGCACGCGCGACGTTCGATGGCGATTTTCATTTGTTTGCTTGATTGGTTCTTTGGGAGTCACCACCTAGTATTTGATTGAAGGGTACTAGGAAACCTGAATATACTGGTCTTTGTCAAAAATTCAAGGGTAAGGGACTGGTTGTGGCTAGGGAAGGTATTAGCACCCTTAGTGCACCCTACCTGAGGTAAGCTACTTTGTGGTTTGATATGATTTGAAAATTTGAAATATTAATCAAATTCTAAGGTTTTAATAAATCAATTATTAAATCCCAAAATATATGTAGAAACATGTTCTTACATTTTCATAGAAAATATAACATAATTTTATTTGTCCTTGAGATATTTAACCATATTCAAATTAAACACTTAATTCTTTTTGTCTTTACAATTTTTATAATTCAATAACATAAATAAAAATATAAACACACACACACATCTCTTTTCATTATAATTTTCTCATACATTATCTTTTACATGTAAAAACAAATAACAAAAATTCAATAAAATCAAATACAATTTAAAAATTAAAAAATAAACCCCAAAATCTACAAGAATTGCAAGGGAAGCCTTCTGCAATTGCAGGAACAGTGTTGAGGAAGGTTTCTGGGCACTTGAATAGTGCGGCGTGTCTCCTCCACCCGCTACCGCCACTGACGGCGCGTGGGTTCATGCGCCGCCAGGAAAACAAATCGGGAAGCAGGGCGTTTGTAACAGCTTCATCCCTTCTTGCTTTTCCTACCTGCGATGAAGAAATCTGTCACTTGCAACAAAAAGAAAACGCACAAACAACAATGGGTTTTAATTGTTTCCTTCTTTTAGATCTTACCATCCTCGGTCTTCTTTCTTCCTCCCGGTTTGTTTCCCTCTGCTGGTGGCAGATCTGGCCGTTGGTTCACAGTCCAGATCTGCTACGCGGGGTTGAACCGATGAAGAAGAGTCGGGGATTGCCAGGTCTTCAAGAGTTGGTGGCTGGTTCAGGAGAATGGGCTGTTGAGGCCGAGTGAGGAGAGAGCTGGGTCTCCTGGCCTGTGGGTTGCTGGCGGTATTAAGGCGGAGACACCGCTGCTGGGAGAAGGAGATGAAGACGGCGCAGCTGAAGAATACAACGGGGGCTGCCGCTGTATTCAGTCTAGAGATGAAAGGAGCGGCGGTCGGTCTTTGTTGGTTGCAGCTGGAGACCGTGAGAAGGAAATGGGAGGCTTCTATGCAGAGGGCAGGTTTTGGCTGCAGTTGTTGGAGGTTGATGTGGGTGTGGCCTTGGCTGGTTTTTGGAGTTGGAGGCAAACCAGAGAAAGGGAAGGGGTTTTGGCCATAGTTATTAAACCCGGCACAGGAGTTGACCCGGCCAAAGGGCCGGGTCCCGGGTTTTATGGGTTAACGTAGGTTAACTTGGGTCAACCCGAAAAAATTAAAAAAATTTAAGGTTTTAATATTTCATATGAAAAATTCTATGCAAATATATGTTATAAATATTGTAAACAATGAAGTTTAAAAGAATATTTTAAAAAGTTTTTTTATCCCATATTAAAAAGATATTATGTTAAGCTTTTAAGTTGAAGTATTTAAACCAAAAAAGTTTTTTATCCCACATTGAAAAAACATAACTTTTTTCTTGGGAACATAGAGTATATATACTAATGGGTTTCAAATCCCACATTGAAAAACATAACTTCTTTTATGGGAACATAGAGTATTTATACGAAAGGGCTTCAAATCCCACATTGAGAATATACTATGTTATCCTTTTAAGTTGAAGTATTTAAACCAAAAGGTTTTTTATCCCACGTTGAAAAAACATGATTTTTTTTATTGGAAACATATAGTATATATACCAATGGGTTTCAAATCCCACATTAAAAAAAACATAACTTTTTTTCATGGGAATATAGAGTATATACGAAAGGGCTTCAAATCCCACATTGAAAAGATACTTGTTATCCTTTTAAGTTGAAGTATTAAACCAAAAGGTTTTTTATCCCACATTGAAAAAAACATGATCTCTTTCAAGGGAACATATAGTATATATATATTAATGGGTTTCAAATCCCACATTGAAAAAACATGATTTTTTTCTTGGGAACATAGATTATATATACTAAAAGGCTTCGAATTTCACATTGAAAAGATACTATGTTATCCTTTTAAGTTGAAGTATTTAAACCAAAAGGTTTTTTTATCCCACATTGAAAAAGCATGACTTTTTTCTTGGGAACATAAAGTATATATAGTTATATACTAATGGGTTTCAAATCCCACATTTGAAAAACAAAAAACCGGGTCTCATCCGGGTTTGCCCGGGTCGCCTGGGTCATGGGCGACCTGCTGGGTCGCCCGGGTTTGACCGGGCTATTGCCCCAGCCGGTCTTTTAGTAAACCCGAACTGGTCCAGCGACCGGGTCAACCGGGTCCCGGGTCGACCTGCCGGGCCGGACTGGGTTTAATAACACTGGTTTTGGCTTGTATTGGTTTCAAAGGTGGCCCTGCTGGAGAAAGGGTTTGAGGTTTTTTCTTTTGTTTTCCCCCTTGTTAATTTTCTCCACCTCACTGCCTTTCAATTTTTCTCCTCCTCGTTTTTTTCACTGTAGCTTGGTAATCTTGACAACACCCAGAAACTTGCATCATCGCCACTGCCGACGTGTGGAATCACGTATTGTCTCTATTGAAAGAGAACCTAATGAATCTAAGACTCCTTTGTCTCCTCTTCGATTGCTCACAGATAGTACAATAAACAGACACTTGTAGAGGGAGTTCTGCTCTATTGAAGTTTCAGTCTTCTTCTTGTTTTTCAGCCCAAGTCTGTCTCTTCTGCCTATTATAGTGTTTTGGTGGTGCCACTAGTCGAAGAGAGTTTCATATAATATGAAACAACTACATCCCCTCTTACATTCCCCACTGGCAGATCCAAAAACAAATTTCTACAAAGAGAGCTCTGCCATATAGAAGTTTGAAGTCTGCTCATGTTTTTTAGACCAAGTCTGACTTTTCTGCCTACTACAGTGTTTCAGTGCTGAAACTGATGGGGGAAAGTTTCACAACATATGAAACTATTACATTCCCTCTTGCATTCCCCACTGGCAGATCCACAAACAAATCTCTACAGAAAGAGCTCTGCCATATAGTAGTTCAATGTCTAATCATGTTTTTTTAGACCCCTATCATTTGCGGCTAAACTGGAATTGAGCTCACAGTGGGGGAAACTTCAAAGAACACTAATGCACCATTCACATAAGGTTAATAGCTATTGGGTGCCATTGGAAAATGTAGAGGCTATGAACGACTAACAATGCAACTGACCAAGAACCAAGGTTGTCATTAGCTGATGACTGGAGGCGTTGCTGTCGTTGTTCATGACTGAAAAAGAGAGGTGCAGCTTCAATGGGACGTGGACAAGTAGTGTTCCCACAGAAGACTGTGCAGACATTTCCTTTCCATTTGATGCTTAACATTTGTTCAGACAGATCCGAGTCTAGCTACTTCACATTTAATGCTTTCAACTTTCTTTTGACAATGAGCCTCTCTCTAACTATTTATTTATTATCCATCCTTTTCAGTCTAGTGTGGTAAACCTCGGATGGGGGAACCTATTTTTCATCCTAGTACATGCATGATAAATGTATGGCATGTAATCTATATGATGAACTTGCCCTTCGAAAGGTGACATATGGTCATAACTCTTGCATGATGAGACAAGAATTTTTTCTTGCTCGAACTCTATAAATAGAAATTTCTTAAGTGATGACCATTATATCCCCCATAAGTCCTGAATTCAAGATGCTTCAAGAAGGGCTTGCTCAGATGCAAAATAATATGTACGGAGCATACATCCTAAATGCATGTTCTAATCTTTTTATGTGAGGCAAAGGGTTAGTTTACCACTTGGTTTCTAAAAAGGGTCTCTTGTTGTCCTAGTGATCACCCTCTTGAAGGCAATATGGGGGCCTGGTAGGTAATAGGTTGGCACGTGTACCGATCATTACCAGTCTAAGCACTCAACGAAGAGTTGGGGTTTACACAAACTTAAACCTTGACTCAAGTCATAAGGCAAGCTGTTACTTCCCCACCTAACCTAAAGCTTGTGTGCTTTCAAAAATTAAAATATGTGATGCATGAGAGAATTCTATACAATGCATGAATAAAACAAAACACAAAAACACTTTAACACATCAAAACACAAAGCTTAGTCTGATAATGTTGAAAACAATACCTATCCCCAATGGAGTCGCCATTCTGTCGCACGTCCCCCGCGCGGCGTCGATGGCAATTTTTCATTCTTTTGCTTGATTGGTTCTTTGGGAGTCGCCACCTAATATTTAATTAAGGGCTATTAGGAAACCCAGATGTACTGATCTTTGTCAGAGGTTTAAGGGTAAGGGATTGGTTGTAGCCAGGGAAGGTATTAGCACCCCTAGCACACCCTACCTGAGGTAAGCTGCTTCGTGGTTTGATGTGATTTAAAAATTTAAAATATTAGTCAAATTCTAAGGCTTTAATAAATCAGTCATTAAATCCCAGAATATATATATAAACATATTCTTACATTTTCATGGAAAATACAACCTGATTTTATTTTTCCTTGAGATATTTGCCCATATTCAAATTAAACACTTAATTTCATTTTGTCTTTTTTTTTTATAATTAATAACATACATTAAAAAATAATACAAAACACACTAGCATCACTTTTTTTTTTTTTTACTCTAATATACTTACACACCCATAACTAAATATTACAAAAATAGCCAATATTCAAACCAATCCGAATAACACATTAAACAATTAAAATTTACAAAGAAACTAAAATCATGAACAGTGCCGAAAGCCCCAAGTCAGAGGAACCCACGCACCGCCAGTGTCGGCCGTGCGTGGAGAAGAAAATTTATAAAAAATTTAATCATAATTTAATTCACAACATATGTAATTCAAGTCGCTTTTTTGTTTCCCTAGCATTTATTATATCTATGATACATTTTACATCAGTCCATACAACACCCTTGTTATATTGAGAAATTTTCTCGATTCATTATTCATTCCACTTATTTCATGTCCATTTTTATTATTTATAATTTATCACTTAAACTTCCATCACTTTTAAACTTAAAAGATGTGCTCATATTATTTTACTTTTCCATTAACCTTTTTCTGCAGGGATAATTTAATACCCGAACCTTAACCTGTTAGCATAGTTAAACTCATGTACACCGTGCTTTATTACATGTTATTGTTACAGTCAATTGGTCAGCCGAATAACTTATTAATCCTTTAAGATGACAATCTCAACCATTCGGAAACCATTATGCATAACTGTCTTTTTAAAATAATTTAATATACACTCTACTGAAATTCCGGTGGAGTTTTGCTCATACTTGAACTATACCAATTTATCGACATCTTCATCAATATCTTAATCCAATACTACAGTCATGATTTAATACTCGACACAATATTGCGAGGTACTTGACATTTTATTTAATACCAAATACAATTAGCTTTATACAAAATGATTATTTACTATTATCTCTTTTATAGATTTACCATATCAATGACTAAACCATTAATTTCTTATTTTATCCTTCACTTTACAAATCAATACAGTTAACACAAACTAAGGATATACTAATGTCCTTTCTAGTCCAAACCAGGACATTTGTTCAATTACCAAATTATTACCAAATTATTATCTTCTTCAATTGCCCATTAATCAAAGTACTAATTCCATTAACCAAGATACTTTGTCCAATAACCCATTAACCAAAGCACTTTGTCCCATTAACCAGGACATTAGTTTCTCCAATTAACTATTAACTAGGGCACCAATTTCTCCATTTGCCTATTAACCAGGGCACTAGTCCTATTAACCAGGACACCGGTTTCTTCATTTGCCTATTAACCAGGGCACTGTTTTCTCCATTTGCCCATTAACCAGGGCACTAGTCCCGTTAACCAGGGCACTAGTTTCTCCAATTATCCATTAACCAGGGCACTAGTCTCGTTAACCAGGGCACTAGTTTCTCCAATTACCCATTAACCAGGGCACCGGTTTCTCTATTTGCCCATTAACCAGGGCACTAATGCCCTATTAATCAGGGCACCATTTCCTCCAATTACCCATTAACCAGGGAACCAATTTCTCCATTTGCCCATGTACCGGGGCACTAGTCCCGTTAATCAGGGCACTAGTTTCTTCAATTACCCATTAACCAGGGCACTAGTCCAATTAACCATGGAACTAGTTTCCATAAAATATCTATTTATCAGCCGACTATCTCACACTCAGTTATTTTGAACTTTCCATCACACATATTTTTAATCGATAACAAATCATACATCGAATCCCGCCAATGCAGTCGATAATAATTATTGCATAGCAATTCTATCGTTGTAGTCAAAAGTAATATATACAAGGTTTTTCTGCCCTTACAGTAAATCACATCTCATAATAGACTACCCATTATCGCCTATGCGATTAACTAGAACTTTTTAATTTTCTTAATAATAGTATCACATCAATGTTCATACTTATAAGAGCATTATAAGAAAAATTACAATATCTTAACATTCATAAAATTTTCTAAATAGATTAGGTGCCAGACACCTACCTGTAGTTTGGTCACTGAATGCACAACCCTGATGTTATCCTCCCATAGGCAACTCTCATGTACCAACAGGAATTATTAAATCACTTATACAATTATTTCTTTCTAAAATTAATTAATTTTATTTTGCCATCGCGAAATTAAATTTAAACTTCACCTTCATAAATAAAAAATAAACTACTTCCAGTCCATATACCCATTATAAATTATTTTTATTTATGATACATTTATCACCATGGTTTATCCAACTAATAAATTAGTTCTATTATCCATTCCATGACTTCAATTCCACCATTTTCCCTAATCCTTATATATAATACAACAATAAGATTAAACAAGGATTTTGTCACAATTTAACAACCAACTTTAACAACCCAATTCATTTATTTTCATGAACTTGGTCAAACCTTTATAAGATGGAAAAATTAAGATTTTCTTTCCATCCTATTTAATTTGCAATTCAATCCCTCTCACCATGTTTCTTAATATATTTCAATACTAATTTTATCATTATCCACATCCGTATTCCATCCTTTAATTTCTTTCCTCACTTTGCCAAATTTCTTAATTTAGTAAGGATGTCATTTTTTTTCCCCGTTTACGTCCTACTTGTTTATGCATTACTTAACCCCATTAAATATATTTCCATCCAAACTAAAATCCTAACTTAGTCAAATACAATTTTTCTCTTCTTCCATTTAGCCTTGTCGAATTTACTTTTTAACATCCAATGAGGGATCAATTCTTCTTTGATTCTAGTTTTCAAAACCTCATCTAAGGTTAATTTTATTCATTTGAGCATGATAGTTTTCCATTTTATCAATCACATGCATTCCCTATATTTTTCTACCAATGCCAAAATTTCAAGTAAGGGTAGCATGAAATTTCTTCAATTTTTTAGTCAATTAAACACTAACCCATTCAATTCTCATGCCAACAAACAAAATTTCATAACAATATCACAAATTACTACAACCAATATGCTAATCACAAAGTTCCATAATCACGCACATCATCACCTAAGTATACATGTATGAAATTTCTGCAATCAACACGATAGAAACATACTACTACTAAGATAACAAGGAATTTATTTAGAAGAAACCTCAAGGTGAAACCATCCTTTATCTCCCTCATTCTTCTTCCTTTCTCCACACTTCATTCTTCCTCCACAAGCTTTAAAACCCTTAGATCACTCAAATATTTAGTGTAGCTCACCATAAACCTTCTTAATATCTTAACTCTCCATAATCATGCATTATTTTCAAGAATTGATGAGAGAATTGTAGAGAAGATGTAAAAAAATCCCTAACTCCCCTTTCTCTCCCCATAACCCGCTGGACACTCCAAGCAAATTGGGGTTTATATAGTAAAATTTTTATTATTTGCATTTAAGCCCTTGCCTTTCATATTTAAATTTATCTAGTCCCCATGAGTCATTTTATTTTCTTCTTTTCTTATTCCTTTTGGTTGGCTGGAAACAACCCTTTGAAGGTTGACATTTCAACTGATTAATTCCACTTTCTTTTAATTATATTACCATGTGTCTCTAGTATATATATTGTTTTTTACCCGGTTACCGATACTTTTTCATGAAAATTTTTAAAATCACTAGACATAGTATTCTAAAAATTCTGAGACTTTACCCCATGGTAAAATAATATATTATAATACTCCATATAAAATTTCAACTCAATTTGTCAATCATATTAAAAGTTATGCGCAATAGCGCAAAACTGGTCAAATTGTAATTTTCTAAAAAAATACCAATTTCTCCAAAAATTTTGAAATTTTAACCAAAGTTACGAAAATATATTAGAAGTCTCCACACAAATTTTCATATTTTGTTGACAACCTGAACGAGAGTTATGAAATTTTATCGCAAGACTAGTCGATTTATGATTTTTCACCCTAAAATCAAAATCTCCGTATTTCATCCTTGCGTAAAGCACCCAATCATTTTACTGTCTCATCAAAGCCACTTTACTATATTTATTTTCCATTTTTAGTCATTTATGGCTTATTCCCGTGCCACGACAACATTACCGGTTTCTCGCCGGTGTTTACACCAGCACTTTTCATACCATTCTTTTCTTTATGACTGGGGGTTTACAGTGGTTGCTAGTTAGAAAAAAAATCCATCACTTATAAGGAAGAGAAACCCTTCATTTTTTTGGGTAGGTTCAGCCAAAGTAGAAATGAATTAATTAACTTGGTACAAATGACCTTGGGAGGTCACAATGAGATGGGTTGCCATGTATAAGGTGAAGGCATGGCTGTATCTAATGATGAAGAAGGGATTGGAGAAAATGTTTTTTTGGAGATACCTTGCCCATTGACGAAACAGGGCAGGTTTGTCGCCCTAATTCCTGAGGGAGTTCAAACATGAATACGATAGAATCCAAGGAAGGTCCTTTCACTGAAGTTGTAGCTGGGAGTGTCAGCTTTCCAACGAATCTAACCTCGTCTAATTTGGAGTTCTGGAACTCCAAATATAAATAACAATCTGAGGGGAAGTCAAGCTATCACCCCTATTAGCAGATTCGGCCAAGTCGATAAAACGGCAAAATTTAGCCATATTAAGGGTAAATTTTGTTTTCTTGCCCTTCGTAAAGTGTGTAACATCGTGTCTTGATCTTAAAAAAGGAATAAACTGTGATCAAAATTGAATTCATGATGTCCACTTGGGCTACTAATGAGCTGAAAATGTTAAAGGATAGTAATGAGGAATGTAGGCGAGAAAGAAAAGAATGGTAAAAGAGAAATGAATATTATTGCCATTGTTGCTGTTATGTTGTGATATGTGGAATAATGATGGGTGTTTGTGGTTTCAGGAGAAACCGCGGGAGGAGTGCAGCAACAACAGGGGAACGCAAGTCAAGCGTCTACGGCAAGTAGGTACTCGGTACCTATATCTCCTTTAGTTAATAATTATTTTAACTAACTGTTGAACTATAAATTTTGGTGCTTATTGATAAGTAAAAGAAAAGGGGAAAAGAAAAGGTTAAACAACGGGAAAATGGAAACAGAGAACTAGATTTAATTTATGGGTTCTTTTGGAGGAAATGAACAGTAACAATGAACATTATGAATGACTGTTCCTCGAATTTGATTAGCCTGTCCTAGATATGAGAGGCTAATAATGTTAGCCAAGTTGGTTAACATTGGCATGACCAATACATGAGAGGAGGAATATAGAACTTGATTAAATATTCGGGTTCAGAATAGTTAATGATATCGGCGGGTAACGTCGATATCGATAAAATTTATGGGACTTGATTAGCTAATGATGTCAAGAATCCTTGATATCAGCATACCTGAAGACCTTTCAAGGTAACATGGAACATTGATTTACTATTTTAGCCCGAAAAAAGTTAATGATACCAACGGTCGCGTTAGTGTCAGTATTTTCATGAATTTGATTAGTTGACCCCATGACAGGCAACTAAAGACACTAATGGGGGTCATTAGTGTCGACATAAGTCTTTAGTGGGGAGAAGTGGCAGGGTGGATACACTCGATCAGAGCTTGGATTACAAAAAAAAAGGGGACATAGTTAAAGGAAACAAATTTGCGGATCCTTAAAAGGGGCCAGTTATGGTGTATAGAATTGCATATGACTTAAGTAGGTAGATGTGTTGTATAATTTTTCTTCCATGAAATTGTTTGTATTTTATTTTATTTTTAATTATATGAAAAATTTATTTTTTGCAGGTCCCTCCCATTCACGTTAGGAATAGAATTTTGGTTCTTTTGATCCCTTTTTGTGTAAGTTAGGAACTTAGGGATTATTTATGTAATTATGTTATGCAGTAAACATGTAACCTGAATATAATAGTATACTCCTTGTATTTTTTTGTGTTTGGAATATTAAATGTATCAATATGTGCTTAGGATATTTTAATGTACTAGCTTATGTTTAGAATGTTAAATTGTGTTGTGTTTATATATGAAATTTCAGTGCTTGGATGGTTCTTTTAATTACTAATTTATGCATGTGATATGAGATGTAGATTGAGTATGAAGATTTGTCCTAAGTATATTCTTGAATGAATTAAATGGTTGAATTGGACCAATTATGGATGTGTTTATGGGTGGGATGCGATTATAAATGCATGCAGGGTAAATTGTCGATAACTTGAAACCTCTCGGTATAGGGGAGACTTTGCCAAAATTTTGTTAGGAATTTCGGCGAACTCAATGTACAGATAAAAAATTATGCTCCATTTACCCTTTATGTGAAAGTTAAATGGATAAACTAATCTAACTATTGGGTTGTTACACACCCTCTCATTTTGAATTGAAAAGGGGTAGAATAAATCTTAAATGGATTAAAGAGACATTTACCGTACCACCAGAAAATGTTAACAACGAGGTCTTGTGAATGTATCCATTAAATTGTGATTGAATATGTTGATTATTTATTAATATATATGAATTAGTATGTTAATTTTAATGTGTTATATAGATACTCCAGAGCAAATATACTGTATACTCCAGAGCAAATATACTGTATTTGTTTGACGGTGTATTATTCATAGATCTTATGAGGAGATATATGCCTTTAATTTATCTGATGCTTTTGAATGATTTTGATGTCATCCCTATATATAGCTGGGGATATACTGTTTTGGCATGCCTGTACAAACATTTATGTCTTGCATGCATGAAAATCGCCAAACATTTTAGAAGATGTTTGCTACTTTTATAGGTATGAATCAAAGAATTTAAAATAATATTTACATTTTAAATGTTCGTTTTTAACACAAAATCAAAAAACATGTTTTTTTATTTAATAACAATTATGGTATTGGGAACATCTTCATGTGGGTCAGCTTCAAACGCCTAGATTGCCGCTTATAACTGTCCAAATTGTAAGGGTTACACTTCAGCTTCCACTAGGATATAGGTATTGCAATGATATTTTGCAATTATATTTATTTATATTTTCTGATTTTAACTTTTAAATATAATTAAATTGACATATTTGTAATGCTAGGTGATGTGCTAATAGAATATTTGATAATAATCCAACACATGTGTTGTCATTTTATCAGAGCGAGCTAGATATGTAGTAGCCTATCCAAGTAATTTTTGAACTATTTGTCAAATCGAAAAAAAATTTAACTTCACCAAATTACAGTTGTTTAATATTTCAGAAGCTTATCTTCTACAGGTCATGTGGATGCCTTATGAGGATGAAATATTGACAGTTTCTACGGTTATTTGCACTAATGGGATAAATATGTGAACATTAGTGGTCATGTTGATATTTTTTAAGATGGTTGGGCTATATTGCCTGAATTGGGTAATGCAACAATTTGACTACAAATAACACATTTCAGTCGACATCGATACGAGTGATGCATTGCATGCTATAAATTATTGGGGTAAAAATGATGATTATAACTGGTTAAGTCGACATAGAGCTTATGTATCACAATGAGATTTATAGAAGAATGAGATATTTACAGAGTATATCCTGTGGTTATAGAGTAAGAGTATATGACTTAGTACATGATTATTACATGTCGAGTCATTACACTAGATCCAAAGCAAGTTCCTCCACCTATATACATGCAATATAAGCAACATGCCCAATTGATTCAAAATACCATATGTAATCAAATTTTTTACGAAAGGCCGCAACTGTGCTTAGTAATATTAACGAAGAACACGAAGGATGTACCTATATGTCTTAGTGGTTCAATGTTTGCCACAATGGATTTAATAACTTTAGAGAGAAGTTAACTTTTAAGGATGCAGTAGCAGAGAATGATGCTAGTTATGCAGGAGTAGAAGCAAGATGTAGTCGTGCTATTGATGAGTCTGGATCATCCAATAGACGACATAGACATAGCTAGATAGATAGATTATGTTGATATATTTCGGGATTTCAACTTGCATTCTTGAGGCTATTTGTGATTATAAAATGTGAGAATTTGTTGTGTTTGGTTATTGTGGTTTTTTACAGGTATTTTTAAACGGAATGAAATTTTGGATATAGTTCCTAAATAGGAAAAACTCTACCCTTTTTTTTAAAAAAATTGAAAATTTTCTTACTCTCTAAAATCATTAGCTAAATTAAATGGAAGATTAAAAAAATAATAATAAATCTCATAAGAACCATTTTTTGTTAGATTTTAGATATAGGAGAATTTTGTTACTGTATTTTTGTGGAATTGTTGCTGGAATTTCATGGAATGATGGGAGGCTACTGAAATTTAATTGATATCACAATTTAAAAACACGATATTAATTAATAATCATGATTTAGAAACATAATATTAATTAAATATTGCAGTTTAAAAACAGTTAAATTGCATAATATGTCTGGTAAACCTGTTCAATTGTTTCAGTAGAGTAGTAGTAATATAGCATAAACGTGTTCAGTTATTTTATCAGAGTAGTAAGTTATTTGCCTCTGGCTAAAAATCAAAACATACATAATTTCTATCAAAACAACTGGGCACCTAATTATTATTTTTTCTTATTACAAAGAAGAGGCTCAAATACGAGACTTTTTGAGAGGAGCTACTACGAGTTGATCTACATGGTCATTGGGAACTAATTTCTTTTAAACATGAGGTTTTCGCCAATTTCAAGAGTATTGCTAGTACCATCATTTCCTTTGTACTTGTACCAC
>Ga0325411_1003296_pt1 | contig 18193 bp, 17 predicted proteins | sample PopdelMetagenome_13_FD_206181 | JGI IMG/M metagenome (GOLD analysis project Ga0325411, IMG submission 206181) | Populus deltoides microbial communities from Bellville, Georgia, United States - Xylem-PdIQD-R4 | ecosystem: Host-associated > Plants > Phyllosphere > Stem > Wood/Secondary xylem...
TATTATGATCAATAAATTCAGTTTAATTCTATATTTACACATATCAAAATACGAATAATAAGCTAATTCAGTTCATAGATATGTCTGTTATATATGCAGACTAATTTCTGTAACAGAAGGGGGAAAAAGATGAATGAATTGTAACTAACTTCTATCTCACATGCACACACACTCTCTCTCTCCCCTTACCTTCTCCTAACTTCTTCTTCTTGCTAATATACAATTTCTACAAGTCCGCAACTGCAGGGCTTGTTGCACTTATCCTAACACTCCATTATCCTCATATTATATAGTTATTGAATCCATTCTAGTGTTGCTTGCAACAAGTGGTATCAGAACCACTGATCTTCGAACAAAAGCAACGCTCCCTCGACACAAGGTCCCAAGATCTCAAAAGACTAGAAGAGTCATTGGAGGCAGCAAACAAGGAACACTAAAATCCACCACCATTAACTGCCATCAACCTTAAATAGCCACAAAATAGTTTACTACCAAACCCTAACCCATACCCTCAATACAAACCTAATTTGAAGCCCACCAAATCTGTAAAGAATAAAGAGTTGGATGGAAGGAGAGCTAAAGTATTGTGTTTTTGGTGCGATGAAAGGTTTGTGCCAAGTCATAAATGCAAAAATAAAAAGTTGTACTAGTTGATGGTGATGGTGAAAAAGTAGATGATGATGTCAGTAACAATGACAAGAAGCCTACCCTTGAATAAATAGGTAATTCCTCACATTTCTATCAATGCACTGGAAGGAGTCATTGGCTTCCATACTTTAAGGATCACTAGCAAGGTGGTGTTTTCTGCATTTGCATGGCCCCAATCTGTACCAAAGAGAGGCTACTGATGGTCTTTAATAGGCTTGGATACTACAACAGATATTATCACTAACTTTTGTATCATTTGTCAATGTAGAAGGACAACACTGAGCCACTTATTTTTTACACTGTTCAGTAACTTCAAACATGTTGGACAGAGATTTTGCTACTAGTGGAGAGTCTTGGGTGATCCTAGATAGATAATTTTTTTTTAGTTCTATTTCTGTTTGTGATAAGAGTGCAGGATCTGTCCTCCAGGAATTTCAAAGGTTTTGGAACAAAGGACTATTGAGTTCATGGAAATGTTCAATTTTTTCCATTAATTAGAGCATTTGGTCAGAGCACAACTAAAAAATCTTAAAAATCAAACTATATGGAGATAACTGATTTGTCATAAAATAGGGTTTTATTTCTAGCCTTTATGGTGTTTTTGTTGAAGATTCTGAAGTAATTAAGGCAGATTTGAAGCTGATTTGTAGGGAGTAAAAACAGAAAGTTAGATATCTTTTCCTATAAATCAAAACCTAGCAATAATACCTATTTATGTGTAGTTAATAGTTGTCCTAATATAGATATGTAGATGTTGTATATATTCAAGAATTCATACTGAAATAAAGTGAGAAGTCAGAATTTAACAACTCTCCATATGGTATTGTTGAAGATTCTGAAGAAATCAAGGCAGATTTGAATCTGATCTGAACCTAATTTATGAAAAATGAATATAGAAAGCCAGATTTTCTTTCCCATAAATCAGGTCCAAATAATAACACCTATTTATGTGTAATTAATAGCCTTCCTAATATAGATTTGTAGATGTTGTATATAATCAGGAATATATTCTGAAATAAGATTGAGAAGTAAGAATTCAAGAATTCTCCACATGATATCAGAGCTCTAAACCGAGCCTATTTTTTTTCTTTTCTGAACCTATCCTAAAGCTCTATCTTGATCCCTCTCTGGATTTGGAATTTCTTCTCTTATCTTCCAATCTGTTCTAACAATCCTAGTAGCAGACCTGTCCAGATCTGAAAAAACATGTCTGAAAACACTACAAAAGAAACCCAAATATCAGGTGAATTCCAGAATTTACAGTCATCCTACAGACTAAATGAAAGAAACTATCTGAAGTTGTCACAGATAGTAAAAACCTTTCTCAAAGGAAAGGGAATGATTAATCATTTGATGGACATCCTCCTAGTCCAGAAGACCTAAAGTTTACACTCTGGGATGAAGAAAACTCCATGATTATGTCATGGCTATAGAACTCTATTATGCCAGAAGTTTGTGGGCCTTATATGTTTCTAGTTACAGCAAAAGACATATGGGATGCAGTGAGACAGACATACTCTAAAGTGAAGGATGATGCGTTAATCTGTGAGATTAAGACGAAGCTTTCAATGACCAAACAAGGTAATATGATGGTTATTGAATATTACAATACTGTGAAAAGTTTCTGGTTGGAGTTGGACTATTATCAGGATTTTAAGATGCAGTGTAGTGATGATGCTGTGATTTTAAAGAATTATGTAGAAAGAGAAAGGATCTTTGAATTTCTTGCAGGACTCAACATAGAATTTGATCGAATGCGAGTCCAAATACTTGGAAAGGAATCTCTACCCTCACTCAATAAGGTATTTTCAGTAATAAGGGCTTAAGAAGGAAGGAGAACTGTGATGCTGGATGCTAGATGCATCAAATACTGAAGGATCTGCTATGTTGATAACTAATAGCAGAAACATGGGTGATGCCATGAATGGTGCAGAAGTTGGGAAGATTAAAGGAAAAAAATTCCCTAAAGATGATTTGTTTTGTAACTATTGCAAGAAGACAGGTCATACAAAGGAGACTTGCTGGAAACTCCATGGAAAACCACCAAGGATGGGGCGTACTGGAGGATACAAATGGAATCAGTCAAGAGGACATGCACATTTAACAAATTCAGAAGAGACAACCCGTGAGTTCAGCATCCTAGAAGTGGGGGGATTCAACAAAGAGATTGAGCGCCTAAGGACCCTACTCAACACCATGGAGAAACCATCTGGGTCATGCTCTCTTGCTAAAAATGGTAAAATTCTAATTTGTCATGCATTTAGTGCCTCAAACAAGGACCATTCCAGCATCTGGGTCATAGACTCAGGTGCAACAGACCATATGACTCATTCTGCAGGTTCATTCAAATCATATTAGCCTTATCCTAGCAGTAAGAAAATCACAGTTGCTGATGGATCTCTAATCACAGTAGCAGGACAGGGAACAATCCCTCTTAACCACTCATTGAACCTTAAACAAGTGCTACATGTCCTTAACCTTACTGCAAATTTGTTATCCATTCGAAAACTAATCAAATACATAAATTGTAGTGTAACTTTCTTCCTTGATCACTGGATGTTTCAGGACCTAGCTACGAGGAAGATGATTGGGCAGGCTAGAGTCAAGGATGGGCTGTACATGCTTGGAGTGCAAGGCAGCAGTAGTAACTCTCACCCTCTATCATTTATTTCAGTCAATTCTAATAAAGATGATGTTTGGAACCATCATCGTCGTTTAGGACATCTTTCATGTAAGACTTTTAGTTACATGTTTCCATCCTTATTTACAAATCTTAATGTGGAACAATTTCATTGTGAAATTTGTGAGTTTGCAAAGCATCATAGAGTGCCTTTTCTTATAAGTGATTCAAGATCTATGTCTCTATTCCATATAATTCATTCTGACATATAGGGTCCATATAATGTTCCCAATATTTCAGGAGCAAAAGGATTTGTAACATTTATTGATAACTGTACTCGAATGACTTGGGTTTATCTTCTTAAAAGAAAAACTGATGTAAGTCACATCTTTCCAAACTTTACAAAAATGATAAAGAATCAATTTAGGGTTAGCATTAAGGGGATTAGAACTGATAATGCTAGGGACTACTTTAATAAGATCCTATCACCATACTTTGAAAAGGAAGGGATTATTCATCAATCATCTTGTGTTAATACTCCTCAACAAAATGGGTTAGCCGAAAGAAAAAACAGACATCTTCTCGAAACTACTCGAGCTTTACTTTTTCAACATCAAGTTCCAAAACACTATTGGGGAGAAGCTGTTTTAACATCTACTTATTTGATAAATAGAATACCTTCAAGAGTTATTGGTTTCAAAAGTCCTCTAAACTATTTATCAGAATTCTTTTCAAAAAATAATTTTTATTCTAAAATTCCCCCAAGAATTTTTGGGTGTGTCACCTATGTTCACGTTCATAAACATCACCGAGACAAACTTGATGCTAGAGCTCTTAAGTGTGTTTTCATAGGGTATTATATCACACAAAAGGGTTACAAATGTTATCATCCACCTTCAAAACGATTTCTTATGTCAAAAGATGTCACTTTTTATGAAAACCAATCTTTCTTCAACAAGACTTATCTTCAGGAGGACAACATAGACATAGAAGATAAGAATACAAATGTTTTTAACATTTCTTCCTTCCAAATCCCATCTCGACAACAATCATCTATGAATTCACCACTCGCTAAGTCTCCAAACCTCACAAGAGAAACTCTACAGGGTGAAACTACTACTACTGACCGACCTCTTCAGGTATATAGAAGAAGGGTACAGCCTATTCAAACTCTCATGCAAGCCCAAGAATCTGAACTAGGGTAAGGTAATGAAACTTCTCATCCATCCTTATCTATCCTTAATACTAATGATCTTGATCAGCCAATTGCAATCAAAAAGAAAAGGGATAAGAGAATGCACTAAGAATCCCTTATATCCTATAACTAACTTTATGTCATTTGAAAAGGTCCCAAAAACATTGCATGAGGCTCTAAGTAATGAGAAATGGAAAACTGTCATGAGAGAAGAGATGAATGCTCTAGAGAGGAATCAAACATGGGAAATAGTTGAGTTACCAAAAGAAAAGAAACCAGTAGGGTGTAAGTGGGTCTATACTCTGAAAAATAAAGTTGATAGCAGCCTTGAAAGGTATAAAATCAGGCTAGTTGCAAAAGGATATACACAAACTTTTGGGATAGACTATCAAGAAACATTTTCTTCAGTTGCTAAGATGAACACCATTTGAATTTTGTTTTCTCTATCTGCTAATCTTGGATGGTGTATGCAACAATATGATGTAAAAAATGCTTTCTTACATGAGGAGTTGGAAGAAGAGGTGTTTATGGATCCACCACCAGGGTTCAGTCACTCTCTACTTCCCAACCAGGTCTGCATACTAGAGAAGACACTCTATGGACTAAAACAGTCACCTGGAGCCTGGTTCGAAAAGTTCACACAAGCCATGGTGTCAATGGGATATCGACAAAGTCAAGGAGATCATACTTTGTTCATAAAACACTCCATTTCAAGGGGAGTTGCCATTCTAATTGTTTATGTTGATGATATTATAATAACAGGTGATGATCTTGTAGAAAGGGATATATTGAGAAGAAGACTTTCTACAGAATTTGAAATCAAAGAGCTGAGGAAGCTGAAATATTTTCTTGGCATAGAAGTAGCACATTCAACAAAAGGGATTTTTATCTCTCAACAGAAATATATTCTAGACCTTCTAAAGGAGACAAATATGGTAGACTGTAAACCATGTGAGACATCTATTGACCTAAAGCACAGACTTGACAATGATGAGGAAGGAGTCACAGCTGACAAGGGACAATACCAAAGGCTAGTTGGTAAGCTGATCTACTTAGCCCACACTCGTCCAGACATTGCCTATGCAGTGAGTGTGATGAGCCAATTCATGCATAACCCAAAAGATTCACACCTACAAGCAGTTTATAGACTTCTTAGATACTTAAAGTCTACCCCTAGAAAAGGAATCTTGTACAAAAAAATATGAGAATCTGAAACTTGAATGCTACACAAATGCTGATTATGCTGGTGACTTAACAGATAGAAGGTCAACATTAGGTTATTGTACTCTACTAGGAGGAAATCTTGTGACATTGAGAAGCAAAAAACAGAATGTTGTTTCAAGATCAAGTGCAAAAGCAGAATTCAGATCAATGGCACTTGGAATTTATGAGTTACTATGGATAAAGATTATCATAAAAGATTTAAGAATCAAATGGGAAGAACCAATGAGATTGTACTGTGACAATAAGTCTGCCATTGGAATAGCACACAATCCAGTGCAACATGATACAACTAAACATGTGGAAGTGGACAGACACTTCATCAAAGAAAAAATATAATGGACTGATTTGCATACCTTATGTGCCTGCTAGGGAACAACTTGCTGATATACTTACTAAAGGTATACAGAATCCTTCATTTAAAGGCATCTTAGACAAGCTGGGAATGAAGAATCTCTTCCATCCAGCTTGAGGGGGAGTGTTGAAGATTCTGAAGAAATCAAGGCATATTTGAATCTGATCTGAACCTGATTTATAGGAAATGAATATAGAAAGCCAGATTTTCTTTCCCATAAATCAAGTCCAAATAATAACACCTATTTATGTGTAGTTAATAGCCTTCCTAATGTAGATTTGTAGATGTTGTATATAATCAGGAATATATTTTGAAATAAGATTAAGAAGTAAGAATTCAAGAATTCTCCATAGGTATCAAAGCCTAAACCGAGCCTATAATTTTTTTTAGCCTATCTCTCTCTAAATCTGGGATTTCTCCTCTTCCATTCCTATCTATCCTAACAATTCTAGTCACTTGCTCTAGCAGACCTATCCAGAGCTGGAAAAAAAAACATGCTGAAAATACTACAAAAGAAACCCAAATATAAAGGGAATTCCAGAGTTTACAGTCATCCTACCGACTGAATGGAAGAAACTATCTAAAGTGGTCACAGATAGTACAAACCTTTCTCATAGGAAAGGGAAAGATTAATCATTTGATGAACAATCCTCCTAGTCCAGAAGACCTAAAGTTTACACTCTGGGATGAAGAAAACTCCATGATTATGTCATGGCTATGGAACTCTATTATGCCAGAAGTTTGTGGGCCTTATATGTTTCTAGTTACAGCAAAAGACATATGGGATGCAGTGAGACAGACCTACTCTAAAGTGAAGGATGCTGCGTTATGAGATTAAGACGAAGCTTTCAATAACCAAACAAGGTAATATGATGGTTATTGAATATTACAATACTATGAAAAGTTTCTGGTTGGAGTTAGACTATTATTAGGATTTTAAGATGCTGTGTAGTGATGATGTTGTGATTTTAAAGAATTATGCAGAAAGAGAAAGGATCTTTGAATTTCTTGCAGGACTCAACATAGAATTTGATCGAATGCGAGTCCAAATACTTGGAAAGGAATCTCTACCCTCACTCAATAAGGTATTTTCAGTAATAAGGGCTTAAGAAGAAAGGAGAACTGTGATGCTTGAGGTCCTAAATACTAAAGGTTCTGCTATGATGATAAACAATAACAAAAACCTAAGTGATGCTAGCAGAAACCAAAATGATGCCATGAATGGTGCAGAAGTGGTGAAGACTGAAGGGAGAAAATTCTTTAAGGATGATCAGTTTTGTTACTATTGCAAAAAAACCGGTCATACAAAGGAGACCTGCTGAAAACTACATGGAAAACCACCAAGGATGGGGCGTAATGGAGGATACAAATGGAACCATTCAAGAGGACATGCACACTTAACAAATTCAGAAGAGGCGGCACATGAGTCCAGCACCCTAGAGGTGAGAGGATTCAATAAAGAGGAGATTGAACGTCTAAGAACCTTACTCAACACAATGGAGAAACCATCTGGATCATGCTCTCTTGCTCAAAATGGTAAAATTCCAATTTCTCATGTCTTTAGTGTGTCAAACAAGAACCATTCTAGCATCTGGGTCATTGACTCAGGTGCAATAGACCATATGACTTATTCTGCAGGTGCCTTCACATCATATCAACCCTGTCCTAGCAGCAAGAAAATCACAGTGGCTGATGGATCTCTAATCACAGTTGCAGGCCAAGGAACAATTCCTCTTAATCCTGTATTTACTCTTAAAAGAGTATTACATGTTCCTAATCTTACTGCAAATCTGTTGTCTATCTGAAAATAATTAAAGACATAAATTGTAGTGTAACTTTCTTCCTTGATCACTGCATATTTCAAGACCTAGCTACGGGGAGGACGATTGGGCAAGCTAGAGTCAAGGATGGGCTGTACATGCTTGGAGTGCAAGGCAGCAATAGTAACTCCCCTTCTCGATCATTCATTTCAGTTAATTCTAATAAAATTGATATTTGGAATCATCATCGTCGTTTAGGACATCTATCATGTAAGATTCTTAAGAACATGCTTCCATCTTTATTTAAAAATCTTGATGTTGAACAATTTCATTGTGAAATCTGTGAATTTACAAAGCACCATAAAATGCCTTTTCTTATAAGTGATTCAAGATCTGTGTCTCCATTTACTATAATTCACTCGGTTATAAAGGGTCCATATAACATTCCTAATATTTCAGGAGCAAAAGGTTCTGCAACATTTATTGATGATTGCACTTGAATGCCTTGGGTTTACCTTCTTAAAAGAAAATCTGATGTGAGTCATATCCTTCCAAACTTTATAAATATTATAAGGGATCAATTTGGGGTTAACATTAAGGGTTTTAGAACTGATAATGCTAGGGACTACTTTAATCAAATTTTATCACCATACCTTGAAAAAGAAGAGATTATTCATCAATCATCTTGTGTTAATACTCCCCACAAAATGGGTTGGCAGAAAGAAAAAATAGACATCTCCTTGAAACTACTCGAGCTTTACTTTTCTAACATCAAGTTTCAAAAAATTATTGGGAGAAGCAGGTTTAACCTCTACGTATTTGATAAATCGAATACATTCATGAGTTATTGGTTTCAAAAGTCCTTTAAACTATTTATCAGAATTCTTTTCAAAGAATAATTTTTATTCTAAAATTCCCCCAAGGATCTTTAGGTGTGTCACCTATGTTTACATTTATAAAGATCAACGAGACAAACTTGATGCTAGAGCTCTTAAGTATGTTTTCATAGGATATTCCATCACACAAAAAGGTTACAAATGTTATCATCCATTTTCAAAGAGATTTCTTGTGTTAAAGGATGTAAGTTTTAATGAAATCAGTCTTTCTTCAACAAATCTTCTCTTCAGGGGGAGGAAAACAACACAGAAGATAAGATTAACAATGACTTTGATATTTTTTCATTCCAAGTCCCATCTAGGCAGCAATCATCTCCCACTTCACCATCCTGTGAGTCTCCAAATATTACTCTACAGGGAGAAACTACTGTTGACAGACCTCTTCAGGTATATAGAAGAAGGATACAGCCTGATTTGACTCTCTTGCAAGCCCAAGAATCCGAACCAGAGCAAGGTAATGAACTTTCTCATTTATCTCTATCTATTCCTACCTTGATCGGCCAATTGCTATTAGAAAAGGAAGAAGAGAATGCACTAAGAATCCCTTATATCCTATAGCTAATTTTATGTCATTTTAAAAGTTCTCACCATCACACAAAGCCTTTCTCTAAAAATAAACATCATACCTATCCCAAAAACCTTACATGAGGCTCTAAGAAATGAGAATTGGAAAACTGCCATGAGAGGAGATGAATGCACTAGAGAGGAATCAAACATGGGAAATAGTTGAGTTACCAAAAGAGAAGAAAACAATAGGGTGTAAGTGGGTTTATGCCCTGAAATATAAAGCTGATGGCAGCCTAGAAAGGTATAAAGTCAGGCTAGTTGCAAAAGAATTTACACAAACATTTGGGATAGACTATCAAGAGACATTTGCTCTAGTTGCTAAGATGAACACCATTCGAATTTTTTTTCTTTATCTACTAATCTTGGATGGTGTATAAAACAATATGATGTTAAGAATGCCTTCTTACATGGAGAGTTTGAAGAAGAAGTTTATATGGATCCACCACCAGGATTCAGTCACTCCCTTCTTCCCAACCAAGTCTGCGGACTAAAGAAGGCACTCTATAGCTTAAAACAGTCTCTTAGAGCCTAGTTTAAAAGGTTCACCAAAGCCATGGTTTTTATGGGATATCGGCAAAGCCAAGAATATCATATTTTGTTCATCAAACACTCCATTTCAGGGGGAGTTACTATTCTGATTGTTTATGTTGATGACATTATAATAACAGGTGATGACTTTGTGGAAAGAGATAAGTTGAGAAAGAGACTTTCAGCAGAATTTGAAATCAAGGAATTGGGGAAGTTGAAATACTTTCTTAGCATAAAAGTGGCACATTCAGAAAAGAGGATTTTTATGTCTCAACAGAAGTATATTCTTGACCTTCTAAAGGAAACAAGAATGGTTGATTGCAGACCATGTGAAACACCTATTGATCTAAAGCACAGACTTGACAATGATAAGGAAGGAGCCACAACTGACAAGGGTCAATACCAAAGGTTAGTTGGTAAGTTGATCTACTTAGCTCACACTCGTCCAGACATTGCTTATGTTGTGAGTGTGGTGAGTCAATTTATGCACAACCTGAAAGATTCACATCTCCAGGCAGTGTATAGACTCCTCTGATACTTGAAGTCTACCCCTAGAAAAGGAATTTTGTATAAAAATCATGGGAATCTGAACCTTGAATGCTATACAAATGCAGACTATGCTAGTGCATTAACAGATAGAAGATCAAAATCAGGATATTGTACTCTGCTGGGAGGAAATCTTACTACATAGAGAAGCAAAAAACAGAGTGTTGTGTCAAGATCAAGTGCAGAAACAGAATTCAGATCAATGGCCCTTGGAATTTGTGAGTTACTATGGATGAAGATTATCCTGGAAGATTTAAGAATCAATTGGGATGAACCAATGAAGTTGTACTGTTACAATAAGCTTGCCGTTGTAATAGCACACAATCCAGTACAACATGATAGAACTAAACATGTGGAGATAGACAGACATTTCATCAAAGAAAAGTTAGAGAGTGGATTGATATGCACTTTTTATGTGCCTACCGGGGAACAACTTGCTGATTACAATAATCTGATTTCTGCCAAACCTCTATTTATTTTTTCCACAAATGACATCTATTTATTTTATGTAATTCTCTCCCACCTTTTTGAGAAAAAAAACTGGTAAAATTGCAGTGTAGCACTGAGCATGACAAGAAAGGAAGTGTAGTTCAACAGTGAATTTCATACAATTGTGAGCAGAGGCACATAAGAGTTTTTGTGGATATATTTGAAAGTTTTTATTGTATTCAACTAAAGAGTTGCTTGACATTTTATAAGCTCAGCAAAAGAGGCCACAAGTTGGATCCTTACAACCAGAATCCCATTGAAACTTCATATCCTTAGATACAAATCTAAAAGCAAGACTCAAGACTCCATCAAGTGGTTTCACAAGCCTACGACAAAAAGATTTTAACTTATTTGCAGGAACTACAACAACATCATTGTTTCCGCAGTCATGCTAGATTACAGAATCCCAAGAATTGAATATCTTTCTATAACACCATGATTCCAAGGCCTGTGAAAACAAGGTTTCCCTTCAATATTTGCTAGAGAATTGCATATTTTGGTTGAGAAACAATCTCTCTCACTTAAGAACTTGAGCACACGTATTTAACAGGCATATTAATGACTACAAAATCCCCTCTATGAAAAAAGTGGTTTTCTCCCCTCTGGAATCAGTCTAAATATGCTAACAAACTCAGTACTGCCATATGTCATCTACAAAATCAACATGAAACAAGCTCTATTGCATCAGGGAAAATATTGCAGGGATATCAGTGAGCAAATGAAACTTACCTTAACCTGTGCACTCTTCAGCTCAATGAAGTTAGTTTTCAAACGGGGAGGAACCTTGTCAGGGCCCGGGACAGATATTGCAGCAACCATCAAAGGCAACAAGTGAGGAATATTAGTCTGTACAAGTCGGCTATACAATTGGAACAGAAAAATAACCACAAGTGGACTCTCGGTAACTATCTTAAATGAACGAGTACTAGGATTAAGCTGGCCATTCCCAACATGTCCAGCACTCAAAAGCCCTTGGTCTGAAGAAGTAGAAATTTCCATTGGCTTAACATCCTCTACAGCCACGCTTGTGTTATCAAAGAAATGGCTAATAGTCATTCTAAAATTCTGGTAAATCTTACATACAAAATCTAAAAATGGCTGAACCTCATTTTCTAATGTTGGCCTAAAATTTCTAAGAAGATCAAAAATAATACGAATGCATATCAACCCATTTTCTTCATTATCCGTGGTAAGCACTTGCATTGAAACTTTCAAAAGATCCTGAACAAAAGGCCGAAGAACCTCACTATGCGGTAAACGATTCAGAATCTCCACCACAATGTTCCGTAACTTCTGCTCAGGATTATCTACAAACTGCGGTTTTGTAATTTGTAACAGAATAACCGAAAACGCCCTTAAGTAACATTTAAGGAAATTCAAATACTCCGCAGTATGAGCAATCTCGAGACTATCTCGCACATCCATCGCGTCCTGTAGCCTCATTTGAATTGCTGTCCGAAAATTATAGACAGAATATAATTAAGAAAGTGAAAATTTAGGAATTAAATTTCTAAAACTCTATCAGCTTAGCCTAATTAAACGATCATTTCCCTTATATTACTTCAAATTACACAATAAACAACCAAAAAGGAAAAACAAATTACAATCATATATTCCATTTCCTTCATTTTCTCTGCGAACAAACAGTAAAACAAATAAACAAAAATCCATAGAGAGAATTACAGAGGTTAGGCTCCACGAGATGGCGAGAATGCAGCTCGAAATTCTGAATTGGACTCATGGCATAAAAAAACCGTTTGTTCTCAAATTGAGCCTCTAGGGTTTCATGGTAGTGAGGTTTTGGTTCTCTCGCTTCTGTAAAAATTTATGGTTTTCCAAAGAAAGAGAGAAATTTTGGGTTTTTAGGGGTTAGATTGAAAGTAAGAATTGGAAATTTTAATGCTACGAGAAAGTTTTGTTGAACTATAGTACCTGCATGACTTTTACTATTTTATTAATTATTATTGTACTGTTAATATTTTTTTAAAATATAAAAAATAGTTTATGGATTTTAGATTCACCAATATTGAATTTGATGATTAAGCTAAACTCAAGAGTTTTATGTTAACAGAGATATAATAATCATATTAGATCCAACAAATTTTAATCTAGTGATTATATCAAGCCCAACACTTGGATACCCAAATTTACTTTAATAATAATAATAATAACAACATGGTAATAGTTAATTGTAATTGTTATAATAATAACAATAATTATTATTATATTAATAATAATCACATGAATAATAATAATAACAGTAGCAGTAACAATAATAATAATAACAACAATAGCAATAATAATAAGATTAATAATAATAACAACAATAACAATTATAATAGTAATTACAACAATAAAAAAATAAGAATAATAATAACAACAACAACAACAACAACAATAATAATAATAATAAGCATACTAATAATAAGAAAAACAACAGTAACAACAACAACAACAACAATCATATCAAACTCAAGGTGCTTGGATTTAACAAACATGTTTGATCCAAGTTTACTTGGGTCTGACAACATGTCAGACCCACGTTATTTGGGTCTGGCAGCCATGCCAGACCCAATAGCCTTGGGTCTAACAACAATGATAGACTCAAATACTTAGGTTTGACAACCATGTCAAACCCAACAGACTTAGGTACTTGAATAATAATAACAAGAATAAGAATAACAACAACAACAACATTAATAATATTAAGAATACTAAAAATAATAATAATAACAACAAGAACAACAACACCAATAATAATAATAACAACAATACGAATAACAATAATAATAATAATCATACTAAAAATAATAACAACAACAATCATAATAAAAATCATAACAACAACAATAACAACCATGTTAGACCCAAAGTGATTGGATCCGGCAAACATGTTTGATCCAAGTTTACTTGGGTCTAACAACAACAACAACAATCATGTCAGACCCAACGTGCTTGGATATGGCAAAATGCCTGATCCAAGTTTACTTGGGTCTAGTAACAATGTCAGACTCAAGAGATTTTGGTCTGGCTTAGATGTGACGGCTATGCTACACCCAAGAGCCTTGGGTCTGGCAGCCATACCAGACCTAAATCTATTGCATTTGATGGTCATGCCAAATCCTAGAGCATTGGGCCTGCATTGTTGCCAAACCCAATGACCTTCGGCATGGTACCCAGACCAAAGGAGCTTGGTTCTAGCAACCCTTGCTTGACCCCAAGCAAACAACAAACAAACAGAAGATAACTGTACACTTTAATTGTTATGAGAGATAAAAGAAAGAAAAAATGCAAACAATCAAAGAAACATCTCGCTAAAAGATAAAATGAGAAAATGAAAGTGAAACTATTATTACAATCCACAGTAAAAGGTCTATTGATCTACAATGATTTCCTCACACCATTTAGCTTTCATTATAACAATCATTGTCTGACCCAAGCAAATAACAAACAAACAGAGGACAATTGTGCACTTTAGTTGTCAGGAGTGAAAAGAAAGAAAAAACACAAACAACCAAAGAAACGTCTCGCAAAAAGATAAGATGATAAATTAAAAGTAAAACTACTATTACAATCCACAGTAAAAGGTTTTTTGATCTACAACCTTATATTACTTCAAATTACACAATAAACAACTAAAAAAGAAAAACAAATTACAATCATATATTCCATTTCCTTCATTTTCTCTATGAAAAACAGTAAAATAAATAAATAAATAAACAAAAATCCATAGAGAGAAAGAGAGAATTATAGAGGTCAGGCTCCATGAGATGACGAGAATGTAGCTCGAAATTCTGAATTGGACTCCTGACATAAAAAATTTATACGTTCTCAAATTGAGCTTCTAAGGTTTCATGGTAGTGAGCTTTTAGTTCTCTTGCTTCAGTTCTGGTAAAAATTTATGGTTTTCTAAAGAGAGAGAAATTTTGGGTTTTTAGGGTTTTAGATTGAAAGGTAGAATTGGAGATTTTAATGGTATGAGAAGAGTTTTGTTGAACTATAATAGTACCTACGACCACTTTTACTATTTTATTACACACTATAGAAGATGGTGTGGACCGCCGACTCCCGCTTTAGGAGTTAGTGATAGCTATGCTGGATAATGATTTATCGGTATACGATAATTTTTTTTGTAAAGTTATTTGGTGTATTTTTGGATAGGATAAAAAATAATTTTTGTCTTATTCAAAGTTATTTTAGTGAATAAATTTTTGTTTGACTAAAAGGTAAGATAAGCTTATTTAATTTTCTGCATAAGGGTTAATCTAGATTATTTAAGTCAATATAAAGATAAAAATTATTGTTATCATAGTTTTAAAACTCGACTATTGGCAGACCCGGGGCAAAACCTAGGTCACAAACTAGGTTGACCATTAACTTGGGTCAACATAAAGATAAAGCCTAACTTGGGGGTCGAACCAAGGCCAAGACCAGGTCAAGGGTCGAGTTGACATTAATCCAGTTCAATGTAAGGATAAAAATAATTATTGTTATAATTTTAAAACTCAATTTGAGGGTAGACCCGGGACCATTGACCCAGATTAAAGTAAGGATAAAAGTAATTATTATCATAGTTTTAAAAACTGACTTGTCAGGACTAGACCTAAGTCAAGGGTCGAGTTAACCATTGACCCAGGTCACCATAAGGATTAAAGTGGTTATTTTCATAGTTTTAAAACCCGACTTGGGAGTCGACCCGGGGTTAGGCTTGGGTCACGAGTCAGGTTGACCATTGACTCGGGTCAAAGTAAGGATAAAAATGGTTATTATCATAGTTTTAAAACCAAAATCAGGGGTCGACCTGAGGTCAGGTCTTGATCATAAGCAAGGGTCGACCTGAGGTCAGGTCCTAATCATAGGTCGGGTTGACCATTGATCCAAGTCAACATAAATATAATTATTATTATAGTTTTAAAACTCAATTAATGAGTTGACCTGAGGCTAGGTCCGTGTCACAAGTTGAGCTGACCATTGACTTGAGTCAACATAAGAATAAAAATGGTTATTATCATAATTTTAAAATTCAACTCGGAAGTTGACTTGAGGCTAGGTCCAGGTCACAGGCCAAGTTGACCATTTATCAAGGTCAATATAAGGATAAAAATGGTTATTAGCATAGTTTTAAAACCCTACTCGGGGTTGATTTACGGCTAGACTTAGGTCGTGGGCCAGGGAGACCATTAATCCGAGTCAATGTAAAGATAAAAATAATTATTGTCATAGTTTTAAAACCCAATTAAGGATTCAAGCTTGGGTAAGGCCCAGGCCATAGGGCAAGATGGTTAACTCAGGATGACCCAAAGTAATGTAAGAATAAAAATTATTATTGTCATAGTTTTAAAACCTAACTCAGGGGTCAATTTTTGGTATGGCCCAAGTCACGACTTGCGAGGGTCAGCCCGGGTTGACCCAAATTAAAAAAATCAAAGAAACCTCGTTTTGACCTATATATATATATATATATATATATATATAAAGTCAATGGATTTTTTACTAGTGTTTTATTTGGGGTTGACTCAAGTTTTTGACTAGGTCAAGTTGGATTAATCATTCCTCTCTCTTCTTTTTTTTAACTTGGAAAGCTCTAAAACTTAGTAGGCTGAGTCTTGTCTAGTGTCAAGCAAACACAAAAATAAAGCAAATTATCCAGTCCAATCCAAAGCACACCAAACACTAGACAAAAAAAATTATTTGTCTAGTCTTGTCTAGTTCAATCCAATCAATATTGTTTAGCATACCAAATACTGCCTAAATGTGTGTTCTATACACTCCGATGCTAGATGGATATTTTTTCCAATAAAAAAATATATGATTTTTTGACATATTTTTTTACATAAAAAATATATAGTGTAAATAAAAAATCTTATGCACACATCTAATTAAATAAATTAAGAACCATTTGCGTAAATAGATTAAAAAAAGTCATTAATGATAATTAAATATGTATCTGGAAAAGTCAAAAGGTGGATATAAATCAAGATATTTGATATCGCAACATGGTCCATCTACACAATTGCATTTAATGACCATGTTTATTAAGATTATATTTTTATTTAATCAAATGATAGTAGAAATAGACACATATATAAAATTGATTGAATAAAATCAAAGAGAAAAAAATATCTTGCAAGGTTGAACATATTAGAGATAGTATCCAAAAATAAATATTTTTTATTTTTAAAAACAAATTTTAATTATATAAAACATAAAACAAATTATAAGTGAAATAGAAAAATCTATTAAAAATTAAATATATACAAAATACTTAATAAAACCACTATTTTAAAAATATAAAATACAAAAATAAAAAAACCAAAGAGAAAAGGTATTATTAAAAAACCCATTTATGTAAAAAAATAAGTCATACGACACGTCCCCTAACTTAGCCTCTTCTAGCCATTGTGGTGGCTAGAAAATCAAGACTAAATATTTTTCGATCCAAAAACATATTTTCAACTCATTCTTGACCTAAAACACCTTGAAAACACCCTAAAAATCTTGATAAATTCATATATAGCCTCAAAAAACCATTCCAAAAGCTTAAATCAACTCGAAACCAAAAATCTTCTCGAGCTTATATATGTCTTTTTAGGCACTCTCAATATAAAAAAAAAAGGAAAAAAACATCTAAGTTAACTTCTCTCATTAAATGAAATAATTTGACATAAGATTGACTGTTTTAGTGGTTTAAATTAGTGTCAATAATATTTTTCTCTCTCTGCCGTCAAAATCCGACGATCTCTCTGCCATTTCTCAAACCAAGGACTAAAAACAACAAATATAAACTTTTTGTATCAAAATTGAATTTAAAAAATATTAAGGGACCAAATAAAAATAATTTATAAAGTTTAAGAACTAAATTAAACTTTTTGTGTGAACTTTAAAACCATAACCCATTTATGAAACCTTTTTTACTTTGGTCCCATGTTTTTCAATTTTCTTCTTAGTTAAAAAATTTGATTCAATTGTCTTAGAATTTGGCTTGGAAAGAATGCAATTGCGCACAAAATTTGATGCAACCATAATTTGATTCAATTGTCTTTGAATTTTTGCACATTTTTTTTTAATTAGGCTTCATAATTTGTTTTGCTATTTATTAAGTTATTCCAATCTCATAACCCAAACCACGAGTTTGACAAGTTGACTCGGTTTATTATTTTTTTCTTTTTTAATTTTATTTGTTTATTAATTTCACCTCACAATAACTAATACAACCATGTTATTCGATAGTTTCACCCACATTTAACTAATTTTTTTTGGCTATGTTATATATATAAAATGCCTTAATATTCTTTGTTTTATGTTTTGAAGGTATTTTTGGATGAAAGATGCAAAAAGAAGTAAATTGGAGATAATTAGTAGATTTGA
>Ga0325411_1003297_pt1 | contig 18191 bp, 12 predicted proteins | sample PopdelMetagenome_13_FD_206181 | JGI IMG/M metagenome (GOLD analysis project Ga0325411, IMG submission 206181) | Populus deltoides microbial communities from Bellville, Georgia, United States - Xylem-PdIQD-R4 | ecosystem: Host-associated > Plants > Phyllosphere > Stem > Wood/Secondary xylem...
GATCTCTAATTACTATGAAATTTTAATTCTATAGGAAACAAGCTCTCTAAGAATTGCCTAACAAAATTTCAGCATGATCCAACCGTTGAATCAAAAGTTATATTTATTAATATAAGACTACACTTTTAAGGAAAATCTCCTGCCGTTGAATCAAAAGTTATATTTATTAATATAAAACTACACTTTTGAGGAAAATCTCCTGCATCATATAGGCTTAATGCTTTTGACTAACACACGCAGTGATAACGTGCTGCTTTTAGTGAATTCAACAGCAGTAGAACTAGAATTTAACTCTGTATTCCAATTTAACTCTCTTCAAACAAAGCAATTTCTGTCAACTCATCTAAGAAAAAAAGTTGGACGCATCACTATTACAAAAGAACCAGACACACTGGCTGAGGCTGAACCAATGGTAGAAGCCTTCTCATATCAAGTTCATCCAAAGGTAACAAAACCATAACTATAACTCAAATATCTCAGCAGTATCTATAACAGTAATTAACAAGAATGACATCCATGGTTTCATTTACCCTTTATCTACACAAGTGGTCTATCTAAATAGGAAGCCTTAACAGCCTGGTCCATTTCAACATGCATAGGTTGGATGATGGCATCCTGGCATCCACTTTGAACCAAACTCATGAGCCCTTTATTCGAGCCAGAGAGGGGGATTTACTTAGGAGCATTGTATCAATCATGAAAAGTTTTGAAAGGGGAAAATAAATACTCCGCTTGAGAGGCATATTTTGGATTCAAATTCTTTTCAACTCAATGCAAGCTCAGGTTATTCTGGATAGAAGATAATCCATATGGGAGATTCAATTCAACTCACCTCGATTTGAAACCCTTCCAACATGCCAAATTTGACAAAAGAATATGCCACCTTTGGCATGAACAGCATCTACAATGGGTTTCCATGCCTCAACTTGCTCTTTAGTCCAAATACCAGGAGTATTTGGATACCTGTAATTTAACAAGAAATCATAAGTTCAAATCAAAATATCATTGAAATTATGAAACATAAAAATAGATAGATAGGCTACTGACGATAAAAAATAAAAATAAAAAATACCCTTGAGCTGTGTCAGAAACTCCGGTAGCTTCAGCTATGAGAAGACCTCCTTCGGTGGTTCTCTGAGAATAATACAAGATTGCATGCGGCTGGGGAACATTGTTATATGATCTCTGTCTAGTCAATGGTGCCAGTACTATTCTGCAAATGGACAGCAGATCATAAATTAATTTTACCAAGCTTCACTAGTAAATTCATTCATCTATTTACACATTGAAAACATATCAAAACTTAATTTTTATTTATCAATAACACATTTTAAATTGAAAAAAAGAAAAGCAACAACGTTGAAAATAGACATTTCTTGAATCTGACGATTTATTGCTCAAAAGAAGTGTTCAAACTGGAAAAGAAAAATGCCAACTGGGGTTTTCTACAAACACCTGTTCCTTCTAAATTTTTTGTCCATTCAAGCTAAAAAGGAAAAGAAAATGCAAAGTTTTTCCAATAAAAATTCAAAAAGCCAACAATTAGAACCAAGATTTGAACCCCACCAACAACATGGCAACATCACATCATACCATGTCAAACAAAGTGAACAAAAATGGAAAAAAAGATGTGAACTTTCCTGCTTGGAATGGAATAGTTAAAAAGGAATCATACCAGGGAGGAGGAGGAGGAGGAAGGAAGCGAAGAAAATGTGAAAATTCAAATCACAACATCAAAGGAAAGGAGACTAAAGAATGGATAAAAGAGAGCCAGGCTCAACCTAAACAAACTATAAGAGATTATTCATTCAAAATACATCATATAAAATAATTTGATACTACTCTTTGTATAGCCTTCGATAGTTTTTATCACATAAAAACTAAACAAGTGATTTAGGAAAGGTAGACAAAAATTCAAGAACATAAAAATTGTGGAAATTAAAAAAAAAAAATTAAGAGAGTGTGGTATACTATTCACACGTACCTATGAGAAAGATTGAACTTTCCCATTTTGTAAGGGGTGAGAAGAGGAGCAGCCACTGCATGATTGTTGGACTTCTCTTCTTCTTGATGCATTTTGGTTTCCATATCCGGTGTCAGCTACGCCTTAGACTACTGTTTAAACAAGAATCAGAAAATTGAAGGACTGGATGATTTGTTGATGAACACCTCTATTAATAGACTGGATATTAGTACTCCCACAGTCTCAAAATATGACAAGAAGGTGGTTCGCCTGGATATTTGTACGTGGCATCATTCGTGACGTCTAGAAGAGGATTTTTACGGAAGTGTAGTGGGTGGTGGTGGCTGTTCTGGTAAATGTTTTTTATTTAAAAACATATTAAAATAATTTATTTTTATTTTTAAAATTAGTACATAAATATATAAAAAAAATTAATTTAAAAAATATAAAAAAATCTTAATTTTTTCAAAATACTTTTAAAATATAATAATAAAAATACCACAAATAGATAAAGAAAACGCAACTTTGACTCCCCATTTTTTAGCAGGGATCTTTACAAAGCAGCAACATTTCCTATGCTTATGATTAACTCTAGGTTTGTTTTTTATTTTAAATTTTTTTTATATAATTTTAGATTGTATTTGTTATATTAATATTAAAAATAAATAAATAATTATTTTAATATATTTCTAATTCAAAAATATTTTTAAAAACAAATGTTATAATAATATCAAATAAATTCTAATTTAATACATGAACATCATTCAAAGTTTCATGTTTTTGAAGAGGCAGCAAAAGAGAATTTTCTGGAAAAATACGAAAGCTCCTCCTTTGACATTAAGGAACATGGTTTCCAATTTGCCATCTACGAGATGTATTATTGTTCGGTCACATTTTAAACGTTGTGGTTTTAAATAAAAAGACACGTGGGCCTGGCAGCCTGGACCCACCAAACCCCTTTCCTTTTTTAAAAAAAAACCAGAATAGCGACTAGATTCTAGATAATTACGGGTTTGTCAATCTATTTTCACAAAAAAAAAACATCTAATATTATAAAAAAAATTTATAAATCACTTATTAACCCGAAAATACTCTAAAATAAACCTAAAACATAAAAATCAACTGAATTAAAATAATCAAATAGAATTCATTAATATAAAGATTCTCTTTTTTACCGCTGGATTATGATCAGTTGATATTTTCAGTATTTTTTTTTAGTGAGTCTCTCTTCTCTTTTTTGATACAGGGATTAAAAATAAATAAAATAGATTTTTGAATATATATATATATATATTAGTCAATATACTCTAGCGGTGGAAAGAAAAGGTAGCTAACCTAGCAATGTCTGTTTTTCTGGTGAGGGTAGCATCAAAATTAATGACAGGAAAAGAACAGAGAATTGTTCATTTGTTAGGCTGGACAAGGTGCACCGTCAGAAAATTAATGATAAAAACAAGGTCACGCCAGCCAACCCACAACGAATCTTGTTGATCAAGATTTGAGATGATGTGATGTTTGCAATCCAGATTCTATTTGTTTTTATGTTTACGTGAAAGTATTTTGAATGGAAAATATCTTTTTAAAATTATGAAAAGTTTAAAAATATTATATTATTTGTTAATTATATCAAATTTGTTCTTTAAATTTTTAATTGTTATATGTATTTTGTTTTGAATATTTTTTAATTTTATCTTTTAAAATTTAATTTTTATATTAATTTCGGTCCTTATTTTTATAATTGTTATTTACTTTTTTCTTATCATTTTTTAATTGAAATTTTTTATCTTTCAAATTTGATCCTTAGTCAAAAATAGTTTTGCAAAACCTGTGATTTAGATACTAAGATCGAGATAAACCAGTGGAAAAGAATATAAAGGTATCCACAAAATAAATTTTTTAAAACAATATAGAATGATAAAATTGCAAAATAAAATGAGGAAAAAAATTTTCCTAACTATATTAAAACTTAAAATTTGAGACTCGTGTCATTAAATTAGAAGCATGACATTTAGAAAAACCGTGAAGCTCAATCCCAAATAAATCAAATATTGAAGGATGTAAGCGGGGGAAAAATCAACCCCATAAAACAATTTAATTAAAAAATAAAGGTGGAAACCAAAATAAAAAATAAATTTGAGGGCATTTAAAAAATTAAATTGGAGAGTTAAATCGAAAAGAAAAAAAAACAATTAACAAAAGGAAAAAAAAATCAAAAGAATGAGGGTTAAATTTAACAAACAACAACATAAACTTTGATTGAAGGGTAAAATTGAATACTAATAAAACTTTAACAAAAGATTTGAGGGAAAAAAGGACAAATCAAAAGAATAAAAACCAACTGGGAGAAAATAATATATAATAAATTATAATTTAAGGACTGAATTGAAATTCAAAAACTTTTCTAAAAAAACAAAGGACAAAATTAAGCAATAAAAACATAAGGACCAAAATACCTCATATCCTAGCCTTCCGACTCTTCCACCGAGGGGCACAAAGATGAATTCATTGCAGCGATCCATAATAAACTGTGTCTATTACTATAGTGAATTCACCACACGTTTTAGAGTTTTGTTAAATTTAAACATAAAAAACATACTTAAGTCACAATTTGTTTTTGACATTATTATTAAACCTTTTTCTTGTAGAGCAATTTTGAAAGCTCTTTATTTAACTTTTTATTTAGCTTGAATTTGAAATTGAATCATGTGAGAATTGTCTCGACATGACTCAGTTGACTAACAAGTTTAAAGACAATTCGAACAACTAGTAAAAATATAGTTTGATTTTTTAAAAAAAAAAACTCAATATAACATCTTTCTTTTAAATATTGAGATGATGACATATTAGATTGACTCGGGTTTCATAGCTTAACTTGTAACCTAGGTCATAGACTCTACTAGATTTAATAACTTTATTTTTTTCTGAAGCTACTTTCTATTTAATTATATGATAAAAAATAGATTATTGCAAAATTGAGCACTAACTAAATGTAAGGATATTTATTTGAGACTGTAATAACCTTATATAATGGACACCGAAACAAATTATAAAAACCGATTCAAAATCAACCAAATATTAAAAGAGAAAAACCAAGAAAAAAATTCAATAAAATCCAATGTTGAAGGATAAAATTATAAAAATAAATAAATAAAAAAATTAAAGGGAAAAAAAGAGAGCCAAACGCACAGGCCTAGATGAACCGGCACCCTAGGCTCTTAAAAACAAAATAGGCATATGGGCTTGGCAGCCTGGACCCGCCAAACCCCTTCTCCCCTGATTTTTTTGGTCACCATAGTGGTGGCTGGATTCTGGATAGGTAGCTCGGTTGACAATAGGTTGCTCATTTTAAGACAAAATAGGTTGTCTATTTCTAAGGGAAAAAAATACAGGCGTGGGTTTGTCAGCCTATTTTCACCTAAAAACACCTACTACCATAAAAATCTCCATAAATCATTTACCAACCCAAAAAATACTCTAAAATAAGTCTAAAAATTAAAAATCAACTAAATTAAAATAATTAAATAGAACTTGACCTACTTCTTTTTGCCATGTTTAGAGAGAAAAACAACATTCATTGAACTCCTCTCAAGAAAAAAAACTCATTGATATAAAATTTCTTTTTTTTGGTGGCTAGATTATGGTCAGTCGATAACTTCGTTGTTTTTTTAGTGAGTTTCTCTTCCCCTTCTTAACACAAGGACTAAAAATGAATAAAAAAAATTTTTGGACCAAAATAAAATTTGTCAAAATTTAAAATTAACGATGTATTATTTTGTTGTTTTACATTGTGATTTTCTATTTTTCAATTTTATCATTTTACTATAATAAAAACAAACAACTTCTAATTGGATAAATGGAAATGCTACTTTGACCCGCTATTTTTGACCGGGGATCTTTACAAAGCAGCAACATTTCCTATGATTATGATGAACTCACGATTTGTGTTTTGTGATGTAAATGTATTTTTTTAAAAAAATATTTTTTTATTTTAAATTAATTTTTTTATTTATGTTTTTAAATTGTTTTGTTGTATTTATATGAAAAATAAATTTTAAAAAGATAAATAAAAAATTATTTTAATGTATTTCTAATTCAAAAATATTTTTTAAAAAAACCCTTAATATAATATCAAATAAGCACTAGTTTAATACATGGAATATCATTCAAAGTTTCTAGTTTTCGAAGAGGCTGCAAAAGAGAATTTTCTGGAAAAATGCAAAAGCTACAATATTAGGCTCCTACTTTGACATTAACGAACATGGTTTCCAATTTTGCATCTACGAGGTATGTTATTGTTCGGTCATATTTTATGCGTTTTGCGGGTTTTTTTTTTATATATGATTTTTTTAAGTAAAATTTGAAGATATATAGAAATTTAGTTTGTAGTTTATTTGGTATTAAATAACTTTTCAAAATGTTTTTTACTTGAAAGTATATTAAAATAATATTTTTTTATTTTTTAAAATTTATTTTTAATATCAGCACATCAAACCAATTTAAAAACATAAAAAAATTAAATCACATAAAAAGAATAAAAATTTTAATTTTTTTAAATATTTTTTTAAATATAAAAATAATTTAAATTATGAAATAAATATCTTAGGTGCACTTGTTATGATTCAAGTTTGAAATAATTTAAAAATGTTAAAAAAATATTTTAAAAAAAATTAATTTTTTTAAAAGTATTTTTAAATTACAAAAACAATCTACTGTACTTTAATTATGAGATAAATATCTTGGTGCACTCTTTATCATTCAAGTTTGAATTGTTTTTTTTTAATGATTTTTATAACTCAAATTTTTCATTTTTCATTTAAATCCATATCCTTTGTGTCCTTAACCATGAACAAAATTATTAAATAAATGTTGAACCAAGATTTGAATATTTATTTACATATTGAATATATTTCGATGAATGTGAGAGCACAGGTATTTTGTTTTTTTTTTTTTTTGTGTCAATTATTAGAGAATATTGATTTAATACAGGCACGAGGATAGACGAGGATAGATGTAAGAATTTCATGGATAAAGAAGTTTTTTGAGTTCTAAGAAACAAAAATAAAATCCAGTGCTAACAAATAGAAATCACAAAATTCTTAAATGAGAATAAAGAATAAAGTAGTTTAATACGTGTCAAATTTTTAAAGATAAAAAAATATCGTAACTTCATGGAGGGGCAACTAAAACATTTAATATTTCTTCATTTATGTAACAACTTAAAAAAAAGTTATTAAAACCTTTTATTTTAAAAAATAAACTAGAAAACCATAATAATACATAACAGAAAAAATAAATTTGGAAGAAATTACCTTTAAACAAGAAAAAAAAAACTAGAAAAATATCATACTAAAAAATAAAAAAAATTAAATTAACCGAAGAAAATATTTATTTTTCTAAAAATGTTCATGAATCAGTTTTCTTGAGTTGGATTGAACTTGTTATCGACTTAAGTTTTCAATTAGAAATTACTCTCCATCAAGAACATATTTTGTGTGTTAATCATCCCATTGTAAGTCCCTAACACTTTATGTGGGACACCTTATCATGGGTCTCAAACACAATATATTTGTATGAGTCATTTTATTATAAATCTTTAACACAACACCTTTATGCATGCCGTCTCATCATGGATCCCACTACTAAGATTTTGAATAACAGTAATTAATGCAAATAGAAACAACAAGCTGGTTCCTGGACATTTTTGAATCATGGAAAGGTGTAGTTTTTCATTATCATCATTATCAAAACAAGCTATATAATTCTTTAAATACGCTATTGGAAAATTATCAAATACATACAGACACACTGATGAAATATTTGTGTCGGTATACCGCAGCAAATTTTTCCAATTGAATATGCCCTCATTGTGTCCATCGATAAACAACAACATAAATATTCTCTTGGTATATATCGAGAAAATTACAGTGAAAAAAAAATTAATAAGTACGATGACATGTTATTTTTATAGATAGAATTACCAACGAATTTAAAATCCATCGATAAATGAGAGTTTGAGCTAATAAAAAAGAATTTAATCTAAACCAAATGGTATTAGATGAAAAAGAAGAAGAAGAAAATAGAGAGAAAAGAAAGCTTAAACTTGGAGAGGGAGAGAGAGAGGGGGAGAGAGAGAGAGAGAGAGAGAGAGAGAGAGAGAGAGAGAGAGAGAGAGAGAGAGAGTTTTGGGTTGAAAATAAAAGCAAATAGAGGTGCTCTGAACCGGCTAGTAGCAAGGGGGAAAGAATGAGAAGAAAAAAAAAACAAAGAAAAAAAGCAAAAACCTAAGAGAAATATAAACCTAAAATAGAGAGAGAAAACCACTCGAGAACGAGAACCACACCATTGCTGACACACACGATTATTATCACCAAAGAAACTCCTTCCTCATTTAGAACTAGCCTCAAGTTAAGTCAAGTCCTTAATGCAAAGCAACTTCTTCTTTCTCATTTCTTCCTTCTTATTTACTATTCACAAATACAAATAATATACATGTTATTTTATTTTATTTTGCTGACCATTTGGTCAGCCTCTCCCGACCTACCCAGATTATCACCTTCCTATGTGGAAGGAGATGAGCAGTACTACTATTGATGCTGAGACCCATGAGGAGACAGATGGATTTACGATGACATGTTATTTTTATAGATAGAATTACCAACGAATTGAAATCCATCGATAAATGAGAGTTTGAGCTAATAAAAAAGAATTTAATCTAAGCCAAATGGTATTAGATGAAAAAGAAGAAGAAGAAAATAGAAAGAAAAGAAAGCTTAAACTTGGAGAGAGAGAGAGAGAGAGTTTTGGGTTGAAAATAAAGGCAAATAGAGGTGCTTTGAACCGGCTAGTAGCAAGGGGGAAAGAATGAGAAGAAAAAAAACAAAGAAAAAAAGCAAAAACCTAAGAGAAATATAAACCTGAAATAGAGAGAAAAAACCACTTGAGAACGAGAACCACACCATTGCTGACACATACCATTATTGTCACTAAAGAAACTCCTTCCTCATTTAGAACTAGCCTCAAGGTAAGTCAAGTCCTTAATGCAAAGCAACTTCTTCTTTCTCATTTCTTCCTCCTTATTTATTATTCACAAATGCAAATAATATACATGTTATTTTATTTTATTTTATTTTATTTTGCCGACCATTTGGCGGCATTGCCGATCACAGAAGGTTAGCCTCTCTCGACCTACCCAGATTATCACCTTCCTATGTGGAAGGAGATGAGCAGTACTACTGTTGATGCTGAGACCCATGAGGAGACAGATGGATTTATTCTTTTTTAGAGATAACAATTCTTATTGCTTGGATCTTTACCAACATAGGAAGAAATAAGAAAGAAGGTGTAATGGTCAAGGGACGAGATGAGAGAGACCACAGTGACTAACAAGCCTTATAGACTGATGAATTCGGTTAGTTGGGAATATTAGGTAGGGAGGGTCAGACCCCTCAGAGGGAACTTTCAGAAAGAGAGGACAAAACGGATTAGCTTTCTTGTCTTTTTTTATTTTTTTCACGTTGATGTTATTTAATTTTATAAAATTGCATCTTTTTTTTTCTTTTTACATATATATGAGCATATAAATATTTGTTAAAAAAATAAAAATAATGTCGATGAGTAGAGTCATGTTTTTTTTTTATTAAATTTGACTCCTAACAGCCAGATCAATGATGTGTCTTCTAGTTTTTAGAGACCGATATAGACTTAACATGATATTTTTAACCTTAAAACAAGTTCAATAATGGGTTGATGAGTTTTGGTCAAGTTAGCGTAAAGTTTTTATTAAGCTTAAATTTGGATTTTAATGGTTAAGTTGACGTGTCTTCAAGTTTTAGGGTGGACGTGGGCCTATCATGATGTTTTAAACTAATATCAAGGTCAATAGTAAGTCTGCAACATAGTTTTAAAATCGGCCCTGCCCGGCGGGTCGAACCAGGGCTAGAATCGGGCCGGGTTGAAGAAAAAACAAGAAAAGGAAAAACCCAGTGTGACCAGGCTGACCCGATGGGTTGACTCGGCGACCTGGTTGACCCAACAAGACCTGATCAAAAACCTGGTTGCAACCCGATGACTTTTATTTTTTTTACTAAAACGACGTCGTTTTAATTTTTTTTAAAAAAAATTGACCTGGACGACCTAGTCAAAACCCGAAACCCGGGCCTTAAACCGGGTCGGCTACCGGGCCGGGTCTAAAAACTATGGTCCACAAGTATCCTTTAAGTAGGGTCCAACGCGAAACAAGCGTAGTATTCTTTTCAACTTTGATTTGTAATAAAATAAATAATAAATAATGATGATAAAAAAGTCAAGAAATATATAGAAATAAAAAAAAACTAAAAAAAATAATCAAGTTGTGAGACTCATGATTTATGGTCTGACATTAACTTTATGAGCATCTATAAAAACTAAATGATTTGTGAATAAGCTGGGAATATAATTTAGACACTAAATAACATGTAAAATTAATGTAGAAAAAACACATAGTTAAGGTAACATTTTCTCAGAAATGATGTGATAAAAATGATTTTTATCTTCCCTTAAGTATAACCAATCTTTTTCTTAGATTTTTGGAACCAATCTATAATTTAAGATTCTTTGTTTTTTTTAAAGAACTAGGTTGTAACTCCATGTTTTATATTTTCTATTAATTTTCAAAGGTTTTATTTTTATCAGATGAAACAAAATTGCTTAACTATTATAACCTAAGACTCAATTGTGATGTGGATTTCTCTATTCAATCCATGTTGCAATTGTTAATCGAGTACTGCTGAATTTATTTTTCCATTTATTTAGTTCATGGAGTTTCAAGAGTTTGCATCTTGGTTTTTAAACTTTATTTTCCTTATATTTTAATCACTAAATGTTAAGAAATAAAAGAGAAATTCACTTAATAAAAAAAAAAAGGAAGAGAGAAAATTTTCAGCTATCCACATTCTAGTTATTAATAAGACTATTTTTAATGTCAATGGATTCACTTTGGAGAGAAAAATTTGATGAAAATTGTTTTCTCCTTTAAATAATTATAAAAAGTATATCAATGATCATAAAAGTGTTTTATTTGCATTGATTTTTTATTCTAAATTGATTAAAGGATATTTTATGGTTAAAGAAAGGCTTAATAAGAATCTTTTAATGTTTTTAGGGTATTTTCAGGTTAAAAAAATTTTAAAATTGAATTTTTAAAATCTAAAAACTTAAATCTTAATTTTTTTTTTATCATTAGAGGTAACATAAAAATAAATAGTTGACGATACATTATTTGTCTTTTTTATTTTATTTAAAATAACCCTTAATAACATATTGTTTTCCTATTAAAAACAAATAAAAAAATTCCAGCCCACCTATGAATTTTTTTAGGCTAGTTGTGTGGATTTGTCCTTCTAAGCCCAAGACTCTAGCCTCTATTTAAAGGGCTATTTAACTTTCTTTGTAGTTATTTATTTTAATTTAGCATAAAGTTCACTATAAAAACAATTATTAAAATTGCACTTAAAAAATTATCTAATTATTAGATCTTTTATGGGAATATAAATTACTATATAAACCTAATACGCAAATTGTTTTTAATATACTAATGAATATTTAAAAGAAAAGAAAATATTTATTTTTTATATTAAATATTTTATATAATTTCATCACATTAATTACTTTATTTGTTTTATACAAGTATAAAAATTATTGAGTCATGATTGTTTTTTTTATAATGAAATATGATCGTTTGTTTTTTTTAAAAACTATACCTCTAATAAAAAACACATTTTTGTCACAAAAAAAAACAAATACATGAATATAGAAAGATTTTTTATTGAAAAATACACATTTTTTTGTAATTTAAATTATTAAGATTTTTTAATACAATTTTATTTTAATTGCCTTTAATTTTTATTTATAAAAACATATTACTAATAAAAAAAGATATATTTTTGTCAAAATAAAAAAAATTCATAAGTCAAAAAGGAAAATTTGGATAAAAAATACATTTTTTTTCTTTATAACTTAAATTTTTATCTTTCTTACAAATATTTATTTTAATTGAAAACTAAATTACTTCATAGTATCTGAAATGTGTATTACTGACCACATGCTGGTCAACAATCTGCTTTTATTATTGAATTATAACTATTTTAATGGTTTACAAAACATTCATAGAAACAATAACTGAAAGCAATTAGACGACAACAATAAAAATACTCAGAGAATACAAGTTTCAACTATGGTGACTCAAAACCCTACGCAGTGTCTTCAAGGAAAGGATAATCAGTGTAACCAACAACAGGATCATGTGTATAAAATGTTTCTCTGTTGTACTTGTTGAGAGGAGCATGAAGTTCAAATCTCCTCGGCAAATCTGGATTTGCCAAGAACAAGCGACCATAAGCGACAAGGTCTCCACGGTCCTCTTCAACAGCTTTGTTTCCATCTTCCCTGTCATAACCACCAGCAACAATGAATGTACTGTTGAAAGCCTTCCTCATAGGCAGCAGACTTTCAGAGAATTTTGTATTCCCTGCGCCTATCTTCATTCTTGGCTCAACCATGTGGCAGTACGCAATACCGTATTTATTCAAGGATTTAACCATGTAGAGCCCTAGTGCTTCAGGATCTGAGTCTCCTGATTCCATATAGTTTACATGAGGAGACAGTCTTATTCCAACTTTATCTGATCCTATCTCATTCGCTACAGCCTCAACTATTTCCAAAGGGAATCGGCAGCGGTTCTCCAGTGATCCACCATATTGGTCTGTTCTGTTGTTTACTTGATCTTTCATAAACTGGTCAATTAGATATCCGTGAGCCCCATGGATCTCAACTCCATCAAAACCTATAAAAAGCACAGAACAAGCTTTAAGTGATGGTCTATATTATTTATGAAACCCAATTTGCAGATGTTTCCAACAAAAGAACTTTACATTTTTGTTTTGAGTGGGATGAAGCTAAAGTTTCTAAAATGCCGTGCAATCATGTATTGTTCAGCTTGTTGAAGTCCTGTAAGAAAATTCAGAGTTTCCAAAATATCTGAGATAGAAAGTTTTACCAGCTTCTATTGCGTTCCTCGCAGCAATTCTGAAATCATTGACTATTTGAGGGATTTCATCTGTCCTTAGACGCCTCGGAGGTGTGAACTCCATGCCTTCAACTTGAGAAGATATTGGCTTGTCTGTAGAAGAGACCGGAGCTTGCCCATCTGGCTGGAAACCTGCAAATGCCAATAATATAGAAAAATTAATTAGTAACCATAGTAATCTTTTCATTTTTTGAAAATGACTTTGCTAATCATATTAACTGACAAGAAAGTATGGCCCATGAACACAAAGCAACACTAATCATTGTTACAGATACTGGAAACAGAACTTTAACATGGTAGGAACAAAATTAAAATCTATGCATCAATGAGATTAAAGGCAATAACTCACCGCTATTTGACACCCTCCCAACATGCCAAATTTGACAGAAGAAAATACCTCCTTTGGCATGGACAGCATCCACGATGGGCTTCCATGCTTCGACTTGCTCTCTGGTCCAAATACCTGGAGCATGCAGGTACCTATATATATTCAAATGTAAGATTATGAACACACTGAAGTGTCAGTGTAACAAAACCAAATATTGAATTTACGTTGCTCTGTTCCAGTAATCGCAACAAAAAGTAGAAAGTTAGATTGAGTATGGCATCAGGCATGGCTGATGGAATTACCCTTGTGCTGTGTCAGAAACTCCAGTGGCTTCAGATATGAGAAGACCCCCCTTCGTGGCTCTCTGGGAGTAGTATAGAACGGCATGCGGCTGAGGAACATTATCGTAAGATCTCTGTCTAGTCAATGGTGCCAGGACAATTCTGAAAAAAACATGCAATTAATCACTGAAGTAATTATAATAAAAATGATAGTCAAAGAAAGCAGTATATCCATCGCATTAACTATTTATTAAACCTGGGAATTTACATGATTATATTTCCCGGGCATGTTGGTGATGAAAACCAGGAAATCAAAGAACAAACAACTACGATACGGGTAAATTACCTAAAGCATTACCCAACAATAGTAAAAAAGTTTTGGATGATCTTATAACAAATTCATTACCCAACATATCAAGGGAAACAGAAAAATCAAGAAGAAAGAAAAAGGAAAGGTCATATACTAATTTCTTCTTCGAGTCATACAATTCGATTTTTAATGATCAACAAGATTTCACAGAAGAATTCTGAACACAGAAGCAGCATTTTGCTGCTGAAAACAGAAAAGTTAACTGCGATCACAGCAAGTCATCTACATCGAACCATGCAAATTCAAGGAAATGGATATACACGAAACCAAACTGTACATTAAAGAAAAGGGAGATAGCGTGAGTAATCAGGTACCTGTGAGAAAGATTAAACTTGCCCATCTTGTATGGGGTGAGAAGAGGCAACGTGGGAGTCTCAGCAACCATTCTTTGTTGCAGTTGATTAATTGTTATTGTGGTGGTTCACTAAGAACTTGTAGGAGTGATTATGAGAGAACCAGGTTAGCGTGGTGGGCTATTTATAGTTTTAAATGCTTCATTTGCCTTGAAAAAAAAAAGTGATGACGTTTGCAGGTACGTATTACAGAGGAGGGAACAAATTTGAAAGGTAGAATCCATCTTTATTATAATTCTTTTGAAGGGTATTATTGAATTTGAACCTGGACGCAGAAATAGAAGAATTCAGATTGTCGTCATTCAGGCTTCAGCCCACGGATGTGTTGCTACTGTTCTAATACAAAAGTCGCGGGTTAATTGCACATATGGTCCATGTACTATATCAGTTTGATTAATTGAGTCCCCCAACTATTAATTTCATGCATTGTCTGTCCCTCAACTAAAAAAAATAATTAAATTAACCGAGGAAAATATTTATTTTCCTAAAAAAGTTCATGAATCAGTTTTCTTGAGTTGGATTGAACTTATTATCGAGTTCAGTTTTCAATTAAAAATTGCCCTCCAACAAAAATATATTTTGTGTATTAATCATCCTATCTTAAGTCCCAAACACTTTATGCGGATCATCTTATCATGGATCTCAAACACAATATATTTGTATGATTCGTTTCATTATGAATCTTTAACACGACACCTTAGTGCATGCCGTCTCATTATAGATCCCACCACTAAGATTTTGAATAACAGAAATTGATGCAACTAGAAATAACACGCTAGTTCCTGGATATTTTTTTTCCTCAAGAGAGAACCTTCTCATTCTCTCCTACGCAACATGTCATGTTCTACAACATCTTTCAGTCATGGTTGATCTACAACACAAAATAAAATAAAAAAATAATCATCAAGGATTGTTAAGCTCTAAAATCAATTGATGCAAACGAGAATGAAGGATAAAAAAATTTGTTACATGTCAAAACCCTCAAATACAAAAAACATCACGGGTATAGGGAGACAACCAAAATATTTAATTTTTATTCATCTATGTCTCCACTTATCAGAAAGCTATTCCAATTTTTTATATAAAAAAAAAACTAAAAAATTTTAATAACATTGAATAGGAAAAATATTCTTTAATAAAAGAAATTAAAAATGCATAAATGTTATGTTCCGAGATCATTCAGCCGCCTTGGATTATTTGTTATGTTAAAAGAGGAAGATCCGAATATTGTTAACTCCATTGCATAAAAAAATGATGAGATTTTTTTATATATAATCTAGTATCATAATCAGATAACAGGCCCCACATTATGTCATGGTTTAGAACAAAACTATCCATTTAATTCGCGCTTCATCTTGTATCATAATTTTATTTTAAAAAAATATATCGCCTATTTAAGTTGCTTTAATATGGTTTTTTAACACAAAAAAGTTTCAAAGGATAAATTAAACCCATGCGAGTATCTCATTAAATAAATTAATAATCATTTATGTAAATAAACAGAAAAAAATCTTTAATAATAACCAAAAAAACAAATTGATAAAATTGAGGGATGAATATAAATGAAGATATTCAACACACAAAACAAAATGAGACGTTCACCTGATTGTGTTTACGGAACTTGTTTATTAAAATCAATAAAAAATAAATCCACAACCTAAAAACTCATGACTTAAAAGATAAACACAAATGAAACTAACTAAATAAACTCATGCCCTAAAAAAATATTATGTAAGACCAAACACACCAACAATATTATTTAAAAATGAATATTTTTTATTTTGAAAAACAAACCTCATTTGTATAAAACCCAAAAACAATTCTAGATGAATTAACATAACATCTTGAAAAATCAAACACAAATAAAACAACTCTAAAAAAACTTATATAATGGCATGCAAAAACTCGTGACCTAAATTATGAGATTAAGATAAACTTATAGAAAAAAAATTAAAGATAATTACAAAACCAATATTTTTTTTAAGAAAAAAACAAATGCATAGTGATAAGATTGTATGAAGCCGAATCTCTAACAAATCAAAAGTCAAAAGATGAAATCAAGAAAAAAAAATCAATTGCACAAAATAATCTAAAAAAATAAGGGTGAAAAAAAACATTAATTAGATAGAAAATAATAATATGATTTGATTTGCGTTGCGTGATGGGTGGTAATTGTTTTTTCTTAAAAAAAAACTTGACTATACAAACTATTTTGATATGTTTTTTTTTCATAATAAAAGGTACAAGTGTAAATAAAAAATTTTATCTCATGGAATTAGGCTATAAAAGGATTAAATCAAAAGAAAACTTTCGAGGATGAAATTTGTGAAAAAATGATGAAAATGAAAAATAAAAGAAGATAAAAGGGTTTCACTATTTATATGAACAACGAATTAGCCGAGGAAAAACATCAATTTTTATAGTATATTTGTTAATGCGCTATCAAATGCCATTACAATTCAATTTAATATGTAAAGAAACAAAATAACTTAAATGAGAATATAATATAATGGTTATCCAAGAAATTTTATGGTGCTTAAAAATTAATTAGTGACATCTAATTAGTTACTCTCTAGACATATTTTAAAGAAACAAATAGGAGAGATGAATTTTAGATAAAGATATTCTTATCATTTTTTTTATTATAAGTTTTATTTTCTCTCTCTTCTTTATATTTATCTTCTTTTTTTTAAGGTGAGTCCATGGAATAATTACAAGGATGCCACTAAATTCTCTCTGAGCACCATAAAATTTTTCATTGTCCTCCCTTCACTCCATAAGTTTCAAGTGCAAATTTATTTATGAAAAATATTAAATTTTATTTTCATGCACCCCCAATTCAATAGATAAACCTTGGGTATCATTGTAATTCCATAAATGTTAAAATAGTAATATATACAGTAGCTATTAATTGAAAAAAAATAAATAAAAGATCCATCTAAATTTCAAATCTTTTTAATCTTGGAAATTAAATTTTAAAGCTTTTTTTTATTTTAAAATTTAAATCTTTGAAACTCCTAATTAATTCACCTCCTAGTTATTGTTGTCTTAATCTTAGAACAACAAGTTAAATATTTAATCAAAATATTAAAGTTCTTTTATTGATTTCTTTATTGTATTTTGAAGTTATAAGTTATAATCAAATGTTATATAACACTTGTGATGACTATAGAAAATGGAAAACAACTCTAAATCTCAACTATTTTTTTTTATAAGCACAATGTATATATATTCAACAACTATAATTGTAATTTTGGGCTGAAATTTATGATCAACATTTATACTAATTGGAATGAATATATTTTTATTACTTTAAATATGTATTTTTAGTGTTATTCTATTGTAATTCTAATTTTTATCTTTTAGTTATTTGAATAGATATATTAGTATGTTAGTTGTTTTGACATTTTTAAATAATGTCAACACTTTTAGATGATTCTATATTAAAAAAAAAATACAACAATAGCTAATTAAATAGTTTATTTTATTTTACAAATACTTTTTAAATTTATATACCTCTCCACCTTCTCTCTATCTCTTGAAAAAAAGAAATCTTGGAACCTATTTTTTTCTAAAGCAGTTATTTAGCGAATCACTAGCTATAACATCTTCTCTTTTTATCCTTATTCATGGTTTTAAATTATGTGGTTATTATTATTATTGTTATTATTATTATTATTATGTGTTTATAGATCTAGACTTTGTATTTAGATATATGTTAGCTATGTATTTTTCATACTTACCAGGGGTTGTCTAATTTTAGATTAAAGTCCAACGGTTGTTTCTAGCTTGACAGAGAAGATTCATAATATTTAATGATTTTGGATCTTTCAT
>Ga0325411_1003299_pt1 | contig 18180 bp, 13 predicted proteins | sample PopdelMetagenome_13_FD_206181 | JGI IMG/M metagenome (GOLD analysis project Ga0325411, IMG submission 206181) | Populus deltoides microbial communities from Bellville, Georgia, United States - Xylem-PdIQD-R4 | ecosystem: Host-associated > Plants > Phyllosphere > Stem > Wood/Secondary xylem...
GGTTAAGAGACCGAATTGCAAATTGGGCCCTCAAATTCAAAAACGTCCTCGAAGCTAGAAAAAAAGTGGCCGAACATTTCTTCAACCTTTGAATTCTATCCTTGAAGATCTAATTATTTTAAATTAATGAAATTTTATTTTTCACAAAACCAAGAATTAACAAAGCCACGATGAAAAATTTGTCCGACACCTCGGGATCACCACATGCATGCATGGAAACAAATTACCAATATCAATTGCAAATCTAAGCAATGTCAAATGAGAAAATAAGGAATAAAAGAAATTTAAATACCAAAGCCTAAAATAATATTTTACAATAAATTTTTTAATTTAGATAATTTAATAAAAAATAATTTCAGCTCATAATTTTTTTTATAAAATATTATATATATAATAATCTACTTACGATATCATCCAATAATTTCAATAATTACAATCTCGTCATCATCACCTTCGCATCCGTTATAGTCAATCTAGCATTTCGTTATTATCACCATTATATTATTACATTAATTATCACAACCACCACTTTGTATCATTAATTATTGTCATCAACATTATTTTATTAATATTCAATCTAGCATTTCACTATTATCACCATTATATCATTACATTAATTATCACAACCACCACTTTGTATCATTAATTATTGTCATCAATATTATTTTATTAATATTATATTTTTCACATTACCAAATTTTGTAAAATATCCTCTAGTATGTAAAATTTTCTTACATTTTAAAGTTGGAAAAGAGGTTATCATGTATCATTTTTTTTCATTATAAGTTTCTATAAATCAATAAAAGTAATACAAAATTAAGTAAAAGTACCTTTAGATTTTACTTGGTGGGACACCAACTACATCTATGTTCATAATCTGACTTAATAATTATGAAAAATCATTTTAAAAATATAAAATTACCCCTTTATTTCAGTTTGGATTTCTTTTATTTTAAGGGTACTTTGATTATTTCATTTTCTAGTTGATACGAATTTTTTTTTCTCAAATTAATTTAATAATAACTAATAAATTATATAGAAAGACTTCAATATCTCTAATAATTAGTGTTAATTTTTTTTGATGAGAATATTTTCACTCACCCTGCCCAACTAGCTTTTATTAATGATAGTCGTAACAACTTCAAAAGGTTAGGCGTGAAACAAAGACACTCCTCTGTGTAAGCACCATAAGAAAGTAGCAAAGAACTAAGGAATTAAAGTAATGATCAACTAAAATAGACTAAAGGTCAACTGCAACCGATAAAACACCAAATTTGATGCTTTCAACTACCTAAATAATAGAAGAGCTTGTATTAAAAAAAAAGGAGTAAAAATCAAGTCACAAGATTGGACCTAACTAGAATCTAGGATTCTTTCTCATAGACATCATCGAAGCAGTTTCCAATTGCTAAAAAAAAAAAAAAAAAAACTCAAACCTCCTTGGCAATTTCCATGTCCATGTATAAATTATACCTCTTTATTCTATAATCAAGCTGTAACCTCCACTAGGGTCTGCGCCTTGTTGACAACCTTATCGTACCCTGCATTCCCTACACAAAAACAGAGCAATTTCTTCCGAGTGCCACAACCTCCTGTAGCGATAGAACTATTATTTACACTCCCAAGAAGGCATTGAAAACTCTTTCTTGGATCTGTAGACTGGGCGGTTTCACAATTCCCCAAAAAGTATACATATACATAAAGTCTGAGGCATACCCTTTTCCCAGAACTGTGCAAGAAATGATGGGCTGGTCTTGTTCTTTCAGGGCGGTTCTTGTTTTAGCTCTTCTGGCTCTCCCCAGCTTCTCTCATGGACATGGTATATTACAAGTTCTTGATGGGTTCTCTTAGCAAATTTTTATCTGGAATCATTTTTCTTTTCTTCTGTTCTGTTTGATCCTTCCTCTTTGTGGTTTTAACACTTTTTTTTTTTGTGTTAATTGAAGGATTCAGTAGGAAAGTGATTGAGACATACGAGCTTGGAGATTCTTCAGTTGAATTAGAGGTTGGTTTTCTTTCCTCTACTTTTTATGTTTTCCTTTATAATAATAGTTATTGTTAATCATTTTAAAAGCGTATCCCTGTTTGTTTCCCAGGAAACTGCAGGGAAATCAAGGGGAATGTATGAATTGGACTATGATTTGGATCCGAAGCCCAACACCAACCCCAAAACAGGCTATATATACAGTCCTCCACAAGGCTGATTGATACACAGCTGTGTCTTTCTTCAAATTTTTGTTTTATTGTAAAACAGAGTGGTTTCCAGATTTATATTGGCTATGTTTTTCTGTATTTGTTGTTTTGGCAAACTGTAATTTGTGAGTGAGATGCTTCAATGCTGACTCTCTTGTTGTAACGATCCTTTCTCTTACTGTAGTGCAGTTCTTGATGCACTGCCTGGAAAACAAATGAAAAGGGAGGTGAACCAAAAATAATTAAATGCATGAAACGTTCAAAAAACAAATAAAATCACATTCTAGGGCTTGGAAGCTAACCTTGCAAATCATGGGCTCCGTCTACTTCCTTGTATGGGCTTGGATTTTGTGCTTGTTCTTTCTCCCATCTCAATACCAAAAGTATTTTACAAAAATAAAATAAAATAAAAGCTATTTCCATCACAATTTAACATATTAACCATCCGAAAAGCATTAATATGATGCTTTTATATTAGAAAAAAATCATGGTTAAACACTTATCATTTACACAGTTTAAAATAACAGTTCACATCCTAAATAATTTTATAATTTAGTTTATTTTACACTTATCAATGAAATAAATTATAATTTAAAAAAACATGAATGATTAATATAAAAATGGCTAAACTATAAGATAATTACGGTAATTTTTTCTTATAATTATGGCTAATAATCACATCTAATTTTAGTCTTACATCATTTTTTAAAATAAATCTTACTAAATACATATAGAAAAACAACAATTACAACCACATTTGCAGCAAAAACAATGAGAATGTTCTTTCACTAAAGAAAACTAACTAAACCAACAACAATATAATTCTATATTATTTGAAATTATAAAATGTTAGATAAATTTGAAATTTAAAGTTTTTTACAATAATATTTTAAAAATAAAAAATATTATCTTTGAAAACATGTTCTTTTTGTATTTTTTATTTTAAAAGGATATAAACTCAGTTCAAAATATTTTAAAAATAAATTTATTTTTATATATTTTATCAATTTTTTTTAACCAAATACATTTCTATTTTGCTATTTTTCTTTCTTTCAAAATTAGCATCCTCACCGGCTTTGGGATGGCCGTATGCTAATTCTATATTATTTTCAGTGATTCTTTATGTCAACAAATGGATAGGCTGTTTCCATCAATGGGCAAGCCAGAGATCGGAGTGGTCTTGAGTTGTTACTAGGCCCAATGGGCCTGCCTTGTGTTTAAAAATTCATTTCTAGGAAAGCCCAGTAAAATCCTTCACGATAATGAATATAGTTAAGCTAATCATCGTAATTAGATTGGCAGCCCAGCCTTAATGAGATTCATATGCTTATAATATATGATGATTAATCATATTAATTCACTGTTGATATGGAAAAAAAGGATATATTTATGCCTCCAAATAATTTAGTTGGAAAATAAAAGTCATTAATATGTTAGTGATAAGAATAGAGCCTTGTGATAATATCAATATAAAATATATTTATACTAAAAAAATTAGTAACGATAAAATGATAAAATCTTAACAACTTCTTTTGTAATTAAATATAAATTTAATTATATAAAATAATCAAAACTTAATCGGATGTCAAAATTGATATACAAGTTTAATCTTAATGCTTGCTGTATTTTTTTCCTTTGATTTAGAGATTTTATTTATTTATTTATAGATATATCAAACTTTTAATTAAAATAAAATATAAAAATTTTAAAAAATTAATCTAATCACCTCATGAAGTTATGAAATAAAAATAACATCCAAAAATAAACTCTTGAAATTTTATTAAAAGCTGAATTCATCATTGATATTCCCAACACAAACCTTATTATTGCGTGGTAAAATTACTAGAAAGATCTTTTTCAGGATTTCATCTTAATTTAAAAAATAAAATGTCTAAATAACCTTTGAAATCTAATTTTCTTAGGCTTGCATCTAGGGGTTTTTTTTGCCATTTCATCTTGGTTTGTTTTTGTAATTATGAAGTAAAGTCAGGGGCAATTCAGTATTTTTAAAAGTAAAATATTATTAAAAAAAAAATGAATTATGATCTAGTTCTTGACAATACTTTAACAACAACGGGAGATCTTTGTTTTCTAGCATCACTAAGCATGAATATTGCAGATATGCAGGAAAATAAAATAAAATTGAAGTATGATGATAACAATGCTGCATATCATGTTAAAACTTGATATGTTTTTGGATAAATTAGGACGGCACAGATTTAAGGGATTTCTAGGAGTTTCATCAATGATATCAACAATCTTGATACAACCTAAATATATTTCTCCATTCTTATTAATGTTCCATGGAAATTGTTAAGCTATTTGTCCTTTCTTTTATTTGTTTTTACCTATCCATTTATATGTATGGAGAGGTTAGCGATGTATTTTTTCTATAAAATGTTTTTATGTATTTATTTATTTATTTTTTAAAATTTATTTTTAATATCAGTATATCAAAATTATCAAAAAATCATCTCAAACCAAAAGTTTAAGCTATTAGGTGAGATCTCAGGATATGATTTATATTATTCTTTAACAAAACAATCCAAAATTATTTTTTAAAAATAATTTAAAATAAAAAAATTTCAAAAAACTTGAAGAACAAAAACAAACATGAATTACTTGTTCCTAGGGTCATCTCCATGAGAAGGAAGAGAGAGTTCTAGTTTTTACAAATCTCGGGGTCACTGGAGGTTTACATGATCGTTAACTTGAGGATCCGTGGAATTAGTTGAGGTACGCGCAAGTTAGCCCGAAAACCCATGCTAATAAAAAAAAAAGAAAAAAGAGAGCTCTGGTATTGAAACTTAAACTATATATCAAGATTTTTATATATATTTGAAACTTGATTTAGAAGTGATTATTACGATTATTTTAATTGCTGGAAAAAATGCAAAATGTAGTATGGAATGAATCAACTGAAGTAAGATTGACCTTGTTTTTTCCATAGATCAAATTATCAAAGGATGCACTTGAGTTCATCCCCTACTCTAGGGTTTGCACCACCGTGCCCGCAAGGATGGAAAATTATAGAAGACTGAAGAGGAGACTTAGATTTTTTTTTTTCCAAAGTCCATACTACTCCAGAGAAGAAAATTAATAAGGAAAACTATAGGTTAGCGGGTGACACAAGCTATCACTTATAGCATATTTATTTTTTCTCTTTTAATTTTTTTAAAAATAAAAGATAAATTTAAAAAAATTGATTTTCTTTTAATTCCTTTTTAATATATTTTTAAATAAAAAATACTAAAAAAAACAAAAGGTAAACAACCCTACCACTAAGCTACAAAAGCTCGTGTCATATCACAATCACTGCATGGAAAACGCCAAGCAAAAATGGAAAACCTTCTCAATCTCTTATTTCCAAGAAACTGCAAATACTTCTGAGTATATAATAATTTAATCCCTGTATTCTTATTGACTTAATATCTTAGTCCTTTGACCGTCCATAATGGTCAATTCCTTAAAACCTCTCGTAATTTCTTGGAAAATGATCAAACAATCCCTAAAACTTTCATTAATTAGGCAATTTCCTTTGAGCTATAATTGTCAAGGTGACAGCACCCTATCAGAAAAGATACGATGCAATAAACATAAATAAAGAGACTAACAAACTATATATTAAAAAAAAAAACACAAAGACTAAATTATTATTTAGTTGATAATTATTTGTACTAGTCAAACAAGATTGATGAAAATCAAGAAAATTCCTAGATCATTCCTATCAACATAGAAACAGACGAATGAAAAACAACCCCACTTTTCATATAAAACATTCCTGCTCAGATTTCCTTTTCCTTTTGATGCAGGAGCATAGAAATTTCCCTCCAAGTATTGGACCTTTATGACCATTTCCTCGTGTTTTTTTCCTTCATCCTTGTTGCTACGGCAACATACAAGCAGCTTCCCCTCCACCTCCTATGAAAGCGGAAGCTTTGATGCGTTCCCCTGCCGCCTCTATGTTGCGCCTATATAAATAAACAAGAACACAAGTTACTCAACCATCCTCAAAGCACACCATTCGTCATTTATTTTTTCTTGGGAGCTAGAGAATTAGCCTTCTACTTTCATTACTTGCAGTTATTGTTATTAGTCGAGCAATGAATGCTTCCCAACTAGTCAGCAGCTTAGTCATACTGCAAAAAGAATCATCGAACTCTAACCAATCCTTTTCTCCATTGTTTACAATGGTTCATCTTGTCCTGTCTGAATTGATTTTTAGTAGGTTCAGTAATCTTCAGAAGTTCTTAGCTAGATTTTGGTTCATTCTCCAATCCCAACTAGGCCTTGGCAACTCAGAGCTTTGGGAAGATGATGATGATGGAAACCAACACTCTGAGATATCAAAGCAAACCCAGGAGTCTTGCTTTGACAACAAGAGACCCGACGAAAAGAGTATATGCAGAGAGGATGTGGAGATGGTGATGGAAAACCTGGGACTTTTTTGCAGCAGTGAAAGTGAGGAACTTAAGGAGTGGATGGGTTCTGATGAGATTTCGCAGCTGTTTGATGAGAAGGAGCCCAGCCTGGAGGAACTAAAGGAAGCTTTCAATGTTTTTGACCACAACAGAGATGGTTTTGTTGATGCAAGTGAGTTGCAGAGAGTTTTCTACAAATTGGGATTGAAGGAAGGACTTCAGCTGGAGAAGTGCAGAAAGATTATCAGAACCTTTGATGAAAATGGAGACGGAAGGATAGATTTTAATGAATTTGTAAAGTTCATGGAGAATAGTTTTTGTTGAATACAGCTTAATTTGTGAATTATTAATAACACAGCAAACCCAAAATCCAGCATTTATTTTGATTTTTCTCCTTCTTTAAATTATTTTTCCCTTTTCGTGTGTGTGTTCAATTTTTTAGCGATTGACTGTCTCAGATGCCTTGATCGAACAACTCTATAGTCTATATATAAAAATAACATGTATTAGCCACCACAAATACTTTTAGGTCGAGAAATTTCTTTTATATATAAAAATAACACGCTTTAGCAGCCACAATTAAAAAAGTCAACGCTTTTAGGTCGAGAAATTTCTTTTATATATACTAACTTTAATTAATATATACGACAAAATCAACTAAAAATAATCCGATTTATTTTTCAAGTGCAGACAACGGTTCTTTAACATCGTTGACTTTTGCCCCAAATTTTAAAGTTACATATTAAAAGGTAACCTTTTTAACTGTAAAAAGGGTATAATTAATTATTATTTTTTGTAACTTTTGTGGGTATGGGGTCGAAACGAAACACAACGAGTCGATTAAAAATGTTAATATTCTTTTATTATTAACATGAATAAATTTTAATTTATTTAATTAAATATACATATAAAATTCTCAATTTATAATTAGAATTTATTTATTTTACCAATTGTATTTCCACCCACAATAAAATACAGTTCAAATAACTAGTATGGTCAAATATCAATTACACGTTGACCAATAAATATAATCATTTTCAACTTATCTGTCAGTTAAAAAAAAGTAACAAAGGGATGCAAATATTTTTTTCTTCAAATTAATTTTTTTTTTGGTGTTTTCAGATTATTTTAATTTACTGATATTAAAAATAAAAAATTTTATTTTAATGTATTTCTGAGCGAAAAACACTTTAAAAAATAACTGCTATATTTTTAAGCATCTTCTAAATCAAGGGTTTATAAACGGCAAGGACTTCCCCTACGACATAGATTTTTTTCTTCTAAATCAATCATACCAGGTTATTGCTTGTTTGTGTTGCAATTGTAGATTATTTTATTTGTTGTGTGCCGCTAAATAACTAAGGTTGAAAGAGGTTGCATAACAAAACATATTCCAGTGAGAATGGATGAGGAGGTTCTTTATTGAGAGAGAAACATTCAGGAGCTAGTGATGGAAGGCATGCAAAGATAAATGACATAATTGAAAAGAAATGTTCAAGAATTGGTAATAAAAAACACGCAGAGACATATTACAAATTTAACTTGTTAGTTGGCAAAAATGAGGAGTTCGAGGGATCGTGAGAAGAGTGATTATGGATCCATGACTAGTTTGAAAACTTATTTCAATGGCATGAGCAAAAAAGACAACTCCTTAATTGGGGTAAGTATGATATTGAAACAAATATTTTTTATGATTCTGATTCTTGTGTGTATTAGAATCAACCACCAAAATTTGATAAGAAAAAAAGTTCAAGATGTCATCGAGCTTGAAACTTTCAAAAATCCTAAAAAATCAGTAAATTGGAATATACAAGGATTCTCTCATTAAAGTGAAGAATTCCTTAATACTTTAAAAGAATGTTTTGGAGCTAACTTTGAAGATATTGAAGTAGTAGAAATTTTCAGCCACATAGAAATAAATGGACCAACCTATTGTTCATTATCAATAATCAAGTGTCCAAAGTTGATGTTTGAAGAATTTCAAGGTGGATTTAATGCTGACAAAAAAGGTGTGTTGCTAAATGAAAACAAATTTGTTGTTAAGGATGATAATGCTATTCTAAATCTTGAGTTAGAATTTGAGAGAGCTACTATAAAAATTATTGCACATAGTTTTCAACATAATGATAAGATTAGTTCTATTGCTAAGAAGGATGAATATGTTGCTGACATATATGATGTTTATGATAAAAGCACTATGCATGTAAAAGGTTATAAGCTTTTTATTAGACATCCATGAAATATAGGTAAAGAACAATTTGAACTTGAGCATGAGTTCTCTCCAACCTAAAAAGACTAATATAAGATTTTTTTTTTCTCTAATACGTAGTTTATGTTAATGGAAATAATTATCTGGCCATTAGATTAGATTAAAATTTTGCAAAGAGATTCTAAAAGCTCAGTTTTTTATATGGTTAAAATTTTGCAACAATCAAATGTTTGGAAAGACTTTTTAATAATGCCAAGAAGTTATTATTCGACATTTGCTATATTTTACTAGTTGATTTATGATTCTGTTTTTTTATTTGGTTTAGAAAATTTTTATTATTTTTTCCAGATATAATTAGGATATTTTTTCCTAATTTATGTAGGAATTTTATTACTTTTCCTTTATTTTTAGGTTTTGTTATTGGTTTAGGTAAGTTTTTAAGTTTATTTAAGGAGTTATAAACCTCATAGAGAGACATATTACTTGAAGAGAAAATATCTAGCAATAAAATTTTAAATTAGAGTTTTTATGTGATTTCTATTTATCATAGTTTTGGGTTCTTGTGCTGTGTCTTTTTTGTATTGCTTCTGTAGATTTTCTCTTAATGTGCAATTTTATGTTATTGAACATAATATTTTATCTAATAATTAAATTGGATTGAACTTTTGCTATGACATTCTAGAGATCATGTTTTCTATAAGGTTAAAATTTTGTAGCAACAAGAGATCAAGAAGGCTTTCCGATAATACCTAAAAGTTACTATTTAAGATTTGCTATATTTTTCTAGTTAGTTTATAATTTTTTTTCATATTCTTTTATAAGTCTTTTATTATTTTTCCAGATTTACTTAGGATGTTTTTTTCCTAGTTAGTTTAAGACTTTTATTGTTTGTTCTTTATTTCTGGTTTCCTTGTTGGTTTAGGTAAGTTTTTAAGCTTATTTAGGAATTTATAAACCTCATAAAGAGGTCGATTGACTAAATATAAAATACCTAGTAATAAAATTTTGAATTAGAATTTCTATGAGACTTATTTTTCAGCATAATTCTTTGTTCTTGTGCTTATTTTTTTTTTCTTATGTAGCTTCTATATATGTCAATTGATATCAGAATCCAACAATCCTAGGTTATTGCTTGTCAAGTGTTGAAATCCTAGTTTATTTTGTTTTTTGTGTGCTACTAAATAATTATGGCTGGAACAATTCGTAGGTGATGAGGTTTCCCTTTAAGAGATAAATGTTCAAGAGCTGATGATAGAAGACATGCAAATATATATTATAAAATTAACCCATTAGTTGGCGGAAGTAAATACCTAGGGAATCAGGAGAAAGAGTGGTCATAGATTTATAACTAGTCTTGAAAACCCGTTTAAGAAGCATGTGCATAGGAAGCGACTTCTTGATCAAGATAAGTATCATGAAGATTTTAGTACTCCTATTTATAGCAAGATAAATGTGAATAGTTATTCTCTATTAATTTATGATGTTTTATTTTGAAGATGATTATTTTGACGGTCATAAACAACGATAGTAATGGTAGTGTGATGATATCATTTATGGTGTACTTGTTGATAAAATAGAGGTTAAGTGCAAAAAAATTATGTAAGGTACTAAAGAAATGAGAATTTTAAGATGAAGAGACTAAAGTTGATGTTTAAAATTATTATATACTTGAAGAGAAGAAATAAAGGGCTGAGAGTTTTGATTGAACATTCATGAGATCAAGGCAAGAGTAATTTAAACTCAAGGACAAGTTTTTTTCAACTCAGGTAGATTGTTGCTGGAGATTTTTTCTTAATGCATATTTTTATGTTATTAAGTATAATTTTTTATCTGATGTTTTTTTCCTAGTTTGTTTAGGACTTTTATTACTTTTCCTTTATTTCAGGTTTCCTTGTTGGTTTAGATAAGTTTGTAAGTTTATTTAAGGAGTTGTAAAACTTCTAGAGGTGACTACCTGAACATAAAATATTCAGTAATAAAATTTTAAATTAAAATTTATATGTTTGTTTAAGTTTTTATCATAAGTTTATCTTTTTATGCTTGCTATTTTTCTTGTGTTACTTTTATTGGGCAGTATCTCTGAAACTTGAGGTTATTTACTTTGTCATGCTCACTTGAAATAAGACATAAGACAGTGTTTGATATTGCGTTTCGGAAGCGCTTTTGAAAAAATAGAAATTTTTTTATTTTTATTTTGCTTCAAATTAATATATTTTTGATTTTTTTAGATCATTTTAATGTGCTGATGTCAAAAATAATTTTAAAAAATAAAAATTATTATTTTAATGTGTTTTGGAATGAAAAGCAACCGCAACCAAACACCTTGAAAAAAAGCATTCACTTTACCTTCAGATTTCTTAGTGTCTTGGCCATGCTTTAAAGAGGACAAGCAGCCTAGTAGCAGTATAAATAGCGTTAATCTACGACATGGAAGAAAACTTGAGAAAGAAGAAGAATCCATCCATTATCAGTGTGTATAATCAAAGAATCAGAGTTACACAGACACTTTCATAATCACTGGCTCCGAAACAAAGACGCAGAATGAGTATGCAATTCCACTTCACAAGGAGGAGGAGGAGGAGTACCTTCATTTGTTAAAAGCCAAGAAAGTTACACAAGGAATACTGAGATGATTTCCAAGGAGACAGCTAGAAGGATTAGTGAAGAAATAAAAGGGAAGAAGATTCTTCTTATTCATGTCAGTACTATTACAGTAGCAGAGCTTTATATACAACGGGTTACAATGAAGTAAGGAAAGGTAACAATGTTCATATCAGACTCTATCACTATTAAATATTATCCTATCAATTATAGTGCAAAGAAATTGCAGTAGGAATGAGTTCTACAACTTGTGTTGGAGTGAAACTAAAACTCTGCACATGAAACTCTGTCATCCGAACTGTAGGTGGACTTTGTAATTTGTGTTGGAGTGGAAGTCTAATGCTTTTCTTCAATACTCCCCCTCAAGCTGGATCAAGGGGGTTGATTGAGCCAAGCTTGGATAGTAGACGATGGAAGTGAGCTGAAGTTAGTACCTTTATGAATAAATCAGATAGTTGGTCGTGACTGCAGATGTATCATGTCTTGATAACCTGTGATTGAACTTGTTGATGAATAAAGTGACAATCAACTTCAATGTGTTTAGTTCTTTCATGAAATACGGGATTAGCTGCAATATGCATAGCTGCTTGATTATCACAAAACAAAGTCATTGGAATACTGCTAGAAAATCCCAGATCTAATAGAAGACCTTTAAGCCAAATTAGTTCACAAGCTGCGGATGCCATTACACGATATTTAGCTTCAGCACTAGAACGTGCAACAACATGTTGCTTTTTACTACGCCAAGAGACTGGATTACCACCAACAAACATGCAAAAACCAGTGGTTGATTTACGATCAATCGCATTACCAGCCCAATCAGAGTCACTATATCCAGTAATCTGAGTATGACCATGATTAGTCATAACAATCCCACGACCAGTAGAACCCTTTAAATAACGCAAAATTCGCTTAATAAGATTCAGGTGAAAAACTGTAGAAGTATGCATGAATTGAGTAACAAGACTTACTGCGTAGGTGATATCAGGCCGTGTAATAGTAAGATAAATGAGTCTTCCAACAAGATGTTGATAGTAATTGATAGAACCAAGAGGTTCACTAGTTGTGTTAAGTTTCAATTTACTATCCAAAGGAGTAGGTGCAGGTTTGACATCTATCATCTTAGCATCTTTAAGCAGATCAAGGATATACCTACGTTGATTTAGGAATAGCCCTTTGTGAGAAGTGGCCATTTCAATCCCAAGAAAATATTTCAAATTGCCGAGATCTTTAATGGGAAACCGTTGTTGCAGAGTAGCCTTGAGATGAGATATAACATCACTATCATTCCCAACAATAATAAGGTCATTAATGTAGACAAGGACCATTACTTTGGTCGTTGGTCCAAGGTGAATAAATAAGGAGGAATCTGCATTGCTTCGTTTGAAGCCACTTTCTTCAAGAACATCACTCATTTATGCATGCCAAGCTAGTGGACATTGCTTCAGCCCACAGATAGATTTGTGAAGCCAACATACTAAGTTAGGGTCTGAACCTTGTGGGTGATCGGGAGGCAACTTCATATAGACTTCTTCTTTAAGATTTCCATGCAAGAAGGCGTTCTTGACATCCATTTGACACATCAACCATCTGTTGTTCACAGCCACTGAGAGCAGAGCACGAACTGTGTTCATCTTCGCAACAGGTGCGAAGGTTTTCTTATAATCTACACCAAAAGTTTAAGTATAGCCCTGAGCCACAAGACGCTCCTTGTATCTGTCAATAGACCCATCTGAGTTGAACTTGATTTTATGCACCCAGCGACTACCCATAACATGTTTATCTTTGAGAAGTTTAACAACACTTCAGGTCTGATTTTGATCAAGGGCTTGTAGCTCATCATGCATAGCTTGTTGCCATTCATCATTTAAATTAGCCTCTTGAAAATTCCGTGGTTTATGCACATCAGAGATAACAGTAAAAAAGGCAGTATGCTCAGCTGAGAGATGTTGATATGTAAGATAATTAGACATAGGATGTCTAGCAGCATAGGTGATAAAGTCTTGTAGCTTTGTTGGAGAAGCACGGTGACGAGTTGGATTTCTGCGAGGCTATGGCAGAGGAGAGTGATTGGTAGAATCAGACTGATTAGCTGAATCACCCTCAGAATCTGTGGTAATGGAAATGACAGGAGGGTGCTATAGAGGAGGCTGAAGAGACTAATTAGCTAAATCATTCTCAAAGTTTGTGATAACTCTTGAATCCGCATGTATATCTGTCGTTGTGGTAGACAAGTTCCTGTTATGGTTGCCATCACCTTTAAAGTCTGCAGAACTATGTTTAGAGTGTATATTAACAGGACTGATATTTCCTTCATTAATGGCCATACCACCAGAAGTGGTGGAAAAATCATTTGCAACAACAAGTGTATCTGCAGATGGTGTCAAGTCTGTAGCAATATTTGGTAGAGGAAACAATTCTACCATGTTATCTTATTGATTCATGTCTTTAAAGTATAGAGAGCTTTCTTCAAATCGGACATCTCTTGATATAAACAATTTTTTTGAAGGAGGATGGTAACATTTATATCCCTTTTGGGTTGCAGATTATCCCAAGAAAACACACTTAGCGGCCCTTGGATCAAGCTTGTCCCGATGTGAGGTTTGTATATGAACAAAACAAGTGCAACCAAACACTCGTAGATGAGATAGATTTGGCGGCTGTTTTTGCAAGACTTCAAGAGGAGATTTAAAGTATAATATTCGGCTAGGTAGCCGATTGATTAGATATGCAGCAGATAATACTCCATGAGACCAAAATGTTTTAGGAACATGCATGTGTATCATTAAGGCTCTAGTTTTCTCTAATAAGTCTTTGTTTTTACGTTCAGCTACCCCATTTTGTTGAGGTGTTCCAACACAACTGGACTGATGTAAAATGCCATGAAAAGCTAGATATTGCGTCATATTTTTAGACATGTATTCAGTGCCATTATCAGATCGAAGAATTTTAATTTTCGTAGAAAATTAAGTCATGACCAACATGTAAAAATTCTGAAAGACATACACAACTTCACTTTTGGATTTCAGGTGATAAATCCAAGAAACACGAGAAAAATCATCAACAAATGAGACAAAATATTTGTAGCCATCAAAAGATTCAATAATTAGTCCCCAAACATCAGAATGAACAAGATCAAACATCTTATTAGCCTTAGACGATGAAAGCATAAAAGGAAGTCTAGTAGACTTAGATAAATGACATGTATCACATGTAATATTTTTTATATCCAAATTAGGCATTAATTTGGTGAGGACAATGTTTGAGGGATGAGCTAGGCGTTGGTGCCACAAATGTTGCTCTTGATGAATTGAAGAAAAAGCAGAAACTTGACGATACTTGTTATTCTAGGGATGACTTGAAAAATAATAAAGCCTTAAAAAAAAAAACCTTCACTAATCATCTTCTTGGTGGCGAGGTCTTGAAAAAAAACTTGTTGAGGGTAAAAAATAACACGACAATTTAGAGTTCAAGAGATTTTACCAATGGAAAGTAATTGAAATGGAAAAGAGGGAACATATAGGACTGAAGATTCTATATTATTAGACAGTAATTTAATCTTTCTTTTACCTTTGATAGAAACATTTTTTCCATTGGCAATAGACACATGAGTTGGAGAGGAAAATCCCTCGAAATCATATAGGTTGGTCATTTTATTAGTTATATGATCAGTGGCACTTGAATCAATGACCCAAAAATTATGCACAGTACTAGCTATCAAGGCACTTTTAAATGCAATGAAAATACCTTTTGTGTTTTCTTGCGGAATGTGGGCAGAGTTTGCAAGGAAGCTCTTAAACTTACCAAGGAGTGCTATAGAATCAGAGGTAGATGCTGTCATGGCAGAGTCACTTTTTTCCTTAAGATAGGTAGCGAAGTCATTGAGAAGAGCAGATGGGTTGGTTGAAAAATTTTCAACATTACTGGAAGCAGTATTGCTAAAATGAGCAGCAACAGCAACATAACCCATATGCTCATAGTCCCTTTGAGATCTCTTCTCTTTTTCAAAGTTTGGCTTCAATTTTGGATGAAGGATCCAACACCTCCCAATAGAATGACCAATATTATAGCAATAATGACACTTCAAATTTGGTCATTTGCCCTTGTAAGGTCTGTTGTTGTTCATTGATCTGTTGGCAACATAAACACGAGATTCTGATAAAGAGAGTTTAGAGTCAGAATTCATAACCTTTCTACGAGCTTCTTCTCGTTGAATTGTAGCATATACAATAGTGAGGGATGGAAGATCAGGATTCATAAGGATCCTGCTGCGAAGATCTTCATAGTCTGAACCAAGACTAGCTAAAAGCTGGAAGATCTTGTCCTCCTCTTCACGTTTCTGTAATTCTGCAGCATCAACTGTGTGGGGATGATAAATAGCAAGTTCACTCTACATACCTTTCAAGGTTCCAAGCACTTGAACATATGTTTTGCTGTCTTGCTGCAGGTTAGCAAGATTCCTATTGATTTGGAAAATACGAGCTGCATTGTTCTGATTTCCATACATCTTTTCCACTGCTTCCCATAGTGCTAAAGAGGATTTTGAATAGTTGAATATTTCAGCAATTTGATTTTCCATAGAGTTGAGTAACCAGGACAACACAAGTTGATCTTTGTATTACTAAGCTTCAAACGCCTGTGAAGAGGAATCAGGAGGTGTAATATGGCCATTAATATAGCCAAGTTTGGATCTTCCACCAAGAGCAATTGTCACAGCTCTTGACCAAGGAAGATAGTTAAATTTGTTTAACAATACTGAGCCTAAACGCTGGTTAGGATTTGGCTCTCTTTCCTGCATATTGCAGATTCTAAAATTGCCATCAACACCATCTATCTTAAACGGGTCTTCCATAAGATTATTTTTTTTAAGCAAACAGCAGGTTATTAAGGACCTGCTCTGATACCATGAAGAAACAAAAGGGAAGAAGATTCTTCTTATTCATGTCACTATTGTTACAGTAGCAGAGCTTTATATACAACGGGTTACAATGAAGTAAGGAAAGGTAGCAGTGTTCATATCAGACTCTATCACTATTAAATATTATCCTATCAATTGTAGTGCAAAGGAATTGCAGTAGGAATGAGTTCTACAACTTGTGTTGGAGTGAAACTGAAACTCTGCACTTTAAACTCTGTCATCCGAACTGTTGGTGGACTTTGCAATCTGTGAAACTCTGTCATCCGAACTGTAGGTGGACTTTGCAATCTGTGTTGGAGTGGAAGTCTAATGCTTTTCTTTAATAATTAGCTAGACAACCATCGATCTAAACCTATGACCCGGAATCTCTCCTCAGCAACTATTTTAGACAAACAAAAGCGATCAGACAACGGCCTATGGATCACTGGCTGCATTGGGCGGGCTTGACTTTGACAGCTTAATAATATAATGGCTTAATCTGTATAATTTACTGAGTCTACAGTTATCTACAGCAGGCCATACTGGATTGATTCAAGCATGACCATAGAAAGCATTTTCCCAAAATTAAAAAAAAAAATCGATGTTAATCCATGCCAACATTTTATATATGTCACCCGAATTATGAAACAAAGATGACTGTGTAAAAAATAAATAATGAAGTCCAATCCTCAACAATACAATGTTGAAGTTTGAAAATTTTAAAAAGAAAATCAAATCTAAAATAGAATAAAAAAGCAATTAAAAGAATGAGAAACAAATTTGAGATAAAAATAAAATAAAAAATGATATAAAACCTTGAGTCAATCCGAGCTAATATTGCTAATGTGTGACCATGACCAAGAAGCCAAGTTATCATCATAGAAAGCAAAACAAAAAAATAACAAAGAAACTTAATTCTCAATACACCCAATGTCGAATGATAAAATTGAAAAATTAAATCAGTGAAAAAAAAAAGACATAAAAAAAGATCGATCTGTTAAAATCTTATACTCGTGATCCAGGTAATGAGACCAGGATAATTGCGCTGAAAAAATTAACGAAACCCAATTATAAACTAATCAAATATTGAAAGGTGAAATTGAAAAAAAAAAAACCAATCTCAAAAAAGAAACCAAGACAAAAAAAACATTAAAAGAATAAGAGTCAAATTTAAAATAAAAATTAAATTAGTTCAAATAATAAGGGATGAAATTAATATATATATATATATATATATATATATTAAATAACAATAAAAAAATAAGGACCAAATCTTATATAAAAATTAAATAGAATAAAATGCTAAGGGATAAAATTAAAAAAATAATAAAAAATATTAAAAACAATAAAAAACAATAAAAAAATAAGGACCACAATTTAAATAAAAAGAAAATAGAGGACAATCTTTGATTTTGACTAGAATGACAACGTTTCCGAGGGGAAGAGAGAAAAAAAAAGAGAAAAAATCCAAACTACAACCGAATCACAACGAAAAGCCTTACACACGTTGCCCAATTAAATGAGTCTTCAACGGAGGAGTCAGAGAAGATTGTTGTTGGCCATTTTTGGTAATTGGGAGACGTCACACACGTTGTCTAAAGGAGGTGGACGCCTCTAATCAACTTGCGTGTGCTCTATACGCACCAACAATATATTTTTTTTAAATTAATTTATCAAAAGAACTAGGTACTCTAACCTCACATGATATTAACAAAATAATAATAATAATAACAATAATAACAAAAGGATAAAAAAAAATCCCTTGCATAGGCTTATAGATTTTTTGCTTTTAAGAGCATCTCACATGATATTAACAAAATAATAATAATAATAACAAAAGGATAAAAAAAAAATAACTG
>Ga0325411_1003300_pt1 | contig 18178 bp, 10 predicted proteins | sample PopdelMetagenome_13_FD_206181 | JGI IMG/M metagenome (GOLD analysis project Ga0325411, IMG submission 206181) | Populus deltoides microbial communities from Bellville, Georgia, United States - Xylem-PdIQD-R4 | ecosystem: Host-associated > Plants > Phyllosphere > Stem > Wood/Secondary xylem...
CATGCGTAGCTGAAGCGTGTATCATAGTGATTTACTGACTTGTGATGCTCTAGAAATCTTAGGCATGTAACGTATTTTCCATGTGGTTACAGTTTGCACAGTTAATTTTTTGCTTTGTTATGTCTAGGTTTTTTTAAAGTGTTTTTTTAGTTGAAAATATATTAAAATAATATTATTTTAAAAATAATTTTTATTAAATTAGAACACATCATTTTAAAAAAAAAAAACTTAAAACAAGTGGAATTTAGTTATTGATTAAATAATTAGTAATTGATTAATCTGTTAGGTTATTGGATAACATGTTAATCTTTCCTAAGTTTAAAACCTGAGTTGTGCTAGCTGATCAATAGATTAATTTATATAATAATTGAGGATTCTTTGACATTACGGATAAATGCCCATAAATAAATTTACTTGTAATAATTACATGTTTTTTAAGACACCCATAACCCTTATTAATTAGTTTCTCAAGTTCAATTTCAAGGGATTGATACTATCATTTTAAGGACATCTTTTATAAAAATTAATTTTTTAAAATGTTTTTAAATTATTTTAATGTGTTTATATAAAAAATAAATTAAAAAAATTATTTTGATATATTTTCAAGTAAAAAACACTTTGAAAAACAGTTGCTACCACAATACTAAACGAGCGCTTAGCCTCTCTCTCCCCTCCACCACTCTTCATATATAAATATTTTGAAAAAATGTCTGTTTGGTATTGTAGTGGTGATTGTTTTTCAAAGTGTTTTTGGCTAGAAAATACATCTAAATAATATTTTTTTAAAATATATTTTTGATATCAACACATCAAAATAATCTAAATAAATAATCTAAATTTTTTTAAAAAATTTTCAGAAACTCACCGCTCTCAAATTTTTGCATAACAAATCTAACTTCTAAAAGTTTTATTATTTGCTACCTTTTAGAAATTAGAGGACGAGGGAATTGAATTAACATGAATTTTTTTCCTTGACTAGTTGCTTTTTTATTTATTTAAGATGAATACATTTTTTATTTTACCTTTTGTTATTTTAAATTTATTTATCTTGATAGATATATTGTGCATAAGGATGCATAGTGTGCATTCATTAGATGAAATTTAAAAAATACAAATACTTATATATTTTTTTATTCAACAATAAAGAATATCTTTTAATTAATTTATGTGTCATCTGAAATTCTGTTTTCAGACAATCTTAAAGATATATTTCTTAAATCAACTTGATGTTGAACTTAATGCTTGAATTTATAAATTCAAGGAAGGGAGTGGACAACATCTCTTCAACCATCAGGACAACATCTTAATATTTAAATATATAAAATAAAAATACATGTACTTAAATAAAAAATAAAAAAATGTCACACAACTTATTAAAAATAAAATAAAAATTCATGCATATTTGTCATACATAACAACAACATCTCACATGCAAGTTTTACAGCCAAGTCAGCACATGTTTGATGGAATATAATAAAAACACTTACCTTGAAAAAAAATCTCATAAAATTAAAAAAATAATAAAAATAATATCATCACATAAGAAACACACACGTTATATATATAAAAATCTCTAATTGTATATTTTTCTTATAGTATTAATTAACAAGAAAAAAATTCTATTATTAATCAGTACTCTAAAAGACATGGAAAAAATATTGTAGCTTTCCCCATATTTTTTATTTGTTTTTTTTTACATGTTTTTTTTTTCAAAATTAAAACAATAATAAAAGTAGATATCATCACATAAAAAACACACACACATTATGTATATAAAAATCTCTAATTATATATTTTTCTTATAGTATTCATTAACAAGAAAAAAAATTCTAGTTATAAGATCTAGAATAGCATGATATGATAAATGTATTTAATGGAACGCCAACCAAATTAGGTAAGTCAAAAACTTAAGTTTATTTTTTTTAAATAATATTATTTTATTTTTTTTTAAAAAATTTAAATTAACTTGATATACTAGGTGAGCTAGAGGAGTTGAAGATTAAATTGAGCTTACCTTTTCAAACTCAAAGCAAATGTAGTCCATGGTGGATAATAATTTTTACTCGAGGTCCATACCATGCAAGCTTTCATAATCGAGGCTTTCCAAATATCAGTAGCTTTTTTATTTACACTTTCTTGTTTATTAGAAGAAGAATGAGTGAGAGAGGGGAGGGATTGACGAGGAAAAAACTGAGCATATCCCTTGCTCATCTTCATTTACATTTTTTAATCTTTTTAATTTGGATGAATTGGTTTTTATTTTTATTTTTTAATGTTTTTAATTGTATGAATCCATTTTAATCCTTTTACTTTTTTTTTAATTAATAAATAGAAAGATGGTAATTTATCTATTACTTTTTCCCCTTGCTTTCCACTTTATACCATCCATCTTTTTGGAGTGTCTCAATTTCACCCAAAAACATGGTTTGTATGGATTAAATGTTGGAAACTTATTTTATTAATATGATTTAAATAAATTATGAGTAAATAAAAAATTAATATCAAAGAAAGAGTTTCTAACTTGAATTTTTTAGATTTTACATACCCTTTCTCACCTCGTATTTGGTGTTTTTCTTCTCACTTTAAGTTTTGGTTTTCCTTTCAAATCTAGAGTTTAGGTTCATCTTGTTAAGAGATATTTGATTTTCATATTCTTTGGTTCAAATACCTCATTTAGAAGTGTATCTAAACTAAGATGGTGTTACTGAAATCTTGGGATGCATATTGTAAACATTCTAGTTGTACAAGTAAGGAGCAAAAAGCCTTCAAGATAAATAATTCATTATTGACTACAACTAAATATTCATTCCTTTAAAGTGCTTCAACGAGTAAGCACCTTTTTTGTTTTGATTTAAGTATAGTTAATTTTATTGTTAGCATGTATGCTAGGACTTTGATTTTATATCAATTGCAAGTTTGAATATATGCTTAGGATGCATGCTATAGTATTATTTTAAATATTTTTTTTTGAAATCATGTTAGCCATGAGTTATTAGTTTGCATATTTATAGATTTAGACTCGTATGGACACTAGGCTTTCCTTAAAAATATTTTTATGTTTAACATGCCTTGTTATGATAAACTAAACATTCCCGCTTATTATTCTAATAGTCTAATATATATCTACGAACTTTGATTTACAATTTTAAGGCTACACACACACACATACACATTAAACTTTGTGTTGCAACTTAGTTGGTTATGATATGTATAGTTCAATCAAGAGTGAAAAAACACTATTAAAAGCTTTAGATAAAAAGTATAAAACTAAAGATGCTGATATGAAAAAATTCACAGTCAAAAATTTTTTATATTTCAAGATGGTTGATTCAATGACAATAATGAGCCAAGCTTAAGAGTTTCAGCTCATCTTGCATGATATAAATGTTGAAGGTATGTCTCTAAGTGGGTCATTTCATATAGCTGCAATCATTGAAAAATTGTCACCATATTGGAAAGACTTCAAGACTTATCTTAAGCATAACATAAAGAGATAAGAATTGAAGATCTCATTTTGAGGTTTAGGATAGAAGAGGACAATAAGTTGTCTGAAAAGAGAGCTAACTCTTCTAGTGCCTCAAAAAACAAAAGTTATGGAAAAAGTGGTAAAGTTCCATAACAAAAATCAAAAGAAAAAACTTGTTGTTAAAGGAAAAGAAATTGCCAATAAGTTTAATGAAAAATGTGTTATCTGAAACAAGACTAGACATTTATCTAAAGATTATAAATATAAAGGTTAGTTTGGAAACCCCAAAAAAAGGATTGCTCAAGTCAAAGTCACCAAGATTGATCACCTCACTAATGAAATTTCATAAATGAACCTGTATTGTGCTGTTTTTGAAGTTAACCTAATTAACAATCCTAAACAATGGTTGATTGATATTGGAGCTACAAGATATGTATGCACCAAGAAAAGAGTGTTTTTCACTTACAAAGAAGTTGATGGAGAAAACCTATACATGAGAAACTCATCAATTTCCAAATTACTAGAAGTTGGAAAGGTCATACTAAAAATAACATTTGGAAAGCTTCTCACCCTCAACAATGCACTGCATATTGCTAACATTATAAAGAACATAGTCCAGCTCATTGCTGAGTAAAAATGGTTTTAAGATGGTTTTTGAGAGTGATAAATTTATACTCACTAAGAGTGGTATGTTTGTAGGAAAGTGGTATATATCTCTGTGATGACTTCTTTAAAACAAATGTAATGATCATTGTAACCATTGATAAAAATAATAATAAGATTGCATCTTCTTCTTATTTGCTTAAGTATTCTGATGTGTGGCATGATAGGTTAGATCATGTAAATTATAATTCTATGCAAAGGTTAATAAACCATGAATTATTACCAAGAATGATTTTTGAGAAAAATCATAAGTGTAAAATTTATGTAGAATTAAAATTCACAACACCTTCTTTTCAAATAATTGAAAGAAATAGTGAACCTCTATGCCTAATTCACTTAAATATTAGTGATTTAAAGTTTATGTAAATAAGAGGTGAAAAAAAAACTATCATATTACTTTTATAGATAATTGCATAAGGTATTGTTATATCTATTTGGTTAGGAGAAAAGATGAAGCTTTTGAAATGTTTAAAAATTAAAAAAATAAAGTTGAAAACTAACTTAAGAAAAAGATAAAGATAATAAAAAGTAATAGAAGTGAAGAATACGAAGCATCATTTGGTGAATTTCATTTTCAAAATGATATTATCCACCAAACTACTATTCCTTATTCATCACAATAAAATAAGATTGCGGAACATAAGAATAACAAATTAAAAGAAATGATGAACGCCATGTTAATAAGTTCAAAAACATCTAAAAAATCAGGGGGAGACAATTTTAACTATCAATTGCATACTTAACAAAGTACCCCATAAAAGTTAGAAAAGATACTATATGAATTATGGAAAGATAGAAGATATTCTTGCAAATACCTCAAAGTATGGGGTTGTCTTGTAAATGTAGTAATACCTGATCATAAAAAAGTCAAAATAGGGTCTAAAACCGTGGATTATGTATTTATCAAATATGCAGACAATAATAGTACTATCAATTTCTTATATACAAGTCAAGTATTGAGGATATTTATCCTAATACTATTATGGAATCAAGAAATGTTACATTATTTAAGGATGTGCTCTATTGAAGGAAACAAGAGAAAATTGTTCACTTAAGAGAACAACTAAAGACATCTCAAGTAATCATCATCAATTAGATGATGATAAAATTGAGCTTAAAAAGAGTATAAGAGAAAAAATAACCAAAATATTTGGTCTTGATTTTTTAACATACCTGTTTGAAAATAAACCTCGAACTTATTCCAACGTAATGTCCTTCTGAAAGCTTTATATTGAAAGGAGATGGTCAATAGTAAAATTGAGTCCATATGAATAATCGTATACGAAAACTAGTGGATTTTCCTCTCGAAAGTAAATTATTAAACCATAAGTGGATCTTTAACAAAAAACTAAAACTTGATGGCACTACTGAGAAATATAAAGCTAGACTTGTTATTAAAGGTTTTAGACAAAAAAAAAAAAAGGCGTAGACTATTTTGACACATATTCACCTTTGTCAATAATAACTTTTATATGAATATTAATAGTCATTGCAACTAACAAGCTTGAAATACATCAAATTGATATAAAAATAATTTTTTTTATATGGTGACTTTAAAAAGAAAATTTACATAGAACAACCCAAGGGGTTTGTTGTCGATGGACAAGAAAAGAAAGTTTATAATCTTGTCAAATTACTATATGGTGTGAAACAAACACCTTAACAATGGAATGAAAAATCTAATAAGGTTAAATTGTTAAATGAGTTCAAGATTAACAAAGTTGATAAATATATTTATATGAAAAACACATAAAAAATTTATGTCATTATATGTCTCTTTGTAGACGATATGCTAATTTTGGACAATAATGATCATATTATCAAGTCTACTAACAAAATATTAACTAACAAGTTTGACATGAAAAATTTGGGTGTTGCACATGTCATACTATGAATATAAATTTCTAGGACATATGATGGATTGATATTATTCTAATCTTATTATATTGAGAAAATCTTATTATATTGAGAAAATTGTCGATAAATTTTCTAAATGTGACAATAACACTGTCAAAACACCAATTGATATAAATGCACAACTAATATACATTATAAATTATACAATGCTTGATATTGCTTACTTGATAAGTAAATTTAGTAGATTTATAAGTAATCTAAGTATGGTTCATTAGATGAAAATAAAAAGACTACTCAAATATTTAAGGTACATCATGGATCATAGGCTATATTATATTGGTTACTCAGCGATACTAGAAGGATATAATGATGCTAATTGAAAATACAACACTAAGAATTCAAAATCTATAAACGGATATGCATTCACACTTGGTGGAGTAGTTGTGTCATAAAAAACCTGTAAACAAAAGTTTATTTCTAGATCCATGATGAAATCAGATTTTATTGCTTATGATAAAGAAGAAGATAATGTGAAATGGATTCAGAATTTCTTAGAGGATATTCCAAGTTGGCCAAAACCAGTGCCAACTATTATGTCAATTGTAATAGTTAATCAGCAATTAGAATGACACAAATTAGTATGTATAATGGTAAGTTTAGACATATACGTCATAAACATAATACCGTTAAACACTTACTCTAAAATGGAATCATTTCCATTGACTATGTAAAGTCAAAGAAAAATATTATGGGTCTGCAAAGATTTGTCTAGAGAGCTTGTGTATAATTCATCAAGGAGAATAAACTTAAAGCCTTTAAAAGATAAAAAAGTGTAATGATGGTAACCACACTTAGTTGATTTAAGATCTTAAGATTTAAGTTCAAATTAAAATGTGTTATCTGAAAGAACGATAAATGGAGAAAAAGACTCGACAGATCTGAGAAGAAAAAAATAAAATAAAAAAAATTACTTGTGTTTTTTTTTAATTGCAGGTCTCCGCTGGCGAGGAAAGTGAAGAGGGGAGGATACCGTTGCAGATCTCCTCTATCGCCTGTCTTTTTTGCGGCAGCGCGTGAACCTACGTGTCGCCAGTGGCGGCCACGCATAAAGAAGACGCGCCGTCATTGTTCTAGTGTCCAGAAACCTTCTATCACTGTTCCTGCAGTTGCAAAAAGCTTTCCTTGCAATTCCCAGATTGTTTTGGGTTTATTTTGTAAATTTCAAATTGTTTAATGTATTGTTAGTTTTGTTTTGAATTTTGGTGATTTGAAACATGTAAATATGGGTGTGAGAAAAACATAATGAGAATGAAAATGTGTGTGTGTTTGTATTTTATTTTTTATATATGTTATTGAATTATAAAATCAAAAGGATAAAAAAAGAATTTGATGTTTTAATTTGTATATGGTCAGGTATCTTAAGGATAAATAAAATCATGTTGTATTTCTCGTGAAAATGTAAGAACATGTTTCTACATATATTTTGAGATTTCAGAATTGATTTATTAAAGCTTTAAGAATTTGACTAACATTTTAATTTTTTAAATCACATCAAATCACGAAGCAGTGTACCTCAGGTAGAGTGAGCTAGGGGTGTTAATACCTTCGTTGGCCACAACCAGTCTCTTACCCTCGAATCTCTAATAATGACCAGTACACTCGGGTTTCCTAGTAACCTTCAATCAAATACTAGGTGACGATTCCCAAAACAAAGCAAACGAACAAAAATCACCATCGACGCTGTGCGGGGATGTGCGATAGAATGACGACTCCACTGGGAAATGTATTGTTTTCGACGTTATTGAACTAAGCATTGTGTTTTTGATATGTTTAAGTTTTTTACGTTTTGTCTTATTTTATTTTTGTTTCATCCATATATTGTATAGAATTGTTTCATGCATCACATGTTTTAATTTTGGAAAGCACACACAAGCTTCAGGTTAGGTGGGGGACTAGTAGCTTACCTTACGACTTTTAGTCAAGATTTAAGTTTGTGTAAACCCCAACTCTTCGTTGAGTGCTTAGACTGGTAACGGTTGGTATACGTGCCATCTCAGTGCCTTCTGAGCCCCCATATTGCCTTCAAGAGGGTGATTACTAGGACAACGAGTGATCCCTTTTTAGAGACCAAGTAATAAACTTACCATTTGTCTCACGTAAAAGATTAGAACCTGCTTTTAGGATGTATGGTCCATACACATTGTTTTGCATCTGAGCAAGCCCTTATTAAAGCATCTTGAATTCAGGACTTACGGGGGATATAATGGCATCACTCAAGAAATTTCTATTGTAGAGTTCGAGCAAGAATAAAAATTCTTGTTTCATCATACAAGAGCTACAACCATATGTCACCCCTCGAAGGACGAGTCAGTCATATAAAAATACACTCATTCACTTATCATTCATGCTCCAAAGCTGAAACATGGGTTCCCTCACCCGAGGTCTACTACACTAGACCGTGAAAGATAGAAAATGAAGAAAGAGCCCAGTTGGAGGCTTAATGTTAAAAGAAAATTAAGAGCATCAAAGGTGAGTAGCTAGACTCACAAGTTTGATTGAACAAGTGTTGAGTTTCAAGAATGAAAAGGGAACGTCCGCACAACCTCTTGTTGGAAACACTGTTAGTACATGTTCCACACACAAGAAAAATTAGCTTTTCTCCTCAGCACTCCACCGGTAAAGGCCATAAACATTGAAGTGGCACCGCCTCTCCTTTTTCAATCATGAACAGCGGCAACAACGCCTTCAATCATCAACGAATGACAACCCATGCTCTTGTTCAGCTATACTGATAATTTTTTATAGCCTCTACATCTCCCCGTAGCATCCAACATTTGTCAGCCTTTCACGCCCTGAGTTTATGCTTTCTTTCCAAGTCACCCCTACTGTGAGCTCAATTCCAGTTCAACAACGAAGGATGTTGGTCTGAAAAAAAAAACATGATTAGACATTGAACTTCTACGTGACAAAGCTATCTTTGTAGAGATTTTTTATGGATCTGCCAGTGGGGAATGCAAGAGGGGATGTAGTAGTTGCCTATGCTATTAAATGTTTTCCCATCAGTGGCTGCACCAAAACACTATAGTAGGTTGAAGAGCCAGACCTGGTCTGAAAAAAATTGAGTAGACATCAAACTTCAATGTAGCAGAACTCCATATGCAAAAATTTGTTTGTGGGTTTGCAAGTGGGGAATCCAAGAAGGAATGCAGTAGTTTCAGATCTTCTATAATTTTCTGCTACCATTGTCAGTATTAAAACATAAAAGTTGAGAGAAGAGACAGACCTAGGCTAAAAAACAAGAAGAAGATTGAAACTTCAACAGAGCAGAAATTTTTTTATAAATGTCTGTTTGTTGCACCGTCAGTGAGGAATCAAAGAGGAAATAGGTGTTGCATGTTTCGAGCGCTACCAAGATTACTTAGCTGTTAGGAGGTTCCAACAATCCTTAAACAACCACAACAACATTGGAAGATTGACATGATGTTGTGAGGATTGTCAAAAGAATTGAGTAAGCTATGAAGATGGGAAAGATTAAAGGTTCTATCATGGATGCTGACACGATCAAAGAGTTAATGTCTTATCCAAAGTGCAGGAGTGTCAAAGTAATAAATAACTCGGCAAGACCAGGGTCGAACCATAGAGAGGTGAACTATATAAATTATAAATAACAACAACAATGATGATGATGGTAGTGGTGATGAGTTAAAAAGGACTTTGAGATGTAAGATAAATGTGAAGATTAAACAATGATAAAAATAAATATCAAGGTTAGAGGATCCACGAATAGTATTAGAGATAAGTAATGTATAAACTCTTTCTAAATTATCAACATGATCATATTAATCATCTTATTTACGCAACACCATACTTATAAATTTTATCAGGTATTCATGATGCTAACTTATGTTGACAACAAATCAAATTCCTCTCATAACAACAATGTCGGCCGAAGACTATGAAGGATCAAGTATTTGATGTACCAAGTGTTATACAACACAAATCTAGATTAACCATTTAACAAGCAAGTTATTCACAATCAAAATTTGGAAAAGTGTTCTTCATGAAAGTTGTTGGAAATTGTTGTTTCCTTCTACCCACCAAATTTCAGAGCATTTGGAACATTAAAGCTCGAGATATGTCTAAAATACTGAGTAGTGCTGCTGGTGGACGTGGTGGATAGCCCTCAAGCTCTTGTATGGATAAAATGTCATTGCTACCATCAGAATTTGAGCAGGTCTTATTCATGAAAGTTGTTAGAAATTATCTTTTCCTTCCACTCACCAAATTTCACCTCATTTGGCCTTCTAGAACTCCAACTATGGGTAAAATGCTGAGCAGTGTTTGGGCTGGATTGCAGAACAGATTCTGACTTTTCTTTTATGGCTAAACTTTGAATTTAAAAATGACAGATTTGGGTCTTCCAATATTCATGAACATTATAGGCCTATTTCTTAGATTTCTATCCATATAAATCAAACTAAAATCCAAGATCTACAGCTCCAAATATGACCCAATAACTAAACAGTGTTTCTATTTGAATTGAATCGGTATCTTCTTTCTAAGCTTAGTCTTTTCTTTGTCCTTTCACTTTGAATAGTTAATCACATCAATCAATCCTTTGAATTGTGAGATATGCTTGCATTTAAAATGAGCATTTACCATAAATTAAAGCTATCTTATATTATCAGACTTGTTATTATAAAACATACTCTAGTTAAGGAGTTATTGATACTTCAAGTGCAAAATGATGATATAAAACCTTGATAAAAATACACTTTTAAGTTCTAATCAGATGCCAGAACAATGATGAGAGATGAATCAGGAGATGACTCTGAAGGTGGGAAACCATAGTATATGGTCTAGTCAAGTCTCGCTCAAGCATCAACTGCTCAAGTGTCTTTGCCAAGATTGACATCCCTTTGCCACTTAAGTTTGTCAACTAGCAATTGCCAGATTCCAAACTTGTTGCCCCAACTTCGTTAAATCCCATGCAACCACTATTTTCTAGGTGGTATAATTCAAACAAGAGATTTCAATATCATGGGGTATTTCTAGGCCATTCAGTTGAACAATTGCTAGAATTTCAAGAATCGAGTCCAGAGATTGGTGAGCAAGAGGCGAGCTGAGTTTGTGGAAGATGATGTCATCGACCATTTTATTACCAGAACATCCTTAGAATGACAAGATATCAAAATTGCTTGGCAAAACATAGATATTGCTAGAAAGTGGATCTAAGAAGGGTGTTAAACTGTCAATCATTTTGTTATGAAATTTTACCATTTTGCATTTTTATTTTGGGATCACATCTTATCCTTTAACGAAACATGTCTTTGCATAATCTCTTTGTTGTTCTGAAGTCAAGAGATGTTTAACATTTCATTTTGACAATTTGTTTTGATCAAACTCCAACATGCAAAATTAAGACTAGTCAATCCTAAAAGATTAAAAGTGTTTTGATTACAGAAATGACTCGATGTTTGTTGAAATGACATGAGGTGACCAAACAATTTTGAACTCATATATGAAATTGAACCACACATCATATAACTAAGTTTTAGCAGTATGCATAACAACATATAGTGAATTTTAGTAGTTATGGACTCGCGAATCAGGATTCTTACAAGTCCAAATCATTACACTGGATGAGTTCAAAATTTACTGGTTCTAACCGGCCTTACTTGAAATGAGAAAAGGCCATCTTTGATATTCCTTCACTTTCTAAAGATTATATCCCTCGTAGTCTCATTTGAGCCTGATGGAATATTTCTTTTCAAAAAAAACCTTAACCAGGATCACACCCCACACTGGGGGTAAATGAGAGATATTTTGAAGACACTAATAGAATTAATGGATAAAAGAAAGGCTTAGAACAAAAGTCCAATGATTGAGAAAGGGCTAGAAGAAGAAAAGCCATAGATTGAGGGTCATCCAAGAAAACTTTGAGGAAGGCTATGTAAAAGCAAAAAATACAAAAAAGTGGAATGGAAGGAGAATGCATATCAATTCTAAGAAGGGCAAAAGAAGTTTAATTGAAGAAAGACACAGCAAATGCCAAAAGTTAACACAAAAAAATCGAGTTTCATGTCTTTTGGTGTGTCTAGGATAAAACCTTTAGTGTCTTCAAAAGGATTAGATTGGTTATTCATGAAATAAAAAGTTGGATTTGCATTATGACCTATATTAAGAGAATTCTGATCTTTGAGATTAACAAGGTTATATGTCACTTTCTCTACGAAGACAACGAGAGGAAAAGAGATTGATGAATAATTGATGTTGATTCTAGGTTCTTGAAACCCTCAAACACCTTTTGAGCTTGTGAAATTCCTTTCTTTCATTGCCATGAACCACATAGCTTGCATTACGTGTTTTAAAAAACATTTTTTAATTAAGTAAGCAATCTGAACCAATAAATGACGATCTCAAAACTTGAAGAGTTGTTCCATAAAGGTCGTGACTTCATGAATTAAGCTACTAATTATTATGCATGCTGATAAAATTGGTGCTAAAAAGGAAAGCAATTATTTCTTGATAAATCCTCGAGTTTTTGACTTGAGACTCTTGTTTTCCTTAAAATTCACAGAAGGTCACCTCATCGCAGACTATCAAATGATATACCCAAAATCAAAGATTAAGATTGACACAAAAAACCATAGAAAAAGGAATTTTAATCTTACAATAGGTCAATTTCTATTTTCAAAATACAAGACAATCAAAGGACTGCATATTTTGAATGACGTGTGTTGGGTCTTTGACCAAAAAACTTGATTTTTAGAATATCTTTTCCAAAACTAACATCTATTTCATTTCATTTTAACAATTAAACTTGAATAGACATGATCTTTGAAATATGAGATTTGATTCCAGAATAAGAAAAATTGTCAAACAAGAAGAACATCGATCGAATTTGCAAAATCCCTGACAGAAATGACATCAACACTTCTCGACACTCTTTGAAAAGTTGACCACCTGAGGGCAATATAGTGGATCTGAGAAGAAAAACTAACATAATTCTGATCAGTTAGGGGTAAAGAAAAAATCAAACGATGAGTTGGCAAAGTCCATTAAAATTATTCCTGGCGATCACAAAAGCCACTTGGTTATGGACAAAAGAATAAGCATGTTCAGATCAACTAGGGGCAATGTTGTTCAAAAACATTCTATGATCTAGTGAACTCCAACAACAATTGAAAACAACGCTGCACTAGAGGAACAACTTCATATGTCATCTTGGGTTTACCCCTTGAAAACATGGTTATGACTTCCGATAGATGTCATCACACAATTGCATTGGAATGAACGTCGAAAAGATGCACACCACCAAGACTGACTGTGAGACCATCTATTTTGAAGGTCAAAGGCGCACTTCACCACATGAATATTTATGACAAAAGGAACATCATTGGCGATGCCAATGCACTTCCTTTCACAATCTGATTAGATGAGTTGAGAGGAATCCATTGAGAAGAGCATTAAGCATATAACCATGAGTCTTTTACTGTAACTTGGCAATTCCATGAAGGTTGATGACCACATATACGCGGGGTCGTGCAACATGAGTAACAAATATGACTGTTTCTTTAAGAATTTCAATAAAGGTTGAATTCTCTAAAAGACTCATGAACCCAAGAGTTGTTTAGGGCGACAACAGTGAGAACCAAAAGAAATCACTAGGTAGAGAACTATATGAGTACTATTGTCTTGGTTTACACAAAAAAGGTTGAATAGTTCAATACACCATGTTTACTATTTAGTCGAGTAAATCCAATAATATTTCACTAAGAATGGTTCAAAGCCAAAAACTACCGATCCTGATGTTGTATCAATAAATCTTTGAGTTATTTTCAAACTAGTGAGATTATTTCCATTAATGTGGGGAATTGTTGGAAATTTATTTAATTAACATGGTTTTAAAAAAATATAGGTGAATGAGAAATTAATCTAAAAAAATGGAACCCTTGGTTTTCCTAGATTTAATTAATAATTTATGGAGGCTAATCAAAGTTTCATAATGGTGGAAATTAATTCTTATTAACTCTTCAACCTTTTAACTTCTAAAATTCACTATAAAAAAGGAAAAGTTTCTAAATTGATTTTTTTTATAGATTTTTACATACTTTTCTCACCTCATATTTTAATATTTTCTTCACATTTTAAGCTTTGGTTTTCCTCATAAATCTAGAGCTTAAGTTCACTTTGTTGGGAGATATTTGAGTTTAATATCCTTTAGTTCAAATACCTTATTTAGAAGTGTATCTAAACTAAGATGATGTTATTAGAATCTTGAGAGGCTATTGCAAATATTCTAAATGTTCAAGTGAGGAGCAACAAATTCTTAAAGAAAAATGATTTATTCTTGACAACAATAAAATATTCATTACTTTAAAGTGTTTCAACAAGTAAGTACCATTTTGATTTAAGCATAATTAATTTTATTATTAGTATGCATGTTATGACTTTGATTTTATATCAATTGCAAGTTTTAATACATGATTAGTATATATATGTTAACATTCTTTTAATTATATTTGTGTTGAAAACATGTTTACCATGAGTTATTAGTTTACTTGCTTATAGATTTAAACTTGTTTAGACACTAGACTTTCCCTAAAAACATTCTAATGCTAAACATGCTCTATTATAATAAATTAAATATCCTTACTCATTAGTCTAATAGTATAAATATATTTACAAACTTTGATTTACACTAAACCCCTCAACTTTAATTAAAGAGTTTAATTAGATTTATAGTAAAACAAGTTCTTTTTATTTATATAATTTTACTTAAGGCATCATAAGTTTTATAAGTGATACTCTTGTGTATATGTTTGGTTAGATTGCTATATATAATGTAAAGAAAACTAAACTCTCATGGAGAAAGTCTCCACTAAAAATAATATTTAATTAAAGATTTTTACAATGTATTATTGAAAAATAAAAATAATTTTAATTTATTCAAGTTTTAATTGCGGCATAATAACCATAATATCATGTTAATATGCTATTTCAACAACTCGTGTATAAAATCAATATTTAGAAACAAAAAGATAAATTACTGATAACAGTTTATTGTTTGATGAAGGTGAAGTTTAATATCCACTATTTCATATATAAATTATAATGCATTACCTATATTTAACATATGTATTTAACTAAGTAATTTATTTTTTGAAAACCATTTACACTTTATAAAGAAAGGTCAAAACCAAGAGTAAGAGCTAAAATTAAAATCAAGAAAAGCAAAGAAGGAGGGCCAAAACCAAAATTAGAAAAAAGAGAAGAAGGGGGCCAAAATTGAGCCCAAGAGAAAAGAAGAGTTAAAACCAAGCCCACTAATGTTGGAAAACAAGTCCAAGCTGGAACCCATCATCCTTTTATTTGTCAAGTAATTCTCCTTTATGAGGTGACTCTTCACCATTATTGGCATGCCAAATGATATTTAGACATGCTTACATTGCTATGATTATCCATCTAAATGCCCTATCTTGTAAGTTAATAGTACGACCGCCTACCTAGCCATCTTGTTTTACAAGTTACTTATGTAGTAGTCCATAATAAATATAATTATTCCTCATGAGTAGGATATATAGTATGTCTACAACCTTACTCCATTTTGTGAAATTCATGTGGTTCATTGATGTATTAAATATTAAAGGATCACCATGTACATAATATAAGAGATATTCGCACACAAAAAGAACATTATCCTACATTTCCTTTTTCTTCTTCAATACATTACATTCCTTTTACACTTTGCAAACTTAAGAATGGAAAGGCTTAGAATCATTAAAAGTTTTCTCCAACTTTATTAGCAGTGCTATTTGTGGAAACTCGACCAAAAACCATTCTAGTTTTTTTTTTCTAGTTTTTTTTATAGGTGATAACCTAGAAGCTCCAGGATATCAAATAGTGATAGACATCCTCACTACAAGTACACCAATTTCTATAAATCTATAACAACTAACACAATAAATAAGGATGCTCATAAAGAATTTTTAGCCACACAAGAGCAACTTAAGGCCTTTTCCTTTCCTCTCTTTAAAATTAGCTTCACCACCTACACCCTTTAGGTTGTGTTTGTTTTTTGCTAGCTTTTGCGTTAGCGGTGAAACAAACGCAGCAACATGTTTGGTAACAAAGGAAACTGCATTTTATGCTGCGAGACCCATTAAAAAATTGAATTTGAAACACAGTTTTTATGCAGCAGTTTTTCCTGATTTTTTAACTGAGTTTCGTAAAAATTTCTTAAACCCTGTTTATTTTTGCATTTCAAAAGCGTTATTGAAAAAAATTATATTTTTTATATTTTTTTCTTTACTTCAACTTAATATTTTTTTGGTGTTTTCAGATTATTTTGATGCGCTGATATAAAAAATAATTTTTAAAAAATAAAAAAAATATTATTTTGATGCATTTCCATGTAAAAAACACTTTGAAAAGCAACTGCAATCACATTTCTAAACATAACTCCAACTATTTTATGCATATTTTTTGCTACACATAAACTTCAACTACAATTTTTACCAAACACGTATCTAAATCCAACTAACTACAGCTAACCACAGTTTTTTTAAACTTATTTTTTTAAAACCACAACCACAAAAACTACCTAAAAACAAACACACTTTTAATGCATACAAAAAACTTTAATTTAAGGAAGGAATAGGTCAGAATGATGTGCAAAAAACCTGAAAAGATTGACATTGTCTCCATATCCCACGCAAAAGCCACTATTATCATCATGAAAAGCTTTCTCCAAATGGATGCTTTAAATATAACAAAGACAAGTCTAAGACAAGTCAATATACAATCATCCTCATTATTACTACATTTCATCAAATAGTTCCTTTGAAAGCCTAGTTAGAAATAGGGCTTGAAATGAAGCTAGATCTATGATCATATGGACAATTGATATAGAGATGTACAACCCTTACCATTTAAAGGCTTTTTTATTAACTAAATAACTGCTAGACACTCGTTTTCTTAAGGATCTCATTACCATAAAAATAAGCCTAGACAACTATGATTGGTTCACAGACTTAAGAGAACATGTGCAAAATATGTAAAGTAGCTTAAACTTGTCATATAAAAGAAAAATGTCTTGAGAATAATCCTCTCGACCATGTTCCATGAGTTAGCCTAGACGTGATACCATAACTTAGATCCTAGATCCATCCTTTGAGGGTTTTTGTGCAAAGATCAAAGCTTACTTTAACATGAGCATCCTACCAAAAAAAGGCTTCATTGGACTTTTCATAATCATGTAACAAGAAAATAAAGGTACCATGAAATATCTGAAAAGATTTAATAAAAAAATGTTCAAGGTGAAATGCATGCTTGAGCCAATGGCTATATAGACCTTGATTAATAGGGATTATGACTCGTCTTTATAGGAAACATCGTATACTTTCCAAGATACAACCCTTATAAAAATTAAACAAGTAATGAAAAACTATATTAAAGCGTGGGCAAACAAGTATACCCACAACTTCAACAATATAAAGATGAGTGCAACTAGTCTCTAATTAAGTAGTTCCTGGTCACCCGATAAAGTCTTGATTGCTTTGCCTTCCTTGAGTTCATGAGCACAACAACAACCAAGGTTCAAAATCATACCTTTAATGCTCCAATGCACCCAAATACTATAATATTTGAGGTTGAAATTTATACCCTAAATACATATATCTCGACAAACACCTACCATCTTCAATACATTAGAGGAAAAAATCTCACGCGCAACATTCAAATCACCTTAGGTTAGGTTAAGGGCTGTGATTTATAGGAGTGACCACCTATATTATTATTATTAAACACAGTAACTCTTCTTCGTAAATAAAAACAATAGTTTTTTAGTGTGTGATTGTCGTGGAACTCTCTCTCCAAGTTTAAGATTGATCCTTCTATCATTCTCCACATTAAATCTTAATGTCTTTAAATGAGATCCCCATTTCTCTTTGTGAAAACTTCATGTCTCTTTATAAGATTTCCATGTCTTCGTGTGGTTCACCACTCTAAGCAAAAAGGCACTTAGCTTGAGAAGAAAACAACCTTCATTCAAGCTCAAGCTATATAGAGGGGCCTAAGAGTATAAGTTCATTTTGATTTGAGTAAAAGTATAAGTTTTCCCTCTCTAATATTCACGAGAACAAAAATGACCACTTTACTTCTAAAATTTCCAAGTACCAAGAAATTCTT
>Ga0325411_1003301_pt1 | contig 18176 bp, 18 predicted proteins | sample PopdelMetagenome_13_FD_206181 | JGI IMG/M metagenome (GOLD analysis project Ga0325411, IMG submission 206181) | Populus deltoides microbial communities from Bellville, Georgia, United States - Xylem-PdIQD-R4 | ecosystem: Host-associated > Plants > Phyllosphere > Stem > Wood/Secondary xylem...
TCTAAATAATTAATGATTGGATCGTGACAATCATTTTACTCTTACCAAATAGGGAAATCCCTCCATATTTAAAACTTACAGTCTTACATTGAACACTCATCAGTGTCCATAGCATTGCATGAGTTGAGATACATCTAATTGAACGAACATGTGCTCGTCGGGCAAGATGGCAGCTACAGCTCTTGATTTCAGAGTTGAGAAAGGTAAGCTGTCTTCGTCAACAAAAGGCAGCTGCACGGTGACATGCGCCGTCTCTGATCTATTCTTAGCCACCAGTACTGATAGAGTCACTGCGATAATCAACATGGGATGCTTCGCATTCTAGTTAAAGCATATCTTTGCCAACATGGGACTCTGTCGAAGGGCGATTTCTTTGTCTTCAACTGACAAATATACAGATAAATAATCATTTGGGACCCTAAAAAAAAGGCAAAAAGGTGTCTGATGCCCTAAGTCAGGCCCAGTTCAAGTTGGGCATTAATGGTCAAGAAATCCAATCATATTCCAACTTGTTGAATTCGTTCTCCAGCTGTTCTAGTTCACAGATGCAAATGGATTTAATAGGTCAGGGCAAGTGGGATCGTTGACCTAACTTTCATGCCCAGAAAGAGTTTCCAACATGACAGATCCACAATCCCTCACCTACTAGGTGTTAGTATCGGAGTTTGCTAACTCCTCTATCATTTCGAGCATGACTTTAATTAAGCATACTTATAATTACAAATGAGTTTGGCTTTGCGGTTGGTTCGCTGACCGAGTTCGGTTTTCTTAACCGTATTGAAAGTTAAAACCCGATCGAATTTGAATAATTTTGTAAGTCGAGTCTTAACTTGATTCAAATGGTTAAACCCGAACGATATTTAATCAAATTAATTTTAATATTTTTTTAAATTGTTCAAAAAAACAACATTGTTTAAGTTTTTATTAAAAAAATTAAAATAATTTTATTTTATGATAAATTATTTATCTTATATTTCTTTTTCTTTAAATCAATGAAATATCTTAAAAAACCATTAATCTCCCAAGTTTTGAAACCACATACTGTAATAGATGCTTAGCTCAAACGTTTTCTTAGAATCATAAATATTTTATTTATTTTATTGTGATTAACTAGTGAAATAATTCATTTTTTAATTGGTATGAAAATACTATTTAGCTTCAAAACCAATAATAACATTTTAGATTAAAATTAATTACGAATTACTTAATCAAATACTGACTTATTTAGCCAGAAAACCAATTTAAATATTAAAGAAAATAATGAGAGGAAAAAAAAAAGAAATAAAGAAAAAGGAGTGAGAAAAAGGGCAAAAGTGAAGAGACAGAAGGCCGCCCACCAAGGCAACAGGTGCTGCTTCTCTCGGTGGCCGTAACATCCATTCCTCGCACCTCCTTTCCCTCTTTTGACACTACTGCCCGTAACGCCAATTCATCAATAATAATAATAATAAATAATAAATCCATAAATTGTTGGCTCATTTACTGAATAAAAAACAAATCATTTTAAAATTGATATAGAGATAAATATTTTAATATTTCTATTTTTTTTTCTATCTAACCAAACTTGTTTAAAAAATTATTATAAAATATAGTTATTTAGTATAATATGTTCTTTTAATTAGGAAAGAATAATAAATTTAAAAAAATATTATAAAATGTTTAAAGGAAAAGGAAAAGTATAAAAACAAAGGCAAAAAATAGAAAAAAAAAAAAAAAGGCAACAAGGCTCTCACTCTCCCATCTTCTTCTTCGTTTCTCTTTCTTAACAACATCATCATACACACAAGCAGCAGCAGACACACCAAAAATATATATATGTATATTTGACGGCCCAGCAAAATCTCATATTTACAGAGCGACACACAAGAGAAGCATCCATCAATGCCTGCCCACACCTCGGCTTCTTCACCGGACAACATTAATCCCGACAATGAACAACAACAAGGTGAAGAGCAAGAGCAAGAACATCATCATCAACAGCAACGACAAGACTTGTCTGAGCTATCTCCTCCTCTACAAAACGGGCATCCAACTGACCAGGAACAGCAGCACCATCAAAATGGTCAGCATCAAGAACTAGAAGAGGAGGAGGAGGAAGTAGACAAGAAAGAAGAAGCAGAAGTTCAAGAAGAAGAAGAAGAAGATTATGAAGTAAAGGAAGAGGAAGGAGAAGAGGAAGGGGGCGGAGGAGGAGGTGGAGAAGAAGGGAAAGAAGGTATTTCCTTCTTCTTGTGTTTTTATGTGTGTGTAAATGTTTCTTGACGTGTAATGTAAAATAATTGATTAATTGAAGCTGTTTTTCTTATTCTTTTACTCAGAATCTGATGGAACCCAGTCGTCTTCTTCTTCCAGTTCTGAAAATGAGGAAAAGCCCGAGTATGCTTTCATTCTTACACATTTCTTCTTCTTTTTTTCCCTGGAATTTAGTCAAGTGCATATTTTGGTTGTGTTTCTTATCTGAGTTTTTAAGATTTTTGGGTTTGATTTGGTTCCTGATGGGGTTTTAATTACGAGGGGATTCGTTTTCTTGTTATGGAGGTTGGTGGGATTTTTTTGGAGTAGTAGTTTTGTTATGATTGAGTGCGTAAGAGGTTGGTGCATGTTCTCGATCTGTTTCTTGGTGGGGTTGAAGCTAAATGTTGAATTTTTTACAGAGAATTTGCACCAATTTGCTAACGTTGGAAGTATTGCTGGTTACTAGTGTCTTTTAGTAGTACTGATTGGTGGTTCCTAAATTGATGACTGAACGATGAGAAATGTAGCCACCCTTACATTTTTCAAACTTTTATGCAAGATGACAAGTTAGGGGTCGAGTTTAACTCAATTGTACTCAGCCCTTTGAATATGTCTTTGATCTTAGTGAAGCTTCTCTGTTTTGGAGTGTTTCTGGCATGAATTTGCATATGTGATCAGTGTGTATTGCTGCACAGTATTGGAAGTTTTTAGTAATGGAGCCTTGTATGTGTGGCTCGGTTATGAAGATCAAAGCCATCAACCTCTAGCTGGTTATCCTCCATGGGTAGTTTGACTACGAGGGAAGTTCACACTGTGATTAAGAATGTGGATTTCCGCTTCTAGGAACTAGGGGTCTTAAGCATAATAGAAGGTGAAGGAGATGAAGTTCCACTGCTAAGAATCACCCAAGAAGACTGTGAAAGCTAGTATGCTGACAGCAATGTGCATCACGTAGTACTCCACTGTCATGGGGAATTTTTACCACAAATTTTCCTTCTTCCTTTGGCTTCACGTATTCATACTCACCCACCTGCAAAGACATACATATTTTTTTATGTGCATGTGCACATTTACCGCATATCTCTATATGAACTACAGATTCCATTTCTTTTCAATGTTATTTTAGTCTCTATGAAAAGATTTGAAAGAGGTACTTATATTCTTCCTGGAAACAAATTACGTATGCTCTATTCCAACACCTAGCTTATGTTTGTACTCTACTGTACTATTATGTATCAGTGAGTGGGTTTAAATGGCCACTCACATTTTGTTTCATTTGCAGATTTGTCTTTGTGGAACTGCTGGACATTCGTAAAGATGTGCAGTGTCCAATTTGTTTAGGTACTGAGCTTGCAATTTTCTTCTGTTCTCCTTTTTTGCTAAACATGTGTCAGAATTTCATCAACAGTTCTGTTTGCTAGATGTGATCTAAATAGTTGGAAACTTATGTTAGGTAGAGGCATATTTTTTCTTAAATAGAGAACTCCTTGGGAACCTATGGCCATGTATTTGACATGATGCGTCTGACTTGTAAAATTTAGCTTTACTGAACTGTGATTAACAGTTCAGTGTTCAAAGGTAAGCATGGTAACACAAGGAAGAGGAAGAAATGCTTGTATCCCTTGCTCAGTGTTCAAAGCGAGAAGTTGGTTGGTTCTATGGCGTACTGTCATGAAAACCATCAGGTTTTGTTATGTATGAAATTCTCAAATGCAATGCAATCTATTATTCCTTCAGTTTTCATCCAAGGATCCAAGAATGCTCAGTTCATCCCAGTGTATGTAATTCAAGTGATGTTTGGACCAGATCGTGTTTAGTAAATTGCATGTGAGATGCCCGCCATCCGGATCTTTAGATGATGACCATTTGTTAATTGACCAATCTCTTTTGTGGTCAGCTTTGGAGATTTATTTGTGGGATTTCCTTAACTTTTACAAAGTTTCCAATTAACTTATACCCGTTCCATACTTCATTTTCACTTTGTTTGAGATTGAAGAATGAACATGCATCTTTAACACTGGACTTTGTGCTTTCGTTTCCATCGGCACTTATGCAGTAATACTATTTCTTCATTTGACGTGCTATCTGCAATGTATGTCAGCACGTTAGCTTGCTCAGGAGTTTGATTAATCTCCAATACCTGCATTTATTGCACCTACAAGTTGCCTTGTTATCCATGTTGGCGGAACATTTAGTAAATTATTCATGCCTTGTGGCTGAACAGGGATCATAAAGAAAACACGAACTGTAATGGAATGCCTGCACCGTTTTTGCAGGGAATGCATTGATAAATCAATGCGAATGGGGTATGTAACAACTGAAACTCTTCTTTTTATCTGTGTTTTTGTAATCTGACATCCTAATCCATTAATCATGCCATTGTTTGGGATAAACTTGTGATAATTCCATATACTGTGTACCACTAACATTTTTTTACTGAATTGGTAATATATTGCAGGAACAATGAATGCCCTGCTTGCCGCACACATTGTGCAAGTCGGCGATCCTTGAGAGATGATCCAAACTATGATGCCCTAATTGCAGCCTTATATCCAGACATTGATAAGTATGAGGAAGAGGTATAAGTGACTTGGCTCATCTACTTTCTTGTCAAATGCGTTCGAAAGTATTTCATTCAATCAAGCAACTGCTTTGTTAGTTTTTTTTGTTTTTTTATTTTTTTTTAAAGCAACTGGTTTGCTGAGTGAGTATTTGGTCTCAGGAATTGGCTTTTCATGAAGAGGAAAGGACTCGGAACAAGCAGGTGTGTTGATTTATGTTTTATTCCCTCGTCTGCATGCATATGCAATAACCTTCATTTTCATTTCATTGGGAATTAAATTTAAGAAAAGCAGTGATTGAGATAACTGTGATGATGTTGCTTTGTTGAGCCCTTGATTGTCATGCTTGGAAAGAACCATACATCATCGGAATTTCACCTGACAGTCCATATTGATTTCTTTCACTAATTCAAATTCTGAGTTGATGGTCCGTGAGATGTCAATCTTGGAGATCGCTTCTCTTTGTGTGGAGAGTTTCGATTCCTTAATGCAGAAGAATACTGGTTCTTTAAAATGGACACTTCTGGCATACTCACTTTGTTCATCGCGCCTCTAATTTTACATGCCTTTTTTCTTTCAAGGATCGTAATATGTAGAATTATTCAAGCCACTGTTGTTTTATGTTAGAGCCATCGGCTAAACTCAACATGTTCTCCCTGTTTCTTGTGTGTTGTTTCCCTGCTGTTTTGAACAGATTCAAGCTTCAATCGCTCAAATAATTCAAAGACAGTCAGAAGCACTGGTTAAGAGACGCACGCTGGGTAAAGAATCAACTTTCATGACACGATCACAGAGAACACATCGGCCTATTTCAAGGAGGCGACGGAACAGTCGAGGCAGTGATTTTCAAGGATATGAAGACATTGAGGATGAAAATGATGACAATATAGGCAAGGACTCGTCTTCCACTGATGACCGCTCTACAGAAGTTAGGCAGAGGAGGCGCAAGAGACAGCGGACCTCCCAGCCCTCTTCTTCAGCTGTGAATTCAGAGGGTGCATGTGCTGAAAATGATTTAGATTCAAACAGAGAAAACAGGGGATTATCTCCAGGGCTTGTGTGGAACACAGAAATGCTTGCTTGGGGCAGGGGCGGTACTCGGAGTCATACAAGACATGGTAATCCTAGTGGTTGCAACAATAAGAATTCACGAAATACTCGCTTATCCAAGCTGGTAGAATATCTCAGGAGCTTAGATGAGAAAAATGATGAGGTATGCTAGGATGCTGTTAACTCTTATTGATTTCTGTTGAGATCACCTTATTTGCAATGTGAAACATCATGCATGAGTTCATAATTGATGGTGGACTAATTTGATTTATTTTTCTACTTGGGCTACCGTGTCAGGCTAGAGTTTAGAAAATTGGGATTTTCATGATGGACTTCTTCGATGAACAATCTGGGGTTTCTAGTTCAAAGGATGTGCAAGTAGGTATTATTGATAAAGGGAGGTCTGACTTGAAGCTTTGGCTGTCAGAATTCACAGGGATTTAGGGTTTTGAAAAGCTTGTTTGAATGTGTCAACTTTAAGAGACGGGTAAGGTAAATATATAGGTGTTCAGAAGATTTGGTAGTGTAACGATGGAAAGGGTTTGGAATGAATGAAATTTTAATGTCAAGTAGCTATGAAAAGCAATATGATGTACTGTAGCAGCAGGAGGAGTTCGATGTTTTGAACTAGGTATTATCAATAGGAGGTTAACTAAGATAGATCCAAAGAGAATAACTTCTTACAAAGTGCCCTAAATGTATGTGGTAGTTGCAAAGCTGTAGATCTGTCACTGCTTACAAGATAGTCTATAACTCAAAAGAACAACACCAATTAAAAACCGATCAAAATGTTAATTGACAAGGACATGAAATTACACAGCAACAATTGCTTTTCCAATGGACAAAATTGTCTCAATTCTTAAAAATGTCAATAATAATTTCAATAACTGATTGAATTAAGTACTTGTTTTTGTAGTTTCTAGCTTTCATCTACCACTGAATTATCTAGTTAGTGTCTCAGACCCCTTGAGCCCCTTTTGCCATTTCTTCCCATGTATTTGTGCATCCTGTGTAACTTAATCATATTATGTGTTTGCAGTTGGATATTCATCTCAAGCTTATTACTTTGGACAAACACAGTGCACCAACTTTAAAGCAGCCCTACCTTTGCTGCCGGCCCAGTTTGTCAATCAAACACCTATGTGAAGTGAGATTTCTCTCTCACCACCTTAATTCCTCAAATGATTTTTTCTTGAGAAGCAGGATTGAAGTTATTATTCCGCAATACTTGGTTTATTTTTCTTGATAGAACACTAGAATTATAACCCTTGAACTGAGGAAAATCAATCAATCAAGACAGACATTGCTTTTGGCAACAGTGGCTAGCAAGCCTCATTTAGTCCTATTCTACTTTATGTATCGGTGGAACCTAGTGAAACTTCTAAAACTAGCCAAATTTGACCATGATTCTAACCTGCTATTCTGAATGGCTTATGCTAAGCCCAATTAACGTGCATTTCTGAAAAAGTTTTAAGAGTGCCTTGATGCATAAGCATGTCTCAAAGCATGATGCTTCATATTCCAGCATTCATGGCTTTACAACGCTGGGGAAGTTTCTACGCCAGCACGATGTATGGCCCCGCTTTTTCCTTGGCCAATATTGATTTATAATCCTGAAATGATGTTGGTAGTAAGCCTTGTGTTTGTGCTTAATGTTTTTGCTAAATGGCATCAACAACATGTGGTCTGACCCGAACTGTGACGCGGCTCTCCTTGTTTTTTTACGCCTCAATTTCTTTACGAGGCTCATCTTGACAATATATACACTCTGTATGCAGTATGTTGCTCACCAAACAACTTTGCAAGCTGAAGAAGTTGAAATATTGTTAGTGAAGGGGAAGCACCAGTCCGATGAAAATTTTCCCACCAAGCATCCTCAGATCCCTATGGATGAGCTGCAAATTCTAAAAGGACAAGAAACAGTGGCAGGCCTTAAAGCAAGCTGCTCTTCCAGCAGAGATCATTTGGTGAGCTTGATTCTTGCTGGATGGCAATCTTCTGCTCATGGCAGTGACTGATTTTGCTCGATCATGTGTACAAAATTACTCTTCTCATCTCCTGGCTCTTTGGTTTTGCAGATACTAGCTTATCGGCAGAAGGAGATAATCAAAAGTTGATGTTTCGGCTTCAATGGAAGAGAAAGAAAAGGCTTCCATCTCATTTATATTTTTTCAACGTTTAGATTAGTCTTTTAATTTTAATTTATTACCACTGCTTCCTTTTCTCGGAACCCAAAGCCTTGTATACGAATTTTATGTTAGATTGTGATATATACGAAAAAAGTTGCTTTTATTGTTAGCAAAGGTTCATTTCATTCATTTCCGGCAGCAGCAGAAAGGGCCCTTCACAAGTTCTTTGGAGTAGACAGTAAAATCAGAGTTGTCAAATCCCAGATCAGGTTTGACCTGGTGAAGAATCCGAATCACTACCTCATCAAGTCTTTTTAAATAAATAAATAAAACTTTAGTAAACACGCTCTCTTGGACCTAGTAGAAAACTCAACTAAGATCAGGCTATCGGACTTCTCGGAGATTGTAGGATTTAACATTGTCATTAGGATTTAAGATTCAAAGCAATTTGGTCTGGGGGACTTTAAAAGTTTTTCCTTGCAAAACGAGGGAAAGGAGAGCTCTCTTGGGGATCTCACATATATTTTTACTGCCGTTTACGATCATTGATAGAAGTTCAAAGGACTTTCTTATATCGTATCATTTACTCTATTTTATACCAAAACAAATTTCCGAGTACAAGACACAGTAATTTCCGTTATCATTAGTTTTGCTTACATTCTAGAATTGATGTTACAACAAACGATGATGATGATCTAAGGTTTTGTACATATGATTAGCAGTACAATAATACTGAAAAGAATGATCACTACTAAAATCAAAATGAATGGTTCAAGAGTTCTTGAACAGCTGCTCTCTGCTCTGCTCTACACAGGAAAACAAATCACCTCATGCCAGAAGCAGCGGCAGAAGAAGCTGCATTCACCATCATCTTCCTCCTTTCTCTTCTTTGGAGCACCCGTAGATTTGGTGACCTTGCATTTGTAGTTTCCTTGGACGACCTACATGATGAAATAAATTACTTGATCAATCAAGGGTGTTTTGGTAAAATCAACTGGGGTGTGGTCAAATATTTCTTACTTCTCGGGGAAGAATGGCCGGTTAAAATTTGGAACCGGCCGGGCATGGGGAACCATTGTCCTTCTAAGCTGTTTCAATGCCTTTTCTTCTTCCATCTGCAAAACATCAAGCAATAAGCAAGCTGGTAATTTACGGCAAGAGAATGCGAGAATGCAACAATAGACATGCGCACAGCACACATACCATCCTGGCAGTTTCACTCTCTTCTCTATATCTCTTATACAGCATTTCTTTCTCCTTCACCTGAAAAAACACAAAAAGAAAAAGAAAAATGGAGCTTTCTTGTTAACACCCCCAATTGAGATCCACATGCCACCCATGGAGCTTTCTTGTTAACACCCCCAATGAGATGAGACACACATGCCGTGCTTGCTTGCCTATTTAAATAAATGTGGTTCTACTCACCTTTTGATCAAATTCTGCCCTTTCCACAGCCCTATGATCTGCATTGAGATTGAATTGCTGAACCTGTGTAAGTGGTTTTCGCACTTTCTCTGGTAGAGGAATTGGATCCCTGCATAAGATACATCAATGGGAAAGAATGATTGACTTGTACACATCAATAACCGTTGGAAAGTTTTGAGTTCTTCCGCATTGCATACTCTTTAAGTACGGGCTGTGCTCTGAATATCCTCATCTGGGCTTCTTCCTTTTCCTTTCTCTCTCTTTCTTGCATTTCCCTCTGCATTTCCTCCTCATGCCTCACTAGACTCTCTAATTGGAAAGGTTCTGCTTTTGTGCATGGTTTGGGCTCTGGTCTTGGTGGAATCTGAATGAAGTGATGATTATCAGTCATAGCACCATGCATAATAATGAGATACGTATTGTTGAATATCTTACCACAGGATAATCAGTGGTATAAGGATAGGGATTGGCCCTATGAAATCTTGCTCTTTCCTCTTCCATCTGCTTCTGCATAAGTTCCATCACAAATTTCCTCTCTTTTTCGGCCCCTCTTTCCTGGAGATAAAGGAACAAGCAAAAAATGAATGAACAAAAACAAAAGATAACCTGATTTTGCTCCATTAACTAAGGAATGAATGGACATACCTCTGTGTGGAGGTGGAATGGATTTGGCAGTGTGTTTCTTGGAATGGGATTTTCATTGGTAGGTTCTGACCTCAGTGAGAGCTGAGAAGAAGACCAACAGCACGATGAGATGCAGGTATTACTTTTACTCATATGCTACACAATTAGATATAGGATTAAAAAATGTATATGATGACTAATATACTACCTTTTCAAACATATCAACAACAGAAGAAGCCGGTGGAATCCTCTCATTTGTGGCAAAATGAAATTCTTGAGGGATCGTAACTTGCTTCTTCACATGACAGAAAATCCCCATCTCTCCCTTACTTTCAAATATCTACACGAGATAATATTAATGTCAATTTCTTTTCCAAACTAAGATTTAAGTGGCTGCTGATGTTCAATGACTTCATTTACCTTTCTATTCAAAGGCCTTGCCTTAAATTTAGGGATCTTTTCAAGCTCTTCTTTCTCTAGTTCTAAAGAACTTTTCACCATTGCTGGACGGGCCCTTAATGATGTATGAAGAACAGGGGTTTTGGGCTCTGTGAGATGATGAGGTTTCCACTGATTATTCTGTTATAGAAAGTAACAAAGGAACAATAGTGAGTAAATCTGAACTAGCGCTGCTGGGACAAAGAAGGGATATGAATGAGGATGCTCGAACCTGACAAGACACTTCCGTTGAAGCCACTGAAGCTGATTCTGCATTCTGATTTGCCCTCGCTGCTGTCACAAAATGAAACTCCTACAGAAATAAGAAATATTAGCCTACAATTATCATCATCTAGAGTAAATTTTTATTTCTTACAGCTTACCTGGAACTCAGGTCGGTGTGGTGTGCTTCTTGGTAAGGCTGGTAATGTTGGAGCTTCCAGAATCTATGTTCAATGAAGAAAAAAATTCAAGCACCCATTGAAGTTAAACAAGAGCAGTGCTAGTTGTTGGACCTGATAGGATGGAAGATGTCATAAATTGCAAAACAAGCTGGAAATACCTTCTTGTTCAGTGGTCTGGCTTTGAACTTGGGAATTTTGGCCATCATCTCTTCCTCAATCTCTGCAGTACTTTTTATTTTGACTGAGCGAACACGCTGAGCTGTTTCAAATTCAGGCTCCTTAGGCCTTGTCAGTGTGAGTTTAGGCTTCCTCTGGATAACAGAAGCAGGACCATCCTGAACATTAAATGAGAGAAATTTGTAATAAAAACAACAACAGATGCAGGCAATACAAGAACTTGGAGCAACCGAGTTCAATAAAGCACGAGTGAAATGGACTTCTGTTATTACATGTGGCAATGACAATTCTCTAGTATTTGATTGGAACTTCTTCATCATTTCTGCCATTGAAACAAATGGAGCTGGAGCTGCTTGTTCCCGAACATAAACCTTTTTAAACAAAACAAGTGTTCAACGTGTCAATAACTAACAATGTCAAAAAAATTGAATACATTTTGGAGATTTGACAAAAGTAGCATACCTTTCTATCCACTTTCTGCATTTTATTTGGAACAGATGAACAAAAGTTAGAATTGCCACTGCTAAGACCCAGTTTGGACTTGTGCATCAATGGTTGTGGGGGCTTCGCATTAACAATCTGAAATCATAAAAAAGGAAAGTCTGTTCAAGTAAACGTCTCATCAGAAGACTGTGGTTCAATGAGAAGAACATGGCAATAGTAACCAATCACCTGTCTGGACCTCCCCCCATCCAGCTTCTGTTTCTTAATTGCATGGTTCTCTTGGGCTAAATTGGCAGTCCCAGCAACATTTTTCACATTAGGATCTCTACAATAAAAGCATGCCAGAATGCCTTATTAATATGGTACCAAACACATATTTTAATGCAGAAATTAACAAGAAAGTCTACTGACTTTTTGACACTTGTTGGTTTGATTCCCTTAACTCGTGAAGACTGTGATTGACCCTTTGGCTTCACCGACGATGGATTCTTAACCAAACTAGCTATATGTCTAGCTGATTGATTCTTCTTGGAATCAGTCAATATGCCTCTGTTCCGAGAAGACCTTGGTTGCTTAGGGGTGCAGTAAGCATCATTTTTACTGCTCTTACCATCAGTGTTCTCGATTTGCAGAGAAGAAGTGCATCTGATAGAAAAACGGAAGTCAGCAGAAAGGGATGCAACAGAGACATAAAAATGATATTAAGCTATCAAAACAACACCATAAACTATCTTCTTCACAAGCACTCATTGTTTTTATTTTTCTTTAGCCATTTTAGTGTTGAAAAAAATGACAAAGGGAATAGTAACAAAAGAGCACAGTACCTTCCATTACTTTCAGCACATGCAAACCCCACCTTCTTCTCTTTTTCACAAGTAACATCACCAGCAGAAATCTGAAATATGCACCACTTCATGAGACCAAAAGGGACCAGAACTTTTTTTAAACAAAAATTTGCAGCAACCACTCACCACATTGATAAGGTTAGCATTGTTTTCTTTGTTTTCCTCATTAGAACTAGTTTCTTCCTTCCTCATTTCAGAGGATGCCGCTGGTTCCGGTAGTGGCATGACCTCTGATTGAGAGTTGCTGTCTGATGAAGAGTCAGTTGGTTTTGAATCAGATGATTCTGCGACCTGCAATTCAATTTCAATGGGCTAAATTGACAATAGAAAATAAATCAATAAAATAAATAGAAATGATATAAAGGAAAATAATAAAATCAATAATTACCTTATGCAATTGGTCTGCTTGACTAAAATCACATAAGGTCTCTACCTTAAATGATCTACCAGTCTTTATTCTAGGCATAAAAGCTGCAACAAATCAAATCAAATCAAACAAAAACAGAAAAAGAATCAATCAACTACTAAACTCTTTAATCTTTAACAACAACAGTAGCATCAACACATACAATTCTCAATTTAGTCCCCTAATTTCATTATTAATTAATTAATTATCTCTCTCAATTCTAACTATTCCTTTTTTGCAACTTAATTAATCAAAATTAAACACAAACAACTCTCAACTTCCTAATCTAAAACCCTAAAAACTCATGATCAAGCTTCTCTCCCTCTCTAAATATACCCAATTTCTTAATCTCTCACCTCGAAATTCCAAATCAAAACCTAATAACACAAACACAACCCTAAAAATCACAAACAAACAAAAAAAAATCCCTAAAACAGACCACCATCAAGACTCTCTCTCTCTACCTTCCTTAATTTCTCGATTCCCCTCCCAAAATCCAAAATCAGATTCGAAAAAACCCTAATTTAACCGTAGAGTCGCAACAAAACCCTCCTGATTTCATCAAATCAAACGAAAACTCAACCCTAATTACACACAAATGTTCATTAATTCAATAAACAAAAACTTAAAAATAATCCGTTCCCCAGTTTCTCAACTGTAAAACAAAAACAAAGAAGAGAAGAAATAAAAAGAATCATCAACCAAGAGAAAGAGAGACATACGAGAAGGAGCATAGGCCGCTGTAACATCGAACCAAAGCTCAGCGTTTCTAGAATCTTCATCCGATTCTCCTTTCACAAAATCATAAAACTTCGGAGCCGAAAACTCATACATCTCGTCTACTAACATCAACGTCTTCGTATTCTCTTTCAACGATGTCGTCGTCGTAGCAGTCAACGATGTCGTCGCATTAGCAGTCAACGATGTCGTCGTCGTAGCAGTGGTAGCGGTCGAAGAATCGTCACTCTCTGCTGCCATTTTTCTTAACAGAGAAATCTCTTCCGTTATTTCTTGAGAGAGAGATTGGGAAATTAGGGATTTTTTTTTTTGGAGGAAGAGGAGAAGAGAGATTGAAGAGAAATGAAAGAGAGAGAGAGTGTATAAAATCAACGCTGTGAGGGTTAACGGTCGGATATTTTTGAATTTGGGAACTTGGCTAATGAGGAGGATGGTAGAGGTGTGGCTCTTCGCTTTGTTGTTTTTCTAACGGCTATATTTCTGGTCTGGACGAGTTGTAACGGTGTCGTTTTTATGGGTTGATTAATTATTTCCTTTTGTGTTTAATTTTGGATGATTTATCCACCCTCTACGGTTTGTTTCAACGGTGTCGTTTAAAACTTTTAATTTTATACTTGCATTGATTTTAGAGTATGAAGAGTATTAGACATTAAAAGAAAATATTGATAAAGAAAGAATGTATTGATTTTATTTTTTTTTGTTTTTATAGTACTGCTTTTATTTTTAATTTTGAAAATACTTCTAAAAGAAAGTATTTGGGATGGAAAAATTTATCAGTCTGCTTCTTTAATTACCATCTAATTATGATTAATTAAATTTATTGTATTTTCAATTATATTATGCATTAAAATATATTTTTTTAGATATTACATCTTTTAAAATTGATATAATTGGTATAGTATCAAGGATTTAAATAAATAAAAAAAGAATTTGAACAAAGACACACGTTCAAAGTGGACTAATTTTTAGTTCCTCCATCCATTTGTTTATTTTTTGAGGTTTGATGTAAATATGATATAAATCTAATAGATACTGACCTGATGAAATCTAAATGAATAAATAGTTTTTGAATAATTTTTATTTCATGAGTAACAAGTGAGGTATAAATATTGTTAAATATTTCAATCTAAAACTTGTCTTGAACTAAATTCAAAATATATATTTATATTATATTGATATATTTATAAAACATTTAGATTTTTTAATGCAATATTATATATACATATCTCAATATTGACATAAAATTTACCCATATTTTGAATTATATATATATATATATTAACTATTTTATCTCTTATTGAATAATAAATAATAGTTATATAATGGATACCCATATGAATACCTAAAATTCAATAAATAGTTCATAAATATTTAATTTTTTTAACTAATAAATAAAATATAAATATATAAAAAAATTCAATCCATGAATATATATCATCTCTACACGCAGAGTTGGCATGTAAGATTTAGAAAAGTTGAAATCTCCAAAAATAAATAAGTATTTAAATAATATTGAATTTGAAATCTTGAAGTATTAGATATGTCCAAATTTTCATATTCTAATAACTGCATTAATTGAATAATTTCCAATATTAAGGGGGAGTTTTATTTTTTTATTTTTAGTAATAAAAATAAAAAGTAAATCAGTATTATTAAACTCACTTGATTTGACAAGTCAACTAGATGATTTGACAAGTCAACTAAGTGATTTATTGATTTGGCTTGAATCAGATTTAAAATTAAATTAAATTAAATAAAAGTTGACTTTATTAAACCATGTAGTTGGCTACGTTAAAATTTGACTTGAATTTTACGTAAAATGAGGTTGTTTTATTTTTAAAAAAAAAACTTAAAATAATATTATTTTGAATTGAGATGAATTAATCTAAATTAACTTTACTCGGTTTAGTAACTTTGCTTTTCTGCAAACAAAGTAGAATTATAGACAAAAGAGTTGAAGAAATGATAATGCTCGAGAATTATTACAATCTGATCTGCTCAGAGATTCCTATTTATACATATGAAATGTAAGAACTATGTTTACGGCTAGGATGCAAACCCTTCCTGCCATGTCATTGAGCCTGGTACAATGCTATCCTCCATCACTACTATCATGAATCTCAACATCTCCTCCTTGATGGAAAAGGAAATGCTCGTGACACATTTATTCTTGTACACTGTCAAGCTGTCTGAAACTATGGGACCTTAATTTCTGCTGATTGTTAGGATGAAGTAACAATATTCTTCATGCCCTGAGGCCTGAATGCTGTGTGGTATTCCTAGAATTCAAAGATATATAGCTAGACAGAATCGTGCTTCTCAAAGAATTTGCCAGTTCTTTGATAATTTTGGCATTTCGGGGGCCATGGATGATCGATCCTTCTTTCCAGAATCAATGATCTTCGAAACATTTGCTAAGAACATAATTGCTTCCTGATTTATGTCAGAATGAGTTGCTCTAAGTAAAATTCTCTTTTACCATTTTAACATAATGTTAGCAGGTAACTATGCAAAGTTTATGGACACTTTGTAGAGTTGAATACCAACTTATCGCGGCTAGTAGATGCATTTATGGATAAAATGAACAAGTATAAAAGAGCTCCAGATGAGCTAGCCAAGCGACTTGTCTGATAAAAAAACTGTAAGTTTTTATTTAATTGTTAAATCATGCTCAAATTTTGTTAAGGGGTTCTACTGATCCATTTCTATAACCAACCGAGATCAGAAAAGCTCTCGAATCAAACCTCCAAGGATGCTGCATTTTTATTTTTTCAGTTTTTGTATTTAATTTTGGATCATAGCATTTATTTTTCTTATCTGCTCAGGATTTTCTTGTCCTTTTTGGATTAGGTTGGTGAGAGAACTATTAGACTGTATTCTATTTTTTTTTCTTTTTTGCGATAGTCATTTGTAAAATAATTATATTAAGAAATAACGGTGCAACACTATGGTTCTAGTTTGGCCCTTTTCGTGATTTTCTGTCTTGCTGTTTTCTTTCAACCCTAGTCTAGTTGGTTCAGGCAGTGTCAGTAATAACTTACTGGTAATTCATGACTTGGTATAATCTTCTGATTTCTTGTTTTTGTAATCAAGGCTAATTATTGCTACCGTTCTGCTATAGTTATGGCAAGAATGCGATACGTTCTGAACTTTGAAAGAGTTAAGAAATTCAAATGAATTTCAACATCTCCATGAATTTAATGACTAGCTCGTTACTGCTCCATGAGGGCTAATAAACAATCTGCACAGTAGATATGGTATCAGTAAACGCAAAGGTCTACTACAGGTTGAGATTTTGTGCTGCTCAAACAAAGAAGACATAGAATTATGGCACAAAAGCTTTAGTCTTACATGTTATTGAATCAAGAGGGTGGCATGTGCTGAGGTCCCTAGCTAGGCCATTTATGAGTTTTATTCCTCTTAGACTTACGAAGTTGAGAAGAAGGAAATACATGGTATTCTGACAAAATTAATGAGGGACATGCAAGATTCATGAAAAGCTTCGAAGTTATGTCCAAACATAAAAAACTTATTTAATGCATAGTAAAAGACCCCAAGTATTGAAAACTAGTCATGTCAAATGCATGCATGAGGTATCTAGAGCAGATTTAGTGAATTCTAACTAGCAAGAATAGCTCATGATACCTGCATGGCAATGAAGCCAGCTAAAACTCCTATTGGATTTGGGGATATAAGTGGCCTCAATCTCTCTGGCGTTTCCAACTGCTAACAATATCAGTTAACTCCTGCACGAACCAGCAATGCCGCGCTTCGTTGGGCACTTCTTACTACTTGTTCTCCTGGTTTCTGGGCTAGATATATATTGCTCATTCGGACTGTGAATGTGAGATTGTGTTCGAGTACTTCCCTTACTGCCTGGATTTTCTCACAGGCTATTACTACCTTAAGCTATCAAAAAAATGTTAGTGGCCATATCTATAAACTCAAGAGATTAATTAGCGAAACATGGACCGGTGGCACAGTTGATTTGTTTGTGCATTGAGTACGTGGTACTGAGGGGTACGGAGCCTTGGATAATTAAGGGCTGATGTCATATGTGTAAGCTTCCTGACAAGTTCAGAACTCATCTCAGTTTCCCTATTTCTGAATGGATGGACTGCAATACGCATGACCCTTTTCATTTTCTCTTAGTTTCATTCACTCTAAAAATTGTTACTGACCAACTGTTATTGGCTTGATGCAGGATCGTCAAAGAGGTTGAAGTTTTATGGATCACGGGACGGCATGCCCTCTTGATTGAGATGCTAGTATAAACTACAAAGTCAATCTTAAATGGTTTACGTTAAACCATGCAGTTTAATGAATCAAATTGCTGTATCTCAGTAAATTTTCATAGAACTAGAATTTTGGTTACAAGCACTGTATGCACGATTCTTTTGGAGATGGAAAATATATTAAGACTCTAAGCATTGGCCACACCACTGATGTAAAAAATCACTAATTCTGAAAGGTCAAATTCTGCCGCTGGCTACCATCCATAGCTAGTAGTTACAGAAGTTTGGCAATCTCAGCCCAATCTGTGAGAGGCAGAGTTCATGAACTTAATTAATCTAAAGCAATCGTATTTCGGGATCAACTCTCAACATTTAAGCAAACGATGCTGACCGATTTCATGTTATTTTAACTTCTAATTCTGAAATAGGAGGTTCTGATCAATTGGACACGGACTTGTTATATTC
>Ga0325411_1003303_pt1 | contig 18173 bp, 12 predicted proteins | sample PopdelMetagenome_13_FD_206181 | JGI IMG/M metagenome (GOLD analysis project Ga0325411, IMG submission 206181) | Populus deltoides microbial communities from Bellville, Georgia, United States - Xylem-PdIQD-R4 | ecosystem: Host-associated > Plants > Phyllosphere > Stem > Wood/Secondary xylem...
CATTGTTTTTTATGGAAAAAAAATATTCCCGTAGCATAGGCGGGAGATACATGCAACCTTATTTGGTGGCACTACAGAAGAGATTTGGTAAGAGAAAGGGTTCTTTTGTGAACTTTCCTCCCCCTCCTGACCAGCAAGTGATAGCTTTCCGTATGAGACTGTTCCAAGGAGTACAGATATCCTTGTAGAGCATTCTGCAGAATTTCAAGGGTATTGTTCTTTTACCGCAGGAGTTGGGAATCGAAGGGGTGATACCTTCGGGAGTTTGTCTTTCACCTTCACCTCTTCAAGGATGCCCTTAGAACTTAGAAGTGTTCCTGTGCGAGGTGGATGCCGTATAAACAAGAAAATCAAAAGTCAATTACATAGGCGAAACTCAACTAGTTAGATTTAAAATTTGTTTTTCTAAGATAATCAGTTTGAGTACTACAAATCTCAGGAACACTAGAGATTTATTTAGTTGTTAATTTTTTTGATATCAAAAATTTAATCGAGATGTGCATAAACTGTTTAAATTCTCATGATTACAAAAAAAAAAAACTCAGGTCTCTACTTTCACTGAAAGGTTGGGTTATATTTCTTGACGTTACTCAGATGTCGTGGTTTGTGATTTTTCAAGGTGTTATTTTTCTAATTTTTCTGGCTACTATGTTAGTTTATGCATAGAAAAACCATGCTTATAACATTTGCAGATTATTGCTGTGAATCTTTTTTTATCTAGATTAGTTTTATCAGCACATGGCCTGAAGAAGCAGCAGCCTTCGATCGATCGACATCTAGGTGGTGCCCATATATGCTTGTGAAAAGCAGTTATTTTTTCTTTCAACCCATTTGATTTGTTTTTACATAAGAAAACATGTAGAAGATGTTTTCACCTACATCAGAAGAATGAAATAAATAAGGAATGGCAGCACAAATTCGAGCCCTGGTCAGTTTCTAGATTTGTCAACTTACCAGACTGCTTTTTGACGAGTAGTACATATTCCCGCATGTGCGATGTGCACACACTTAAAAGTTATTCTCGTGCCTGGCCTCCTTCATCAACAATTCTGTCAACTTCATAAATGCTCGGTAGGGCGGTTTAATTATTTTTAAAAAAATTCATTTTTATATATATTATTTTTTTATAAAAATAAATTTTTTTAAAAAATAAAAAATATATATTATTTTAATGTATTTAAAAAAATAATTAAAAAACTTTTTTTTTTCAAAAGAATCCCCGTGCTGTATTATTTTTTTTCCAAAATCAGAGAAAGGAGTCAAAGGACTTAGCGCAGGGGCTAGGCATGGACCGCCAGGGACCCAAACCGGTGATAAAAGAAGCACATTTTTTCGCCTGAAAACGAATGATCACCGAGATTGAAAGGGACATCAAATCTTTTTTTTTTTTTTTTTAAAGTTGCTATTTGCTAATATTCCTCTTATCCCAATTGTTTCTATCTCAATATTAGCTGTTAAGATACTACAAGGAACGATGTGATGGGAGTGAGAACAAAGTTTTATCCCTACTTCTCTAGTGTTGGGTTGAAATTAAATATAGTTTTATATCTGTTAAAGGAGGATGATAATAAAAACAGAGTTTGAGAATGATTTTTTAAAATAATATATTATTTATATTTATTATATATCAATTATTTTTATCATCGTAACCGACAGATATTGTCATCACCGTTGATAGTGGTTATAACTTCACTTTTTTTTTTGTACTATTGCTGTCATTGTTTTCCACCACTCTCACCATTTTTCTTGGACCATCACCACTTTTTTCCACCACCATCCCTCGTGGTGGTGGTGACACTAAAATATATTATTGTGATTGTTATTGATATCATATATTCCTTCTTTTTTTTCATCATTTTTTTTCATTGTTACCGTCATGACAATCACCTCAATTGTTATTGTTATCTTGATAAAATTATTTTTTTCCTTTTAATCTAAAAAATAAAATATTCAAAATTTTAGATTTTATTTAGAATTTTTTATTATTCCAAACTTAGTATTGGAATCAAGATGCCGCTCGGATTCTTTAATTTTCGTTACGACTCTTGATGACCAAAAGAAACCTAATTTTCATTTTCAATTGTAAAACAACAACAAAAATTTTATATTGATCCATACAAGGGCAGAGGCAATGCAAAGGCTTGGGTGGGCTTCAGCACAGGTTAAGATTTTATCAATATTTTTTTAATTAGTTCTATGTAAAAAAAATTTATAATTCTCAATTGAGTTATCAAAAAATTCTGAAAATTTATGTAGAGCCTTCTAATATGATTTTTAGCTTGGTTTAAAATTTCAGAATTTTTGGAGAAATTCAGAAATTTGATAAGAAAATCACAATCCAGCTAGTTTTATGTTATTGAGTATAATTTTCAATCCGACCATCAGATTGAATTGAAATTTTATGAGGGATCTTAAAATATATTGAATAAAATCTGGTTAAGATTTTAGGATGAACAGAGTTTGGTAATGCAAATAAAAAAAAGACCGCCAAATAAAAAACAAAACGACTCATTAAAGGTAAAATGGTTATTTGCCATTAAAAAAAGCAAATCAATTCTTCCTTTCTTTTATATGTTGCCAACTGGACAGAAGCAGAATAGAAAAAATAAGAAAAGAAAAGGCAAGAGAGAAAGAGAGAAAAGTAAGGGGAAAACATAAAAAAAATCCAAGAAAAAAAATAAAAAAAGTAAGAAATTGAAAATAACCTTGTAAACTTACAAAATCTAACTTATAAAACACTAACCTTAGGAAGAATCAAGTGAAGAAATGAGGAATTGAGAGAGGGAAAAAAATTAATTATTTTGTTTTTTAGTTAACATGAGATTGTTATTTTATCCCGGTTAAGGGGTTGTTACAATATTGATTCAGATTCGATTATAGATGAATTATATTCTACAAAATATCAAAAGATGTAACTTCAATAGTGAGTTTATTTTTACTTTCACTTTAATTTTATATATTTTTTAATTTATTTTTTAATATTTTTAATAGTGTATTTGAATTAAAACCTTACTATTAACTTTAAAAATTTATATACATAAATTAATAATTTATTTTTTTAAAAATTATATATTTATTTAATAGTTCTAGATTGGCAAAATTCCTAGCTTGGATCCATATATTTACGAGCGAGGCTATTGCTATCCTATAAAAGCATCATGAGAACTGAAAAATCGTTATAGATATTTGGAGAGCCCTATATCAGTCCCTAAATTATATATCCATTTTCAATTGATTCCTAGAGTAATAAATTTTATTAACTAACTCCCATATGTTTCAAATCTTTTTTAATTGGATCCTTTTTTCTAATTGTATTGATATTTTCCATCCGGTATGCATATCTGTCAATGACATGACGTTTTTCGCACAATAAAATCCGACATCAAATTTATCAAAAATGGAGAGAAGGACCCAATTGAGATATCTAAAATATTAGGGATGTAATGGGTAGAATTGTTTGTCTGGGACTCTGTTCATGATTAAATTTTATGTTAATGGCTAAATCGAGGTATGCCTGAATTATTATTTTTTTTATTCGAGAAAACCCCACTACTTTAAAAATACATTTTATAGATTCAGATTAGTGAATAAAATTTTAATTGTTCTAAGTTCTTATAAGAAATACATGTCCTGACTCGAACTTGAAACTTGTAGTATAGATCTCAAGTTTTTTACCATTATGCCTGTTTGTTTCTGCGTTTCAAAAGTGTTTTTGATAAAATTTGAAATTTTTTTTATTTTTTTATTAACTTCAAATTAATATGTTTTTAGTGTTTTCAAATTATTTTGATGTGCTGATGTCAAAAATAATTTTTAAAAAATAAAAAAAACATTATTAACATGTATTTTAACACGAAAAATTATTTAAAAAACAACTATAATCACGTTACCAAACACACTACGTCTCTTGAACACGTGAGGTATACCTGAACGTTTATAAGTGAAAAGGTTTGGACAAAACATTTAAACTAAGTTGATGACGATGACAGGAAAAAAGAAAAAAGAAAAAAAGGGAGACTTTTCAATAACATACAAATCAATTAATCATTTGAGCGAGAATTTTCAACTATATCGTATAACATGTAGTGTTATAACTACGCTTGTGCTTCGAAAATTTAAGTTTTATTTATCTTATAAGAACACTAAAATGAATTTTATATTTTTTTAATTTTTAATTTTGAATAATTTCAAGGATTAATACACAGTTTTTTTTTTGGTAACCTTTTACTTTGTATCCATATATTATCATATTATTAAATCAATACTGAGAAAGATTATTCAATGAAAATAAATTATATATTTATTATGATTTTTTTTTAATTCTTCCCGTTAAAAAGAATAATAGGGTAAGTAAAAAACATCAAGACAGGTAAGAAAACATATAAAACATGTGAAAATTAGAAAACAAAAGCATCAAAAATCCATATTACAAGCATAACACACAAAAGTATGATAAAAGAAAAATTATATATTTTTATATTTTATTCTATCATTCAGAATAAACTAAAACTGTTTAGTGTTTTACTGTGGAAGTCCACAGTGAAACGCTAAGCAGTTCTTTTTATTTTTATTTATTTTTATTTTATTTATTTTTATATTATTTTTTCCCTTTTTTTTGTCTTTTTGTTTTTGTTTTTTTTTGTTTTTATTTTTTCCCATTTTTTTTGGTTTTCTATTGTCTTTATGGGTTTTTTTTTTGCTTTTTTCTTCGTGTATTTTTCTTTTAATGAATTTTTTTTGTTTAATTTAGTTTGTTAATGTTAATTTTTTTATTTAGTTATCAAATTTTCATAACACGGATCTCGGGTTTGACGGGTTAACATGATTTAACGAGTTAACCCGAATTTTTTTCTTTTCTTTTTAATTAATTGTAACATATACTAAAACGGACCAGTGTTTTACTATGGACTGCACAGTGCAGTCCACGGTAAAACACTGATCCATTTTTTATTTTTTTTAAGTTGTTTTATTTTTTTGGCTGTTTTTTATGCTTTTCTAGATTTTTTTTTGCTTCTTTCTTTATTTTTTTTCTTCTAACAAAGTTTTTTTGTTTAATTTGGTTTATTAATGTTAAATTTTTTTATTTAGTTATCAGACTTTCATGACACGTTTTCCGGATTTAACGGGTTAACCTGATTTGACAAGTTAACCCAGAAATATATTTTTTTTGCTTTTTTTCTTTTTAATTATTTTTTTTTCATTTAGTTTAGTTTGTTAATGTTAAATTTCTTTCTATTTAGTTATCAGACTTTCATGACACATATCTCAAATTTCACGGGTTAACCTGGTTTCACGGGTGAACCCAGTTAATTCTGGGTTGACCCGTTATTTTTTTTTGTTTTTTATTTTCATAATTTTTTTTGATTAATTTAGTTTGTTAATGTTAAATTTTTTTTATTTGGTTATCAGACTTTCATGACACAGATCCTGGGTTTAACGGGCTAATATGGTTTGACGAGTTAACCCATGTATTTTTTTTTTAATTTTTTTCGTTTAGTTTAGTTTGTTAATGTTCTCTTTTTTTTATTTAGTTACCAGACATTCATGACATGGATCCCGAGTTTAATGGGTTAACCTGGTTTGACGAGTTAACCTGAATTTTTTTTTTACTTTTTTTTTCTTTTTAATTATTTTTTTTAGTTTAGTTTAGTTTGTTAATGTTAAATTTCTTTCCATTTAGTTTTTTTTTCCTTTTTAGAGGTTTTTTTTCTTTTTTTTTAATTAATTTTATTTAATTAATTTAGTTTATTAATATTAAATTTGTTTCTAAGTAGTTCTCAGCTGATGCCTTTAGTTTTTCTTTTTGTTTTTTTGTTGTTTTTATGCATTTGACTGTGGACTGTACAGTGCAGTCCACAGTGAAAAGGCTCATCCTTTTATTTTTTTTATTTTTAATTAATTTTTTTGTTTAATTTAAATTGTTAATGTTAATTTTTTTTCTATTTAGTTATCAAACTTTCATGACAAGGATTCCGGGTTTGACGAGTTAACCTGGTTTGACGAGTTAACCCAGTTAATTTTGGGTTAACCCATTAGTTTGTTTTTTTTTCTTTTTAATGATCAAACTTTCACGATGCGAATTCAAGGTATGACGGGTTAACCTGGTTTAAAGAGTTAACCCAGTTAATTCATTTTTTTTTATTTTCTTCATTAGTTTTTATTTTCCTGTTAGTTTTTTTCTTTTTAACTAATCTATTTAATTATCACACATTTATGACTCGACCTTGCAGCTAGACCCACATCCAATGCTATTGGGTCTGGTATTGCAGTCAAACCCACTTAAATTCAGTTCATGCAAGTTTAATATTATTATTAATATTATAAATATTACTCTTGGATTAGGCGTTACAACTAAAACTAAGACTTTTGGGTATAACTTTGTAAAAAACCCTAATATTTTTAAATCTTAGCTTTTCATAAAATGCAAAAAATAATTAAATCGCGGTATCGCGCGGGGCATATAACTAGTGTACTCTATAATCAAACAAAATCAAAAATGGAAATTTATACATCAGACACCAAACCAAATTCAAATCCAGGTTACTCCCCGCATCCCGTCGCTTACCATCCCATCCCCGTCAAACCTCCTCTTGTGTCTGGAGTTTATATGGCTGAAATATATTGTACTAAGAAATAAAATAATTTTTTGGACGGCGATCTCAGATTTGATTCGATTTATGCTTACCCACTTACGCCTCCCAATATTTTTTCGAATTCAAAATGGAGAGAGATTGAAAGAATGGGCTCTGCTATTGCAACGCGAGGCTCCTTACAGAGACAGCAGAATCGCAGTGGGCTTCTTTATTATTCCTTTCCGAGACAAACTAGCCCAGGATTCTCAAATTACAGGCCTGTAAATGCAGAAAGATTTTGCCAGTAATGGCCTTCTGGCCCAGTGACAAAAAATAACAAAAAACAGTGGGGGTCTGATTTTACCTCTCTCATCTTCTTCGGTGGCACCGAGGTTCTGACTCGGGACAAGTCTCGGGTAAAGTATAAATTGGAAGTCGAATATCCTCTGTTCGATGACCTTTCGCCTAAAATATACGAGGAAAATATGTGATCCAATCAATCAAAACGATGGCATTAAAGGAAGAGAGAGGGAGATTTCTGAATGAAATATTTTAAGCAGACCTTTAGGCCATAAGCCATTATCAAGATTAAATTTTAAATAGCTCCCCGAGGTACATGCCAAGATCACTGATATTATTCCCTCGATCCAGATCCAGATTCCTTTCCCAGACCGCTGTTATCTTTAAAATTGGACATATTCACACAATAAATTAATAACAAAGCTAAACTAAAAGAAAACATAAACCAATATACAAATATAAATTGGCGCGGTGGCAGATAAAAAAATAAAATTACAAACAGCCAGATCGGACTCTTAAGCTTCGGCATGTGACGTGCTTGTGCCCTTGAAACAGTTGTTTTCATTACATTTCCGTAGGGGGGCGTTGCTTTGCCCTAAACATTTTAATTAGTTATCGGAAGACTTTGATCACACGAAACCTAACAGTTGGCGTTAGGCCATCTTTTTTAAGCAAAGCCTTCGATTCATTCTTGGTGCAGGAAAGTTGTTCACCTTCACATGGAGGTAGCGTGTGCTGGGACACAAAGTAGGTCATAAATGCCTTCACTGTCTGGATTAACCTAAACTTGGCTTTGAAGCTTAAAGAAACTCGATCGGTCTGTTGGAAGTTCAACTTCAAATTCCTTGCCGTGCCTATACTGTGATTGTGTGGAACTGTCATGCAATATATTATTTCTTTTGTAACAGTCATGGTATTTTCATACCAGTTTTGCATTTATGACTAAAATCCCTCCCCAGCACGTTCTAAAATACATCACTTGCACCTGCTACATATAGAAGACAATATTTCTTCAAAACCTATCAGATTCTAGCTCGAGGGAACCTAACATGATATTCAGAGTGGAATCATTATGTCTTGGGGATTTTCAAGTTCAGATTAATTGGAACCGATGGCTTGGCACCAGTCCTGAAAATTCGAAACCGCGTGCTGCAATGAAAAAGTTTAGATTAGTTGCTTTTGTTGGAGAATGTAATAAATTGACAAGTTAATAAATAAGAAATCGTACTCCAGAAAAAATTAATTGTATCACGTCAAAATTGACTCGGCAATAGTTCCCGGTCATGCATGGTGGCATGATACCAATCAAAAAAAGGAAGGAGAAAAGGAAGACCAAGAAAACTCACAGAGGACCATCTACAGAAGATAGGGAACAGCCATCACAAGAGCGCAACAAAAGACAACTAATTTCTTTGACTTATCTGTTCTATAAAATTTGATTAAAAAAAAAAGTTTTACAGCAAATAAATCAATGAATGTAAAAAGGAAAAAAAACACTGTAGATTCTGTTAGAGCAGGTTCCTTATTCCATCAAATCATTTACAAATGCCAGCCTCACGGAGTTTGGGAAGGTGGCAACGAATCAACCTGAGCATGAAAAATACTAAATAAATTTGAATACTCTGTACATCTCCTGTTTCCTGTCCGTGTCAACATCTCTTTCTTTGTACATCATATTGAGTGGTTATCTTCAACTCCATTTCTAACAGCATGAGCGACAGTGATCTTTAATATAGCAGCCTGATTCTTGCTATGTTGCTTAGCTTGATGTTGAGACCAGTAAGCATGAGCAGCCAAGACTCTGTCCAAGAGCTCCTGGGGAACAGGCTCGCCCCTTCTTTGCTGAGGGGCAATCCGAGCTGTGTGAACCAATGTCTTCCATTTATCCTGCACAAACCAAGCACTATAAGCTACAAACAAAAAGCTGTGATACCACCATTGCAAACCTTTGTCGATGAAACAAAGCTCACGAGCAACCTCAAAACCTCATCAGAGGCATTGTTTTTTAGTCCTTAGGATTGATCAGGGTGGGTCTACTACCTACAGGAACTAAGTGGGAGAGGGGTTGTACAGCCTGAATAACCATCCTACAGTCCCACTGGAGCGGAATCTCGAAAAGGAGAACTAGCAGGGGCCGTACAGCTTGCCTCCAGAACAGATGATGATATCATTTTATATGAAAATTAAACAAAACCCTTACCTTCAAATCCACATATGTGCGATGGTCTGCATCTTCAAAAGAACGCAATTTAACATCACGCCACCTGCAAATGAGACTATTGTTGAGCTTCAAGAACCTAGCAGATAAAACATTGATCAGAGGTGCAGCAAACAGAATAGCATACCTTCCAGTTCCAATTTCCTCAACTGCATGCACAAGTGCTTCTACTTCTGACACAGAGAATGGTCTCCTGGTTCGACGCTGTACAAGTTCAGATCGCTTAGATTTCGGGTTTAAAGGCACCATTGCAAGAGCCTCAGCATTAATTGGTGGAACTGCAACCAGAGCTCTAGAATCCGACAGTGTATCATCAGTTACCATGTCAGAATGAGAGGAAACTGATTCATGATTACTTTCAGTGTTAGTGTCCAAATTAGTCGATGGAGGAGGACCAGGTAAGGCATCAGAAATTCCTGAATCTATAATAGGAGTGGTCGGAGAACTGAAAATAAAGCAAAAAAAAAAAAAAAACAAATCAAGCAGTGTAGCAGGCCTAGATAGTGACAACTTAGTTTATTATTTGCTTTACAAAAAGTAAATAGCAGAACAAAAATAAATTGTATTTTGAAAGACAAACAAGCACTGCATAAATTCCAATACCTCGGAATGGTCACTCGGCTTCGATTTCCCATTCAACAAAAAATCAATATAAAAAAAAGATTTCAATTACCTTGATATAAGTTGAGATGTGTCACATGGTAATAGTGCAGGATCTTCTGTGCATAAGGATGGAGGAGCTTGCACAGGAATAGGCTCTAATGAGAAACCCAGGGTATCAAGATTCTCTTTAGAAGTCATACCAGTCTGCAATAGGGTTCTATTGTCATCCCTAACCTTCATTCCATGAAGAAGCACCCCAACTCGTAAACCACTTCCAAGTACAGCACTCACAGCCTCCAGCACAGTTCTCTATAAATAGTCAAATAGGAATAAAATCAAATATCAGGGACTCAGTAAGAAATTCATAGTACTTCTAGCCTAGCAAACTTGTTTTAAAATTTCTGATGCCCAAAAATAACCTATTTAAAGCAGGCTTGCGGACGAATGATTCTCATTGAGATGCAATTGAAGGAAAGAATAGTAATGTATGGCAAGAGAAAATATGAACTAAAGCATGAAGAGAGCAGCGGTTCTGAAAACTAGATGTACATCACACACACACACACACACACACACACATATAAGTAAACACTAGCAGAAATATAAAAAGAAAACACATCTAAAGATTATCCTTGGTATGTTTAACATAACATGAGGGAAGACTGTGCAACGATTATACCTTCAGTGAACCAACAGTTGCAGTTTCTGGGATCTCAATGAAAAGCTCTGGAACTCTGAAGGACTTAATACTTAACTTCACTGCACAAAAGCATGAAACACATGTAAAAACCTCTGGATGCCAGGAAAAAAGAACAATAATTCATCGTACATCAATTATAAACCAGCTATAGTACCATGAGAATCCTTGGAGTGAAAGGGTGATTGATGACCTATAACCGAAGACGATACCCCATTTGCTGCATTCGTTAACTACAACTATTTAGGACACTCCAGCGCAGAAGAAACCAGGAAACTCAAGACAATACATGGGCAAAATTATTAATAACATAGAAAAGGACCTCCATGAAGCATTACGGCTGTGCCATTCTTGTCTCCAGTCAAGCTCTTATCAGGTGAATTGCAAACACTTTCACTGCTGAACCCTCCATCAGAAGTCAAAACTACACTACGGTCAGTGCACTTCCTCTTATAAAAAGTGTCATGTTGATACCTTTCACGACTATAACATAATTTCCTCTTGCGATAGTGAGGCTTCATTCCCCGTTCAAAAAATGCTGAATGAAAAGATCCAATATCAGAATACATTTATTTTCATCCAGGCGTACAAATAGATATAATCAAAAGAAGAATACACAGCATGAAATAAATAAGCTACCAGAAGTGCTGCTTACCAGGTTTGGAAAGTTCACATTCCTTCAATTTTGGAGCTACTTTCCAGTATTTGGAAGTCAGCAACTTCCTTATTCTTCGGTCTCCAATTCGTTGTGGAGGCCTAAAAGCCTTTGACTTGGTTAACAACTTTTTACACCTAGAAAAGTTTAGGTCGTCATCTCTAACACCTAATTTAGTATCATTCCTACGCCTTGGAATAGAAGCATGAGGAACTGGTTCCCTGCGTGATGGCAATTCGACATCATTGTCTGGTTTGATCAATGCGGGAAATTTCATACACATTTCCATCGGATCCTTCAAACTGCAAGCATTCTCAGCAGTCAAACCTCCAGTATCTAGCCCATCACCACCTTGTTGTCTCCTAAACCCATTGTCTACATAACCATCACAAGACACCCTAGAATCAAAAGAGCCCTCAACTTTACCAGTGAAATTTTCACACACGCTCTTGCTTTTGCAAATCACAGTCTTCAAATTAGCACCAACTTTCTCTGAGGAATTAGAATTTGAGATCATTGAAGAACGCTCCAAAATGGAATAGCTCTCAGCATGTGGAAAAGCATTTAGAAGGCACTTTTGATCACTGTTTGGCGAGGTAAACCCGGTCACAAAAGCACTTTCTCCACAACTTCCATGATCAAGGCATTCTGCTTTCAATGGTCTATCTTCAGCTTGCTCACATTTCACACCACCACCACCAATTATAGGTTGATCATTTGCTTCGGATGCATTGCTAGAAGCAGAACTTTCACTCTCCTGCAATAGCTTGCCCGCTAAGGATGCGAGTAAATCAAATGCGCATAATTGACTATCCTCAACTTTCTTTTTATTCAAACTCAAACCCCTCTGCTGGAACCAATAACCAAGAGACAAAGGGTTAAGAGAGTGGTCAACAATCAACACGCATGGCAAAGGCAAGGCAAACCTTGAAATTAGATACATACTCTAGCTGATCTCGGAGCCCTGGGAACTGGGGGCATATGGAAGCCATTGAAACCATAATATTGTCTCTTCTTCACCACCATATCTTAAGCATACACGGCAATTAGAATTCATCAAACGAGCATCATTGCTCAGATCCGCTTATCTGTCAAAAAATTCCAGGAAAAAAGAAGAAATAACTAGATGAGAAACGCCATTGTACAGATTCAAAAAACATGATCCTGTCACTAAGCAGAATTTTGTAATTATAATACTCTGACATCATAGTAAAATAAAATTGCAGTCCACATTTTAGTTTTGATTAATCACAGAAGCACAACACACTCACACCCCATCAAAATAAATGGTCTTCTATCTTAAAATGGTAACAGCAATAATTGTCATAATATCCCACCCCACCAGTGGCCACCCAAAGCAGAAAATAAACAAATATATTCAAGGAAATAAAAAATAAAAGAAATGCTCATAGGCAGGACATGTATCTATACTCTATCCCTTTTACCGAATTGTTCTTGAGTTTTTTCTTTCTTTCTTTCTCGCGGGAGATCAACAGTGATCTCATTAAAAAGAAAAAATTCGAGAGGTTTAGCATCAATCTGATTTTAGAAGGAAAAAAAACCTTCTCCACTGGAATTATCATTTTAACTGTGAGATCCCAAAACCCCATGCAGCGATCAATCACGAGAATATAAAATTAAAACAGAGACAGCAACCATTTACATGAAATTTGGTTTTAGGACTTATAATCTGCGGTCCTAATTCCAGATCAAAACTGGATTTCAATTTCCATTAAACCCAAATCCTCAAAATATATCCAAATATTTCCAAATTCTTCGTACTTAAAACCCTTAAAAATCTAATAAAAACCACAGTAGCTTTTATTTGTTAAAAAAAAATAGATTTATATCTAAATTCCTTCGACAACAAAACCCACCACCACCGTGATCTTGAATTTGCAAAATACCAATTCCCGGAAAAACCCAATTCCACCTTACCGAACCAAAACCAACTTCCACAATCAGATCCCGATCTCCAAAAATCTCATCAAAACCAAAACATCATGAATTTTTCACCGAATAATCAAATTCAACTGTCTCGGACACAATTCACAAGAAAACGAAGAGAATTCAAAGGAAATCAAATTCCAGGAGAATTGAATTCTCACTCACCTTGTGTTATAAACAAAGACTGATCTCCTGTGTTAAAAAAAACCTCTACAATTATGTACAGATTAAACGAAAAAGAATGAAAACACAGGACGAAGATTCACTGAAGAATTTCACGAACCCAGAGAATTCAAGGAAACCAAGAAATCAATGTCTCCCAAGAAGACCAGGTGTTGGATTCAAATCCCTCTCTCGAGATTCTTTCTCTGTGTTTTTCTCTCTCTTAAAAATGGCAAAGCAAAAGACCACCAAAGAACAGTAGCTTAAACCTCCCTTATATCTATCATCTTGTAAGTTTTTTACCACAAAACCGGATCAGCAAAAGTTAATGTACGGGTAATAGGAGGTCACCCACGTAAACCCTCTTTCTCTCTCCAAGAATTTTTCAAGCCAATATGGGTTTTGCCACGTGGCTTTCATTTTTCGGGATAAGGAAAAGAAAAGGGAGTGGACATGTGGGTGGTTATTAGAGTTTTATATAGGCACTCTTTTATTTTTATTGGTCCTCATCTGGTGTCGACCTCCTGTAATTAAAAACTGTGGTCGGTATATTTACTGCAATTAAAGTTTTTCACCTTTGTTATAAAATTATTTTTTAAAATATTTTTTATTTAAAAATAATATTTTTTTAATTTTTAAAAAATTATTTTTAATATCGACATATTAAAATTATCTAAAAATATAAAAAAAATTAAAATTAAATTAAAATATTTAATTAAAATTTAATTGTGATTAAATCTACATGTTTAGAATCATTTTTCTATTATAGTTAAATTAAATTATAATATTTAATTTAAATTAAATTGATAAATAAATTGAGTTTATACATTTTAAAAAAATCCAATTATTTTATATATATATATATATATTACCATCATTACTTTTATTTTATTTTTTAAAAGATCTTTAAAAAATGAGGTTTGTTAGGTATTTTGTAGAAGTCAATCTCGACATTAAATTTCTTCAGTTTGAAATTGTAAATCAAATGAGTTGGTTTTTTTATTTATTATTATAGTATTTTTAAATATTAAAATTTATTTTTTAACACTTAAAAGGATTACGAATATAAAATTTTATTAAAACTTTTGAATTTAATTATAAGATTTTTTAAAATTCCGTAAATAAATTTAAAATCTCACGACAAACAAATGCCATTGGGTGCAAAATAATTTAAATTAATAATAAGGGAAAATGGAACTCTTATTGCTAATTATCAAGCCAGCATCTCAGGAACAGTTTAAGAACTTGTTCTTGGAACACTCAATTCAAGGCTTGCCTCAGCGAATATTCGCGGAACATTACAGCCTTGAATTTATGCGGTTGCACGTTAACGCAGATTTTACGACACCACGATCCAAAAATAGGAAATGAAAAAATAGGTGGTGAATCTCACCCTGCTATCATAGATTTAAAATCTGGTACAATCTAAATGGTTGATTTGAGGTTGAAATTGGACTGAATTTAAATAAAAAAAGAAAAGGAAAAAAATTCCAGATGATCTAGTTAAAAAATTCAGATTAACTTAACAATAATTATTAAAAACTTGATTGTAATTTATTAACTATTTTTTTAACAAAAAATAATATTATTTTATTTTATAAAAAAATAAAAAAAATGAGTGTCAATTTAAAAAACTCGATAAACGAATCAAAACCCAATAACCTGTATCTTAGAATGAGTTGACCATTAGATAGAATTTAAAAACTATATATCCCACTAATGCATAATGGTTAAATAAAATCCAAGTGAAAATTACTAACAAATAAAGAAATGATCATATCGATACTTGCTTTATTTATATTTTGAATACTTACAAAAATTCTCTAAATTATATATATATATATATATATATATATATATTTATAAATTATATTTTATATCATGAATCAAATAAAAAAAATTAAATAAAATATATTATTCAGATTGTAAACTGTTATTGAATATATGAATTATAAAATATAAAATATAATTTATAAAAATATAAAATAAAAATAAAATTCATAACAAACTATAATTTTTTTTTACAATTACCCATTTATTTTTCGTTACATGGAATTTCATGTGTACATATTTAGCAATCAACTGTACAGGTGGTGTTTTACAGTTTTACTTTTTTTCTTGGCAGCTTTGGCGTGGTTGTTGTGTTTTAAAATAATTTTTTTAAAAAAAATTATTTTTAATATTAATATATCAAAATAATATAAAAATTATTTTTTAAACAACTACGTCCAATAACAAACCATCACTAAGTGAATTGTTATTTTTTTCTTAATATATTATCATAACAATAAGAAAGCATACGACCAGAGACCAGTCTAGTTATTTCCACGCTCTCTAGTCTTCCGCTTGCAAAAGCCAAAGTTTTACCTGCCTCCCATGTCATGCTGGGCGAAGAGATATATAGATTGAACAGATGACCCTGTACTATCTATGATCGCATCATTTCCCTTTCCGAGAATAAACATTTCGGTAGATTCGTGACTTCGATTTCCTTCTCCGGTGTTAGATTTCCTCCTCTTCTAGAATAACCGCGCACACATCATCGCCACACCATTGCCTGTATTCGACGACACTGCTGTGTTAGTTCGACCAAGTTACCAAGTTTTATACTTCTTTCAAGCTTCTATTTAATGATTTGCAGAGCATTATCTACTATAATAATGCAACCAGATATATTTTATTCTACTTTTCTCATCTCAAGAAAACAATTCAAATTGCCGTCGCAACAAGAATACATGGATAAATAAACAACAAATGAATATCTTCACGAAGATTAATATATTGAAAGGACCAGTGAGTGACCATTTTTTATAGACATGAAAAAAAGGCGAGAGCTCGATGTGCTTGGACGAATGAATTTTACCCAGAACCTGGTAGCGACATTCTGTAACTAGAAACACAAGATTTTGCAGTAGGTTTGATCGAGAGAGGTGAATAACAACAACAAATCCAATCAAGTGGAATAACTTGGAAAATTGGAGCTAACTTGGCCAAGCAGCAAGTAAAAGGGCATCCTGTTGACAGAGGAAAAGAAATGCAACAAGGCATAATAAGATAAATGGTCGCAAGCAACAGCCTAGGTTAACAATTAAAGGCCAGCAGTTGGGATGTAACTTGTGTTTGGTGGTGTCCTGTGTGTGAAGCTTTACTTGTTAAGCTATGATTAGTTTATCTTATTTATTTTTCTTTCTGAACCAATAAAGAACTAAAGTAGAAGTGTTTAATGAACAGCATATTTTAGCTTAATATTTTTGATATAATATTAAATTTTTAATAATCAAATGATTAAAATTTTAAATATTATTATTTCATAAAATAATTATTTGATATAACATTTAAGTTTTAATGATTAAGTGACTAAAAGTTTAAATGGATTGCAGCTTGCATGAATTTCAAATTTAGATGATTTTTATTTTAAAAAAGAAAATATTATAAAATTACTTATTGAATCCCATTTTTTAACTGGGATGGCTAGATGAGGCCAAACTACCATGGAACTATATTTCTGTGTAAACTTAATAGTTGACAATGGAGTATTTTTAAGTAATTATTCAGGGTTTGAATAATCTAGTCTTTAAACTTTTTTTTTGTTTTTTGGATTTGAGAAAACCTCATCCCCCGGAAAGTGCACTTTATGGGTCCAGGTAAGGGAGTAAAACCCCGGCTGTCCCAGACTCTTACAAGAGGTGCACGCCCTGACTCGAACTCGAGACCTGCTGTGCAGATCCCAAACCCTTTACCATCACGCTACGCCCAAACGCCAACACCTGCACGACAAATACCTACCGAAACAAAAAAAGGAAAAGAAAAGAAGAGGACTCCGAGCATGTGCAAATGATAAGAAAAAACAACTATTTCTAACTAATAATGTGAAATAATTATTGGGTTGGAATAAAGAAGAAATATTCCAATTCCATCAGCTTGCATTAAATAAAACTATCCAGCCATCTCCCTGGAAACTATAAGGTTTTTGAAAAAGATTTGTCGTGTTTTATTTAAAGAAAGATATTAAAATAATTTTTTTATTTTTAAAAATTATTTTTAATATTACCCATATCAAAATCATTTGAAAATATAATTAAAAAAATTAATTTTAAAAAATTAAAAACAATTCTTTTTCTGAAAACAATATTTTAAAATACGTACAACCACAATCATCAATCAGTCAAGATCTGTGTAGTTGCATTTATTCTATTATTCTACGTGGTACATAGTTTAATTTAATACGCAACAAGGACAAACTAGTTGATCGACATAAAGTTCCTAGCTAGCGCAATATTAATTCTTTCTCGATAATGATATTAGTTTTCTATCAACGACGATCTCTACCTGCTTTGTCCGGTGGTGATGCAATGGCAACAAACGGTGAGCCAGCAAACGTTGACGGCGACGGTTAAGAGAAAAGGACTGTAGTCTTTCATTTTCACAATATCCAACCTGCAATGTTTTTTCAAGCAGTAAATGAACTCCTTTTTTAATTAACTTTTTATCTTATCTTAAATGGTTTAGTATGGTTGATAAATTACCTTTCTCGAGGCTTCAGAATTGCATTTTAAAAGAGTCCATTTAAAAATATTTTTTTTCTATAAATGCAACCATGGCTTGTTTAATTCTCAGTTAAAAAAATAAATTTAATTTAATTAACAAGGACAAGCAAAAGTTGGAATATGAATATCATTACCCTCGAGATAAATAAAACCACCTTTTCACGTATAAAATTCAAGGTAAAGTATGGTTGATAAAGCAATATTTTTTTATTAAAAGATAATTGCGTTTGTTGTGTTCTGTGCACGATGTAAATTAATATTATTTTTTTTTTTAAATAAAAGGATTGTTGATTTTGCCGTAGCTGTTGGATTCAAATTTATATATACTATGGGCTCTTACAATATCTTTAACTTGTCTTTTCTGTTCACCTTATTACATGACAATCATAATTACAAAAAAATCTATCTTGAACTTTCTGGATAGGACTGCAGTAGCTTCTTTCCCGAGTAGTTTATCAAAAATATATCTGTT
>Ga0325411_1003305_pt1 | contig 18172 bp, 12 predicted proteins | sample PopdelMetagenome_13_FD_206181 | JGI IMG/M metagenome (GOLD analysis project Ga0325411, IMG submission 206181) | Populus deltoides microbial communities from Bellville, Georgia, United States - Xylem-PdIQD-R4 | ecosystem: Host-associated > Plants > Phyllosphere > Stem > Wood/Secondary xylem...
AAACCTGGTAAAAAAATAAAAATACTGAAATTGGACAATGGGTTCTTTATGGATCTGGCAAAGCTCCGTTACTGATCTTGAAAACTTATGGGTTTATCATTTGCTGCAAAATCCTTAAGTTTATAGTTCGACGGGAGAAAGATTTTGAAACAATTTCCAGATTTGTTCTCTACCTCGATCATCTTTAAATTGATTGAAATTTATTCTTTTTTACTATAGATTAGTTCTTTCTAAAATAAATCTACAGAGGGAGAAAAATTATGATTTTTTTTTTTGCGTTTACTCTTTTTTTTTTAATTGAATTCTAAATTATTCTTTATTTACTTTCACTCCCCATTTTAGACCACAAACATATACTCTTTTTTTTTCTTAATTTAAAATTGATTTTATTTATATTGGGATCCATTTCTATCCATAATCTTTACAAATTCTACAAAATAACCTTAAAATCTCACTATTTTAAATATTTTTTACACCCTTAATACTTCATCCTTGAATTTTACTCCTTTAACATTTCTCTTCTAAATTTCTCACATCATACCTTAGTTTTAAAAATTGCTTAAAATGCATGTTGTTCGTTTACATCTCGGATAAAAAACAGCTAAAATCATGTTGAATTGCTCACGGGTTGTGACCTTGAGAGCTGAAGCAGTCTCTAGCGGGAGGTTATGTTTGCTTTTATATTTTAAAAGTATTTAAAAAAAATTATTTTTTAAAATTTTATTTAAAATTACCTTTTTTCAGTGATTTTAAATTATTTTAATATACTAATATTAAAAATAAATTCTAAAAAATAAAAAAATATTATTTTAATATATTTGTAAAATATAATTACCACACAAGCAGGCTATTAGTAATTTCCGATACCTTAATTATTAGCAATTGCGTAATGCAACAGGACGACACGTCGCTAGTAGATAATTTATTTCGGACCACATGTCGAATAGCAACAAGCCACCTAATCGGGGTTTCCCACTTGAGTGCTGCTGTTGCGTCTGCAAACCCACAACTAGCCAGTCTTCGAAGTACAAACACTCACGAAGTATCGTAGGAACAATTTACTCTCTCTCTCTACATACAAAGTAGCAGTACAAGTTTTTCTTTTTCCTATTCGAAGCGTGCGCCAGGTTATCATCAAGCGAATATGAGGTCGGAGTTCATGGCTTTTATTTTCCTTTGTAGCATTGTTGCCTCCTTTCTTACTTCATGTTTCTTTCTTTGTTGAATGGTTTATCTTTTCCTTCATAGAAAGCTTGAATGTGTTAGTCTTTAAATTATCACTAACCGAACACTGTCTTGATGCTTTTTTCTTTTTTTTTGTTTTCCCACTTCCTCTACCACTCCAGTCGTTCCTTTGATGGTGTACTCTCATTATTTTTTCACGCTCATACACTGTTCGATAAAATGCTTCAGCCAATATGACTTTTAAAACTACTAAGAAACCAAAACTAAAACGTTAGACATACCTTATCCATTCAGAGAAATCTTTTTCAGGACTTATTTGAAGGTCAGTTTGTTTCCTCCATGCTGACTTGATTCTGTTACTGTGTACTTAAAATGCAGCTTGAAGGAAAAGGCTTCTCTGTTTTTCGTTTCTTCGAAGGCTGTGACAGTATTAGCTTAAGATGTCACCTGCGTGAGTCGTTATAGATTGTTCAGATATTAATTTCTGCTTGGTTCAGTTCTAGCAAAGATGCCATCATTAGTATCACCGCGGTTGCTCTTTCTTGTTGGAGAGACAATACACTTGAAGAAACTATCACGGGGTTCTAGCTCAGCTTTGTGTCAACGCAGTGTGCGGTTTTTTAGTCGTGTTGACCGGGACAAAAATGCACCTCTAACTCTTGCAAATCTTGGGTTTAATACCGAGTTTGAGACAACTACCAAAAATAAAAGAAATAAACTGGAGAATGTGAAAGTGAATTACCCGATTGAAGCACCGAAAAGTAGAGAGAAGGTGGCTACAAGCAACAAGAGTAGAGCTGTTAGAGTGAAAAAAACACTCGAAATAGAGTCCGCCCCATTTGCTGCAAAGTCATTTTCTGAGCTTGGCCTTCCACCTCCGTTGATAGAAAGATTAGGGAGGGAAGGGTTTAATGTTCCAACTGATGTTCAGTCTGCAGCAATCCCGACTATTCTCAAGAATCATGATGCTGTCATTCAGTCGTATACTGGGTCTGGAAAAACACTTGCATATGTACTTCCCATACTGTCTGAAGTTGGGCCGCTGAAGAATAATTATTCTAGTGCTGATAAAGAAACTGGGAAGAAAACAGAGATAGAAGCAGTTATTGTGGCTCCGTCTAGAGAGCTAGCTATGCAAATAGTGAGAGAGGTTGAGAAACTGTTAGGACCTGAAAACAAGAGAGTGGTTCAACAACTTGTAGGAGGTGCAAACCGGTCAAGACAGGAAGAAGCTTTAAAGAAAAACAAGCCATTAATTGTTGTGGGTACCCCTGGCAGGATTGCAGAAATTAGTGCAGCTGGTAAACTTCATACCCATGGTTGTCGTTTTTTGGTCTTCGATGAAGTTGACGAGCTTCTTTCATTTAACTTCCGGCAGGACATCCACCGAATATTAGAACATGTAGGGAGGAGATCAGGGGCAGACCCTCAAGGACAAAAAAATTCGCTTGTGAGATGGGCTGATCGTCGGACTATCATGGTATCTGCAACAGTGCCATTTTCTGTCGTAAGGGCTGCTAGGAGCTGGGCATGTGACCCACTTCTTGTCCAAGCAAAAAGTGTCATTCCACTTGAATCTCTCGCTCCTGGAACTGTTAACCTGTCCAAGCCTACTTCTAGTTCAAACTCAGACTTGAATTTGCAGCATCAGGCAACGGTGCAGAGCCTTCCTCCAGCGTTGAAACACTATTATTGCGTCACAAGGTTGCAGCATAAGGTTGATACTTTGAGAAGATGTGTTCATGCACTAAATGCACAGTCTGTGATAGCCTTTATGAACCATACAAGGCAACTAAAAGATGCTGTCTTCAAACTAGAGGCTCGTGGGATGAATGCTGCGGAGCTCCATGGGGATCTTGGCAAGCTTGGTAGGTCAACAATTCTAAAGAAATTTAAAAGTGGAGAGGTGAGAGTTCTCGTAACGAATGAACTTGCAGCAAGAGGATTGGATGTTCCGGAATGTGATCTTGTTGTCAACCTTGACTTGCCTACGGACTCGATTCATTATGCACATCGAGCTGGAAGGACTGGCCGGCTTGGGAGGAAGGGCACTGTGGTGACAATTTGCGAGGAGCGAGAAGTGTTTGTTGTGAAGAAACTGCAGAAGCAGCTTGGGGTCCCTATTCCTGCTTGCGATTTTACAGAGGGAAAGCTCATTGTTTCTGACAAAGAGGAGAAACATGCGGAGGCTTTAAGGTGATGGACATTACATGCGGAGGCTTTAAGGTGATGGACATCTTTCTCATTATATCTTGTGGTTCTGCTTATTTCCATCAAGATGACGGATAATGAGATATCCCTACTGTTTTCAATCCCAACTGTTTTCTTAAGCAGCTTGTTGCAGCTAGATGACGTTGAATTTGAAATTTATTGTGAGATATGCAATTCAATTTTTAGAGCTTAAAGTATATTGCAATTCAATTTTTATCACGACATATTAATCCTGCGATTATGACTGCCATACAAAACAGCTAAAAATCAACTTGTTTAATGGGCAGTAATCCAGTTTTAACAACCTACAAAGGTTGTGTGGTCTACTTTTTTGAAGTTGAATAACATGGCTGCTTGAGTGAGAATAAATGATGCTGCAAACTCTGTGACATAATTTGCCAACTCAGAGATGATGCGGTGAAAAGCTAACATTCAATCATGTTTAAACTGGATACAAAATAGGGAAAATGATCATATTTCGTATGATTGAAGAAAGAGCAGTGTGTGATATTACACCAGACATGCCCATAGAAGGGGATTTTTTTTTCTTTTACATGCTATAAATCGGAGATGCTTTGGTGTGGTTAAAGAAGAGCGCTAGGATTTTAAGTAGCCACTTGATGTGTCTTCAGATGATTCTCTTGCATAGGTTGTAGCCTGATAACTTGGTGCAGGTCGCAATGGCAAGGAAAGTCGCAAACGACATGGTTATGGAAATGATGACCGCCTTCTAGATAGATGCATTTTTATCAATCTGTTGGACGGCAAATATGGCTACCGATCTAGAAGAAATCAGAAGATAACCTGCAAAAAACTTAGCTATCAAGGGATCGTATTTTACAGATTGCAATAGGTAAAAGACATTGAGAAAGGGTTTACAGTTTTTTTTTTAAAAGCTTCTTTGAAACAGCACTTGATCAAGGATGAAGCTCTTGTAATTTGGGAACATGTCTGAGATGACGATGCCTCTGTGTGCACTGTCACAGACACCCTTGAAGAGCTGGAATGCAGAGTAAACGAACAGTGAAACAGATTCAATAAAGCAGTACATACCAAGGAAACAGAGTACTCACTCAGATGATTGTTGACAAATAATTCGTAATATGATAACAAAATACCATAGGTATGAATGGATTTATTTATTGCTTCTGATTTGTGAAGCACTATAATTTCTTAGTGCTCTTTATTAGTGAAAACTTATATATGGGACCGCGCTAAATTGTGACTTTGTATTTTTCTTTGTGAAAAAACAATATTCAATCATTCCAAGCATGTTTTAAATAAATCAGAAAAATAAGCAATTCAAGATAATTCAAATTATAGCCCTGACCACCGCACTTAATAAATTGATTTTATTTTAATTAAATCGTAAATTTTTTTGACAACAATAGTAAAATAACAAAATAAAAAAAAACCATGAAACCTAGGAAAGAAGAAACTATTGCAAGTATGTAATTGAACAAAAAATTGACAAAAAAATCAGGATGAAGTAACTCCAAGGTAACATGATAGATATGTAAAGTGGGTGACAAGTGGTGAGCTAACTTATGTTAACTTGTAAAATTCATAGTCTAAGTTATAAAATTGGGTTAACCCGGTAGAAAAAAAAATTTAGAAAACCACAGTTTTTTTTATTTTAAAAATTTATTGTAGAACGACAAAAAAAAATAAATTAGGTAAACAAGGGCTACATCAATTTTTCAAGCTCATAACCCGAGTTATTAGACCGAAAACACCATAAATTGAAAAATGATGAAACTCAATCCTCAGCAAATTCAATGTTAAATGATAAATTATCACTATTATTATCATCATCATCATCATCATTATTTTATCAATATTATTACTATTAGTATTGTTATTATTGTTGTTATCACTACTATCATTAGCATTACAATCACCACAACTATTACTGCCACTACCGCTACCGCTACCACTAAGAGAAAGAAATGAAGGGGGGTAGAAAGTGTCACCGACAATAAATCGATCATCTTTAGATGATATACACCACCTATAAAGAAAAAGAACATGGTGATGAACCAAATGATAAGGCAAAAGCTTATTTTCTACCATCAGGAAGCACGATGGCTCCCACTCATTGGCACGTGTTCGATATGCACCCATAAATTTTTCATTTTAAAATTATTAATTAAATGTTAAAATACCTATATTAACCTCAATCAAATTAACAATTACAAAAAAACTAAGATAAAAAGAAGCTAATACCCCTATTCAATGACTTAAAGTTTTTTACCCTAAAGTCATATTTGTAATCTTATTTATATTAAAAAATAAAAAGACAAATATACCATTGCCCTTGTTAGTTTTTTTTATTATAGGGGTTGTTAGTTTTTTTTTATTATAGGGGTATTTTGATTTTTTTATTGTTCATCAATATATTGAATAGATAAAAATATCCCCAAATAAATCTATAATGACTAAAGCTGAAAGAATAAAAATTATCTCTGGTTCAAAGGGAATCAGTTTTTTTTTTTAAAGGCCATAGGAGTGAATTTTATATATGGTTAAAGGAAAATCACCTTCGTTGTTTTTTTTTATAAGAAAACTAAAATTTGAGAACTTTTTGGTCTATGGCTACAATAATCCAAGCAATTCTGAGTAGTCAACGAAGTTAAAAGGATGCTGAATATTCTTCTTGGATGATGCAGTCATGCAGCTAGTGAAAGAGCAGAGACAAAGGAAAAGACAGGTGCCTTCTTCATTCAATTGCTCCTTTCAAAGAAATGGTTCCTCAAACCAGCTTCCACTGAATATTTTGGAGGGCCCTCTAAAAAATCAACTTTATTTTTAAGCTTGGTTTTTATAATACCGTGCCTCTTCAGGGTGTTTTGTTATTACTATCCATGGAGTTTCAGGGAAGAGGGTCATGAAACAGCAGCAGAGCCCATCTTTCTTCTTCAACTCGAATAATAAGTCTAGACTTGTAACTTGTAAGCATTATTAAATATCAACACAACATTAATTTTTATGAGATTGAGAATATTATTTCAATGGTGGGAAATTGAGTGGCTTGTTTATACGGAGTGTTGTACGGGTGTATGGCAAAGAGACCAACAACCCAAATAATGAGGGAAAACATAATAGACGTAAAGGGGGAATGCCTATCAGATCAAGGTCATGAGAATATTTTTCTGTGGTTATTTGGCCTATGAGTCGGGGATTGTTCTGTAGATCTGGACGAAATAGCTTGTTATTTTTCAGGCTTTGACTGGTAACCCCATGGATTATTGCTTGCCCATTTCCATTGGTCCCTGCACATCTCCTCGACACCGTATTTTGCCCTGCAAATTCAATCACAACAGTTAACATAAACTCATAAGGCCAACAGATCGAACTGGAACTGATGCTACAATTAGCTTGTGAAATTTCAACAAGATGACCAAACAGCAATGGAAAAGTTATTACGCATGACACGATTAGGCATGCAAGGGAGGATATGTGTCACGGAAGCATCATCACAAATTGAAAGAGAAGATCCTTGTTATATGCCAAAATATCAGGAAAATAGTGGGTTGAGAACATACTTCCAGCCAAGTTCTCTCTCAGCTTTCTCTGTAGAAGCATATACCGCTGTGGCATCTCCAGGCCTTCGTGGACATAACTTGACGGGGATTTTCTGAAAACAAAATCATAGTAAATACTTTTTGACCAGCTTCATTTTTTGAGAGGGATGACAAGTGAAGAGAAGGGACAGTCACCTTGCCAGAAGCTTTTTCAAATGCAGTGACCATTTCAAGCACAGATGTTCCACATCCAGTCCCCAGGTTGTACGCGATACAACCTAACACAAGCAAATTGCTTAATAAATGTAGCTTTCTAATGATAAAAACTAAACTGCATTTAAGCATGCAGTGATGCGAATTTTTGAAACAAATTAAATTAGAACTGAAACCAGATGCAGGTGGCTGCACTTCGGTTGACATTTAAATCTGTGTAATAAAAAATGATTACCAATATCCTTTGTTGTGAAAATTTTCTGAAGAGCAGCAACATGACCATCTGCCAAGTCCATAACATGGATATAGTCCCTGACCTGTTAATCCAAAAAACTTAATAGTTGATGAAAACCAAACATATGGTGGTTGAGAATATCATTTGGTCTGCTCTAAATTCATGTGGAACATATCATCCATGTCAATTTGTCAAACAGAAATGCCAAATATATCTTAGACAGCCATTAGGATTCCAACAGGAAATGTTTCTATAATTTTGCAACAAAGAGAATATCTTATGTAGAACTACATACCGCACTACCATCCTTTGTGGGATAGTCATGACCATATACATTAAGCTCAGGAAGTCGACCAACAGCTACTTGTTGTATGTAGGGCATGAGATTGTTTGGGATACCCTTGGGATCTTCACCAAGTTTACCACTCTCATGAGCTCCCACGGGGTTGAAGTACCTAAGTAAAATGATACTCCATTCTGGTTCTGCCTTTTGAATATCTCGAGCAATTTCTTCAAGGAAAAGCTAGAGAGGAAAATACAAAAAATGTTAGTAATTGGCAAGGAAACAGGATCATTTTGATATAAAGATGGCCACTCCAACTCTACCAGTTAATCCAACTTCAAATATGAACTTCTAAGAAAAAAGCAAGTTTCCAGGAAAAAATAGATTTGTACCTTGGTACGTCCATAAGGATTCATTGCCATTAGGTTGAAGTCCTCAACACAAGGAATTTTTTCAGGTTGGCCATAAACAGTTGCTGATGATGAGAAAACCATCTACAAACAAAACAAAAAGTTTAAAACAAAAATCAAAATCGTTGTTCCAGTGATGAAAAAGCATGAGTCTTGTAACCAGTCAACAACAAATGAAAGTTACAGCTCCTTTACAATCATAAAATGTTTCTTAAATTGATGTATGACATTTAAGGCTAAATAACGGTAAAAGTACCTCTATTTAAGATGAAAAAAGTGGTAGAATCAAGCCTAGATAAAACTAAATGAAGAACGAAAAGAAAAAAGGGAAAATAAGTTTGTCAAAAACTCTTAGATTCTCGACCACCGATTATTGTGCAGCACCAGATGCAATCCTTTACGAAATTATTGTTATATGTAAAAATGCTCTTTCTCAGAGATATTATGCAAAAAATAAAAACAAGTACATAAAGCAGTCCCACTATGCCATTGATCCACTGAAATTCAATCAACAACAGTAGCTTCCATATTGGTTTTGGTTAATATCAAAATTCTTCTGGCATTGCAGTTGGTTTCCATGTAAATGAGTGGCAGGCTCCACAGAGAGAAACTACCAAATAAAAATAGTTAAACAAACTTATACACTGATATACCTTCTTGCAATTGTATTTTGCCATAACTTCATAGAGATTGATGGTGCCAACCAGATTATTGTCAAAATATCTACGTGGATTAGCAACACTCTCCCCAACTGCCTTGAGACCAGCAAAATGGATCACAGCATCGAACCTGTCACATTTGCAAATATATAAGCCATCTCCATTTATGAAAAGGCATGATCTAGTTCGACAGTTGCCAAGTGATCTTTATTTAATAACAATCTAAGAAATGATTTATCATGTAACACTCCAAAAATGTTGATTAACATTCCACCATTAAAACCTAGTCACAAATAGAACCGTATCTAATTTTGAAATGAAACCCAACCACCAATTAAGTATTCAGATTCAAGATTTACCAATCCAGCAAAGTAAAATTATTGGGCAATTTGAAAATCATCAAAAGAGCAAAAGGGTATCAGAAATTCACTTAGTTCTTGAAAACAACTTCTCCAAATCATCCTTGTTTCTAAGATCACCCTGCAAAAACACACCAAAATAAAATAAAAAATAAAAATTAAATTCCCCAGATTCTATTTTCTCCATCCAACAGAAAAGGAGTATTATTATTATTACTCATAAATAGAAAGAAAAGGTGTGAGCTTTACCAGATTGAATTCAAGATTCTTGGAAAGCTGAGGACCCACCACTTCCTTAACACGATCAACAGCTTCAGTGACAGAATTATCAAGATTGTCAATGATTGAAACCTTAAAACCTTCCTTTAGGAGCTGTACTACTGTGTGAGTGCCAATAAACCCAGCCCCACCAGTCACAAGAATTGTTTGTCCAGCCATTATTACTAACAAAACTTGACAAGAACCAGATACCCCGAGAGAGAGAGAGAGAGAGAGAGAGAGAGAGCTAGTAAAAAGAAGAGTTTGAACAGAAAAGGGAGAGTGTGTAACTGTGGTATTTGTAAGAAAAGGAGAGAGAAGAAAGATTGAAAGCTATTAAAAAGAGGAGTTTAAACAGAAAAGAGAGAGTGTGTAACTTTGGTATTTATAAGAAAAGGAGAGAGTTTTTTATTTTTTATTTTTATATTTTTTATATTTTTTAATCTTTGAGAAAATCAAGGAGAGAAGATAGGTTTGTTTGTGTTTGAAGCGGGTAATAGTAAAACCTTGTTTATAGTTGTCTCCTAGATTAGCACGGAACGGTTTGGCGCGCTTTTTATTATGTAGTAGTATCTTAAACCACTCGTTAATGGTAGAGCGTGGATCACACTCTCAACAAAAGGTATCCTCTATCCTCTCTTTTCTTGACACATCATGGCTACTTTTTGGTCATCCCTTCTTTTCAGGTAAGAACGAATTTTGAATTTCAGAGGTAATATGGATAATATCACATCACTTTATCCTTTCACATCCTATTTTTTCTTAAAATCATCACTGTATGGATAATATCATATCATTTTATCCTTTCACAGTCTGTTTTTTCTTAAAATCATCACTGTTTAGAAAAATAATTTCATTTAAGAAAAACTACTCTTATAATCCTGTAATTAAATTATTTTTTTATCTTTATTTTTTAAAAAATTATAGGTCAAATAAATATAGTTTTTAAATTTAAACAAAAAAATGAATCAACCCTTGTATATATAATAAATACTACACAAAAAATGGGTTCTAGGTATGGGAAGGATGCTTTAGAGTCACTCCTTGCTTCCCAGAAATTGAAACGAGTGACCTGACAATCATGGGTTGTGGTTAAGACTTCGGGCTCCATGTATGTATTGTGTTTTGTGCCTTATTTACAGATTGCACTTACATAGGATCATGGCTTTAATTGCTGCCCCGCATGTGGGGACAGGAGGTTCGATCAGCTGAACATGCCCTTCGCAGCTCCTGAAATGATATCTCAAAGCATCACGCAAAAGACAATCAGTTGGATCAACCACCATAACCAAGCCGACGCTGAAACCAACAAGGCAACAGCTGCTTTTATTGGAAAGACAGACAAAAGCTGCGTTTGGAACGCGTTTAAGAGTTTTTTTCGGTTAAATGTTTTTTTCAATACAAACCCTTTTTTTGCAAAATCAACTTTTAACTACAAAGTGAACCAGCTTTCAAGTTGGTGCATTCTGATGAGAAAGTATCCTGTTCATATTAAGATTTTACACTAGAAATCTTATAGGCTATATAGCCTATAGCTACATGGTTTTGCGCATTTTAGATCAACAAGGGAGATAGATGTGGCAAAGCAAAGGAAAATTGCCATCATCTCCCAACCATGAGAGGGAAAATCGAAACATACTGTACACTCCAGGTCCACAGTTTGAGCTGGCATTCCCCACATACTTCGCGGCCGCAACACTTCTTCCCTTTATTGTGTTCCCACTATTGGTTACACTATTCTGCCTCTCCTACCACAACTCATCTTATTCTGTGATGCTGTCCAAGATGGACTATCATTTGGTGGCCGATCAGATTTGACGGACCTGAAATAGAAAGACTAATGAAATTGGATCTAGCTATCAGAAGGAAGGTGATATTAAAGGTTAAACTATCTATTTAAATCAATATCAAGTAAACGGAAGGAAATCTCAGAATCAATAATTCAATCAGATACATCAAGCAAAACGAAGGGACTCATCAAACAACCCAAGAACACAGGTCTCTCCAAGAGCCCACTTTGCTGTGTGACAGTACATCTTTCGACAATAATAGTCATAATTCACAGAATCAACATAATTATTTAAGTTTTAAGTTTCATGATGCTGAACTGGCAACAACAACTCAATAATAATCCATTACATCAAGGAAAACCTGTTCAAAGTATGGCATCAATTCCCTCCTTTCAAGTGTTGTGAAATATGGTTTTCCTAGTTATATATGTTGGATGTAGGCACATATTGGAGTAGAAAATAACTGAATTCATCATCCATCATGTGTAAAAATGCCAAACAGGGCTTCTAATAATAACTGCAGAGAAGTGCAATTATGTGATATATTTTATGCATCATGCTTAGTTGATGGATGAAAAAAAGAGTGGATTCATTACTCAAACCCAAGTAAGTCCAGAGCAGAAAAGGTCGGTAGTACTCACTCACCAAATTTAATTATCTTGAGGTATCCCTATCGCGATTCCAAGAAATTCTGATGCAGAGGTTCACTAAGAAAAACTGATTTGCCGCATTTACCCAAATCTGCCTCCTTTTCCATATCAAAAGCACAGTCAAAGTGCCTTTTCAGAGACTTGATGGCAAATGAAGCTTCAGGTTGGAAGTAACGGAGAAACCCTTGCTTCTCATTTGGACTGTTTGTGCTGTCCACGATTTGGAAGTCATTTGGACATGAAAACTTCGATGAAGGCGTGCAGGTGACATCAGAAATCTTAGCAATAGCAGCACCTCTGAGAGCCCTCTTCCTTATAATAGAAGGGGTATTTTTAAAGGTCCTAGCTGAATTCCTCAATATTGATTCTGGACTGGTACTATTGACAGAGATACTTTGTGCGTACTTTGTTGGTGTGGAACAACAAAATGGACTGATTGGAGGGATGACACAAGTATCCGTGCTAGGAACTTCACCCGCATCCAAATTACAAACCAAAGTGCTTAGCTGTTGTGACTCAGGATGCAAGCAATTCTGGCTTGTCTCCTCTGCTTGCATATGCAATTTGCGAACTTCATTCTTCTTGCCAATACCATTGGCCTTTCCAGATCCAGAAGCACTCATCTCAGCACTACACCTCAACTCCATATTTTCATATACAAAGGCTGCCTTCTCAACACTTTGACTTTCTTTTAACTTCAAGCAGTTTAGTTCTGCGGCGCAGTTGTAGGAATTGGGAGAACTGACTGTGAAGAGATCCATTGTACAGCCATGTAGTGAATATGAATCCAAATTCTTCTTCAGTACACAATTCCAGTAATTTTTTATTGCATTATCACTCCTGTCATTTACCAAAAGATACAAGAATTTTTTAAACTTGATGGCAAATAAATGTATGCATATCACGATGAAATGATAGGGTAAAGTAGTGCTGGAATTGTATCTTTTGGTTTCAACAGTAAATTCATTTCTTTTTAAATTCTAGTGTCAGTGGTGAAAGTATTAGGAGGTGTTTGGGAGCGTGATCCAGTCGCGCTTTTCAAAAAATTTGAATTTTTTTTTACTTCAATTTTTTTTTTGTTTTTGGATTGTGTTGGTGTTAAAATGAATTTTCAAAAATAAAATAAAAAAATTATTTTGATGCATTTCCAAGTCAAAAACACTTTGAAAAACAACCTCTACCGTTGTCCCAAACACCCTTTTAATCTATCATGCATACCTTCCAGGTAGAAACCTCGCTATCTTGGCCCACTTATTTCCATATATTTCACGGTAGTAAGTCAGAGTCATTTCCTCCTCTTTTGTCCATGGGGCTCTATTTATAGTTGGATTTAAATGGTTAAACCACCTGCAAAAACTAATTATTAGCTTCGCTGAGAACTTAAACCACCTGCAAGAACTTAACATCCTCAAAGGGACATCATGAACATTGATACACTCCATTTAAAACTTTTAGGTAAAGTAAAAATGCTTGGCCTGTTTTTGTGCTGAGCTGAGTGGATGTTTTTTCATCACACAGGCTAATATTACTACTATTATACTAGAATACTAAAAAACTGAAGAATAAAAGTAGGAGCAAGAATCAAGCATATTCACTTGATAAGATTTCAGTTTTAATGAACAGATGACCACGCCTCGATTACAAGAGAGGTCTTGTTTCAAGAATAATTACTTATGTATATATTAGTTGTTACTCTGATCATCATCAAACTTCTATTGCATGTGGTGTAACTATAGATAGTTAATTTTTCACTTCCTTAGGCTTTTGCTGCAATGACTAGCACCTCTTGGTTGGCATATGAACTCTAAATGGAGAGAAATTGACATAACAAGAAACAAATCAAAAAGGTTGTCAGTTGCCTGACAGAAATCCAATGCCAACTAAACATTTGGATTACTCACCTTTCTCGGCATTGCTTTCCTACTCGACCTGGTAAGGACTTTGCGATAACAGACCATTTCCTACAACCATGTTTTCCGACTAACTCCATGATGCAATCATCTTCCTGAAATTCAAACAAAAAGAAGACCATGATCCCATATCAATAATTTCAGAGAGACAAAACACAGGTGCTTTTCCCTGGCCAACAAAACTATCAAGAATATTTTATTTTCACCTCCTTTGTCCAAGTTCCCTTGACAATTGCAGGATTCAGAACCCTGTCCCACCGGCAAAAGCACTGAGAAACTGTCCTTCCAGGAAGACACTCAGCTGTGCAAGAAACAAAATTAATCATTTCATTTGCTTCGGATACAATTGAAGTTCTGCACATGTATATACTCACACAATGGCACATAAGAGAACATAAATAATTCAGAAGGATAGCTTTCTTCAGCAAGTACTACGTGGTAATCAGGAAACTTCACAGCAAACATTATTCACTAAGCACTGCTGACTGTCTTTCCCTGTAGTCCATTGATGCCACCCATATTTGAACCATTTACCAAAAACATTCAAACATTACATCTTGTGGGTAAAAGATAAATGGTCCATGACTGACCCTAAGATGACGTGCAAGCATTAGCAGAAAGCAAGAAATATAATGGCAACACCCACCTATTTTCTTCCAATGCCTCCCATTGAACTTCCAGACTGATTCTTCCAGAAGACAATCCTGTCCATCAAACTCATTTTAGTTACAAAAGTTGGAAAGCTTCAGTTAATGAAAACTTCCATCTCACAAATAAGAATCTAAGGGTAGAATCTGTCGCTGAATATGGAACTACTTTAATTTGTTCATTCAACTCTTTCTTAAGTTCATTGCCAACTTCTAAGCAATTAATGAAAGTGAATCTGAATGAAGAAAACGTCAAACAGCATATACTAGTTGCAGAAAGGTCATACAGACTACACAACTACTATTCTTATAATGTTCTATTCTTTCTTTAAAGTTCATCAATCTGTGGCAGGTTCTACATGAGAAGGTATATGCATAAACCATAGAACACAGAATTAGTGACAAACTACAGTTTACAATGACTGACCTCTTCCTTTGTCCATCCTCCCCTTCTTGATGATCTAGTGGGACCAGTTGTCCACCTACAGATATTGGAAAACGAATAATTAATTAATTAATTCTATGCCGAATAGAGAAAATTAAGTGATCAAAAGTATGTATTGCGTGGTTACAATCTAAGGATTCCAAAGTAACAAACAGTTAGACCAAGGCCCTTAATCTAAAACTAGAACTGAACAAGAAGAGAAGATTTTCAAATTGAACAATAAAGAAACCACAGAATTTCTTCACAGTCAATTTGGAATTTAAAATTTTCTATGTAGCATGAAAATGCAGTCACAGAAACATAACTTTGCAAAGAAACAAACCTTGGAGAAGCCCCAAAATAAACCGAACAAGGTGAAGCATCTATAACTTCGTTTTCCGAATCCACATTGAACAATTCCTCCTCTGTCTTGACTCTCATGATCTCCATTGAAACGGCTTCACAATTGCAATCAGACTTTCAACCTATCACAAAACCAGATTCCATTTTCTTGTTTTACTAAACAATAAGATGGTAAATCATGTGAAAACAAAAACCCTGTTTAAGTTATCTTCTAAAGATTAATAGTATGCTTTTGTTTTATAAGGCCTTTGAATCTAAAAAAAGCGAGAATCTAAAGCGCAAAGTTCTAACAATTTTCCTACATTTTCTCAGCAACCAAACAGGACATCACTTCACCAAAAATCCCATCAACAAAACCAGCTAGAAAACAAGAAGCAGTTAAAACAATATAAGAAACAACTGTGATCGGAGTCTATTTTATAAATCCCTTCATCTTCCTACACAAAAGAAAAATCTTTCATCTATAATAAACTACTTTCCCACATTTTCTCAGTTACCAAACATAACAAAATGGGTAATCACATATAGCACCGCAAAACAAAGTAGGAAAGACATTATATAATATAGAGAAAGAACTGATAAAATAACTACCAGGGTTTGCAAAAGGAAGTGAAGAACTTACTTCTTTGAGTGAAACTCTGTAAATGAAAAACAGAGAAAAGACTGAAAGTAAAGCAAATGCAAAGTACAAGGATCAAACTTGACCCTCAATTTGGTTCTGCAAAACACGTTGCTAATGAAAATGTGGAGGTGGAGAGATTGATAAATGGGCAGGAAGAAGCGGGAAAGTGAGGGGGTTTTTTTTTCTTGTTACAGACGGTTTTAGCTTACGTTGGAAGTTTCATGAGGTGAGTGAGAGGATGGTCAACGTCAGCTACTCAGCTTCCGTTGGAAGCTAATGACTGGACCGTCACTGATTACATTATGGGCCTATGAATCTATTATGGGCTTACTTTCTTATTTGTAGATCCATGAAGCCAGTTCGCAGCGGTAGGGCTTGAGCCTGTAAAACGAGAGAGGTGATGGATGTATGGAATTGAAACTCCTTTTTTCTCTGGTTGGATCACAAATGGATAATCCCTAATCAAGTGGGCTTGAATTTATACAATATTTGTGACCTGAAATTCGTGCAGTAAAACACAAAATCTCCTCCTCCTCCTCCTCCTTCTCCTCCACTTTCATTTTTTTTTGTTTTAATATAAATATTCGGGTTAATTTATATATACCTCAACTAATTTCATGAACCCTAAAATTAATAACTATATAAATATCCAATAACTCTAAAATTTATAAAACTTAAATTAATAATTTTTAAAAAATAAATTTAATACTGACGTTAAGCTATATCTTTTAAAATTATAAAACACGCCATCTTAATCCTAATCATATGGTACGACTTCCTTTGTCACTACATGACAACATGATAATACGAGGAGGATTTTTCTCACTGTGCTATCAAAGATCCTTTAAACTTTCCTATAAAACAAAGAAATCTGTACCGTACATTTGATTAAAATAGTAACTTGCAGGAACTTTCTTCTCGTAAAATATTTTACAAGTATTTTTTTTTATTTTTTTGTGTTTGTTTCGCAAAATATTTTATAAAAAATCTTGGCAATGTAAAATTTTTATTGATCTCATTATGCCGATTTCATCGCTTGCAAAACACGAAGGTTCTCTCCCTACCTTCCTCTCTCTCACCCCATTACTGCAATCCGAAAACACGCCTACCTCTAAATCCACAAATTATCATCGATTTTTTTAAGTCTTAAGATCGGTTCTAATTGATTAAAAAAAAACCCAGGGTTTGCGGTTGGCTCTTTTCCGATCGACTATTTAACAGGATTCGAACAAAAAGAAAAATAATTAAAATAAATACAAATCTCAATAACAAGAAAAGAAATTATAATTATAATAGTAATTTATAGAAATTCTGATAATTTCTTGTGCATAGATGGCACTGCAAGAACAATAAGATAGGTTCAAGAGGCAGCAGCAAGAGAAGTGCCAGTCAACACTTACAAGTGTAGCGAAATCAAGGCCCAACGTGACTCAAAAAGCCTTTCCGGTAGCTGCATCGCTATCAACGAGTGCTAGCCAGGACTCCTGCTCCTGCTGTCAGATTTCTAATGACACGGAGAGGCTTCACCATATCAATAGTATTAGAAAAGCCCCCGCCGGAGCTCAAATCAAGCGAGTGATAGATCTGCTTCTAGAGATAACAATTGAATTCTCAATCACTGTTGTTTTGATTCCTTTCTGAATTGTGATGGGTACTGGGTTAGTCGCATAGTAAAAAATAACTTGATAGAAGGATTAGGTGAATTGAAGTTAATGTGTTATCCAAGATGATGAATGATGTTGCAGATACAGTTGATGGTCTTCAGTCTTTGTTCTGTCTCCCTTTGAGTGGATTGTGTATGGACGTGAAAGGTTAAGACACCTAGGAGGATGTTTGGCTACCTGGGAAGGACTGCTAAGATGAAGAATTGTTATTAAAAATTTGGTGTGGCTTGCAGTGTAGTGCAAAAAAGTTTTGGGTGGAAACACTGTTAATATGAGTAGTTAACCCCCATAGCTTCTTCTTCTCTTTTTTTTTCAATTCGCATTCTTTTTTTTTTTTGGTGATTATTATATCCTTTAGTTTTTTTTAATTAATGTGGATGTCCGAATCAGTTTATATACACCTCGATTAATTTCACGGATCCTAAAGTTAACAATTATATAAGTCTCCAGTGACCCTAAGATTTATGAGATTCGCACTGGTGACCTTTAGGGAACAAACCTAAGGTTTAATTAGTTCAGCTATATCACTCATTCATTTTAGTCTAAAAGTTTGTGTTGTTTTTTTCAATTCCCTGCATGAAAAAAATAAAAGAAACTCACTAGAAAACAAAAAAGATAGAAAGTTGATGGTTTTTCATATTTCAACAACAAAAATAAAAGATTTTTACATCAATAAATTCCTATTTTTGAGAGAAATTCAATGAAGGTTTTTGTCAACCTTTAAATTGTTGAAAAAATAGATCATGAGTGAGAAAGAATTTTTCC